>Ga0207675_100001597_pt1 | contig 22711 bp, 22 predicted proteins | sample KBSSwiS42_FD_184305 | JGI IMG/M metagenome (GOLD analysis project Ga0207675, IMG submission 184305) | Switchgrass rhizosphere microbial communities from Kellogg Biological Station, Michigan, USA - KBS Switchgrass S4-2 (SPAdes) (version 2) | ecosystem: Host-associated > Plants > Roots >...
GGGCGCGAGCTGTTTCAGGATGTCGTGCATCTCCGCCGACGCCTTGCAGGTGATGGCGACGCGACCGTCGCCGTGATGGTCGACCATGAACCAGCCGAAGCGCTTGCCGCGCACTTCGAGGCTCGCGTGGCGACCGAGTGGTTTGGCCTCGCCTCCCGGCAGCGCTCTAACTATTTTCGCGATCCGCTTGCGTTGTCTGTCGCCGCTCGGCGCCTTGCGCGCCGCCACATGCTCTTTCTTAGCGGCGCCTGGTGAATTCACCCTGTGGAATCGCACCAGGTACACATGCGCTCCACTGCCATGCCTGGCAATCTTCAGCAGGTCCACGACGCCACTGAACCCCGATTCGCGCGCAAGCTCGGGCGTGATGTCCGACCACTCGATCGGCTGGATGGAATCGATTTCGATGAGCCCTACACCCGTGCTGTCGTAGCGGTTACCGACTTTCACGCGCGGGCTGTGCCAGATGCGCACGCTGCAGGTGATGTCGCCGCGCTGAACGCCGGGGCGCAGGCGTTGGGTGAAATCCATGTCGGGATGGTATGCCTATTCAGCAACCGCCTATATCCCTTGGCTCCGCAGGATGACAACGTCCCAATGAACTTCGTTAGATGATCGGCCCATCGGCGATCCGGTGACTGGACCCCACTGGATCGTCCGGAAACGTACTCGCTCGTGCAGGCGGGCTTCTACGCATGGGACGTCGTATGACTTACAAGAAACTGGTCCTCGCTCTGGTGCTCTTGCTCGCAGTCCAGCTGGTGCTCGCCCAGGCACCGCCTGCGAGCCAACCCGACGACCGGGCCGTCACGATCGGCATCATCCGCAATCCGGACGCGAGCGCGCCGGATGAAATCGTTCGCAAGATTTCGACCTCCCAACCGCGGCTGCATGGAAATACCACTGACGGATCGGGGACTGACCTCGCGAATCCCGGCGGTAGGCAGGCCGGCCCGGGCACGCCCGATCCGGTTATCCCGGTGGTGGTTCCAATCGATCCTGCCGATCCGGCCAGCCCCGCGGTTCCGGGCGGATCCGGGCCGGGTGGCAGTGTGGAAAACCCACCACCTCCTCCGGCGCCTTCTCCACCGGGCCCTTCGGACGGGCCCGGTCATCACGATGATCCGCCGCCCAAACCACCCCGGGATGCCAAACCACCGAAGCCGCCCAAGCCTCCGAAGCCGCCGCGCCCGGAACGTCCGCCGCATGACGCGCCGCACGATGGGCCGGACCATCCAAAGCCCCCGCCGCGCGAACATCACTGAGCCATGCGCGCCGCGGCTATCTACTTCCTGCTTGCCTTCACGTTACTGGGAAGCGCGCGGTGCTGGCCGGCGAGCGGAACGGCCCTGGCACGCTTTTCCGAGGCGTCAGTCGCGTATGACGCCGAAGACTTTTCCAAGGCGCGCGCATTGTTCGAACAGGCGCTGGCGGAAGGCATGGAAGGTCCCGCGATCCACTACAACATCGGCTCCGCGGCGTTTCGCGGCGGCGACCTGCCGCGCGCCGAGCGCGCATTCCGCGAGGTCGCACATACGCCGGCGATGGCATCGCTGGCCTACTACAACCTCGGTCTCGTCGCGCTGGAACGCCGCGATGAAAATGAAGCCCGCGACTGGTTCGAGCGCGCGATCCACGATGCGACGCCGGACGAGCGCCTGCAGGCGCTCGCGCTGCGCCGTCTCGAGGAATTGCCGGAGTCGCGCGCGCGAGGCGGGTGGTACTCGTATGCACGCGCCGGCGTCGGTTACGACGACAATGTCGCGCTGCGCTCCGCTTCCATCGACGGCACGGCAACCGGCGAACAGGACGCATACGGTGAGCTCGTGCTGGCGAGCACCTGGACGTTCGCGCAGTGGCGCGTCGATACGGGCGCGTCGCTGTTGCAATACCAGAGCCTCCACGATTTCAATCAGAGCTCATATTTCCTCGGGGCCGCACGCGCCTTCAGGACTGAGAAGTGGTACTTCGAACTCGGTGCCGTCGGCACGCAAGCCTCTCTCGGCAGCGACGTCTATGAGCGGAACGTGGCAGCCGGGGGCCAGGCAACGCGCATGTTTCTCTCCGGAAGCCGGCTGCGCGCACAGCTTCGTGGCACGTCGGTCGAAGGCCAGGGCGCGTTCTCGGGCCTCACGGGCAAACGCTGGGAGACCGGCCTGTACTTCGACACGCGCTGGCGAGCATGGAATTTGAGCGCCCACACACGCGCCGAGATCGACGACAGCGAGGATCCGATCTTCGCTTCGCGGTGGGTGCAGCTCGGCGCGGACGCGGACTACGCATTCTCGCCGGTGTGGGGCGCCGTGCTCGGCGCGGCCCTGCGTCGAACCCGGCATCCCGCGCAGTCGGAGATCGGCAGCTGGGAAGACAACCGCGCGACGTTCCTCGTGGGCTTCACGCGAACGCTGTGGAAGCAGACACAGTTGTTCGTGCGTTACGAGCTCGAGCGAAACAACTCGCCCGTCGCCGGGTATGACTACAACCGCAACCAGGCGATTGCATCGGTCGAATACTGGCACTGAGCCCGATTCTCCCTGATGGCGATGCGCGCCAACGGCGCGCAAGCTCATCGCCATGTACACCAATGCCGCCACGTTGCTGGTCATATTCGTCGCATCCGCCGCACCTTCCATGCCCGCGGTTGCGGCCGCCGCCCCGCAGTCCTTCACCCTCTACACCGGTCGCGTCTCCGCGGAAGACACCTGGCACGACATTCTGCTCAAGCCTTACAACAGGAACTACACCGAGCAATACCTGATCGCCGGGGCGTACAACCGCCAGTACGCTGAACATTTCGATGGCGCGCTGCGCACGGAGTACGAGATCAATGCCGCGTATCACTTCGGCGAACAGAGCTACTGGGAGCTCAACGTCGCACCGGTGGAGCTGCGTTGGAACCGCTTTCCCTGGAGCAACCTGCTGAACACGACGGTCGCGTTCGGCCTCGGACTCTCCTACGACTTCAAGTATCCCGAAGTCGAATACCGGCTCGAGAACGATACGAAGCAGCTGTTGTTCTTCTGGCAGCTGGAATTGACCGCCGGACCGCGCGGCGGGCCTTGGTCGGGCGTGCTTCGCCTGCATCATCGCTCACCGGCCTGGGGCGCCGCCGGCGTTGCCGACGGCGGCAGCAACGCGCCGTCGGTGGGATTCCGCTACGCGTTTTGAATCAGCGGCGGGCTGAGCGCGGCATGAAAGAATCGAGCGTCAGGTCGAAGTAAGGCTGACCATTCTGGAGAATTCGCAAAGTGCGCGGCCAACGCAGGCCACCCCCCTCGATGACGCCCTCGAACAGGAAGCGTTGCGGGATCGGCGGTTTTCCTGTTTCCGGATTGACGACAACATTGTCCGCGGCGGCGAGGCGATAGTCAGCGTCGAACATCAAGAGGGTCTCGGGGGCATCAGCATGCCTGGCCATCAGCGCGTAGCGCACATTGACCGGAGCAGCCGCGGGTGGCGTTTCCACGTCGAGAACCACGCCGCTATCCAACAATGGCACGAGCCGCATCAGCCCATAGATCGCGAACTGCTGACGTTCGTGGGCGACGGCGCCTGCTTCCATGGCGGTGCGTTGCCCGCCTCGGACAACGGTTCCTTCCGTGCCATCGATCTCGAGGGTTCGACGGCTCGAGTTGCCTTGCGAAAGAAGCCAGGTTTCCGAGCGCGCGTACACGAACGGCTCAACCACGGTCTCGACTCCGATCTCGATTCGCCGTTCGCCTTGATGCACAACCGCTGTGCCTGTCCAGGCCAGCACGTGTGCCGCATTCAATGCGGCGCGTCCACCCGCTGCATCAATGGCTCGATCCAGGATTGCCCGCGATTTCGAATTCGCCGATAGATGGGCGCAACCGCACGCCGCGAGCGCGCCAACCGCGAACGACCTGCGCGACAGGTTACTCATGCGCTCATCGTACTCCGGGCCGCCGCCGGCGACGCTAGATTCGCCGGCGCCAGAACTCCTGCATCTCCAGGTACAGGAACGACGCGGACCAGGAGATGAGAATGAAACCGGACACGGACTCGGTGCCGGTGAGGAATCGCACTGGGCCCACGGGCGTCAGGTCGCCGAAGCCCAGCGTTGAAAACGTGGTCGCGGAAAGATAGACGGTGTCCAGCATGCCTGCTGGATGCGCGCCGTTGATGGCACCGGTGTTGGAAAACTCCAGCAACGCCCACAGGCACGCGCCGAACAGCCAGATCTCGGCGACGTGCAGCAGGATCACGCCATACACACCGAGCAGCACCTTGCGGCGCCGGACGCCGGGCAGCGCCGTGAGCCGGGTGGACAGCCAGCGCAGCCCCTCGTAGTGCAGCAGCACGGCGAGCGCCAGCGTCGCGCCCGTGGCGATGACCACGAGCAGATTCGCGTCCCAGTGTGAATACATCGAAGAATGCTAGCCGCGCGTCGCCCACGCTCCATCCGTAGGACTACGAAGCTGCCGCCCGCTCACCACATTTGGCAACCGGGACGCGCCGCGCCCTTACAATCCAGCCTCATGTCGCGCGCGTTGTACTGGTTGTGGGCGGTGTTCTGGCTGCTGATGATCGCGGTCGCGGTCCAGGACAAGATCTCGGACCCCTACATCAAGTGGTGGGAGCCGTACCTGTGGGAGGGCAGCTCCTGCATCGTCGCCACGCTCTGGCTGGTGCTGCAGCAACGCGCGGCGGGCGGTTGGGATCGGTACCTCACGCAGCCACTCAAGTGGTTTGGCCTGCACCTGGCGTGGCTGCCGGTGCTGGCGCTCACCTTCATCACTTCCGTGTATGCGGCCCGTCATGGCATCTACGCGCTCGCGGGACGCAGTTACCACCATCCATCCTGGCCGTTCGTGTTCATGTACGAGACGGTCAAGCTCACGCTGTTCATGGGGCTGTGGCTGGCGATCATTTTCGGCCTGAAGAGCTTCACGCTGTGGAAGCAGGAGCGTGAACGGCTGCTGCAGATGCAGAAACACCTCGCCGAATCGCAACTCGCACAGCTCAAGGCGCAGTTGCAGCCGCATTTTCTCTTCAACGCCTTGAACACCATCTCGGCGTTGATGCAGTCGGACGTGGCGCGCGCGGATCGGTTGCTCACCCGCCTCGCCGACCTGCTGCGCGCCAGTCTCACCGTGGGTTCGCGGCACCAGACCTCGCTACGCGATGAATGGAAACTGCTGGAGCTCTACGCCTCCATCATGCAGGAGCGTTTCGCGGGCCGCGTCACGCTCACCTGGCATGCGAGTGACGAAGCGCTGAACGCCTCGATCCCGGCCATGCTGTTACAGCCGCTGCTGGAAAACGCCTACAAACACGGCGTGGAGAAGAGCAGCCAGCCCGTGGCAATTCGGGTGGAGGCGGAGCGGGCCGGTGACGAGCTGTACGTGCGCATTCACAACTCGGGCGCCTGGCCCGGCGTGCAAGGCTCGGGCATCGGCCTGCGAAATTGCCGCGAACGGCTGGCGCTGGTGTACGGAGAACGCGCGAAGCTCGAGGTCGTTCCGGTCTCGGACGGCGTCACCGCATCCGTGACCCTGCCCTACGAGCAGTCGTGATGGTGCGCGTGCTTATCGTCGACGACGAAGCCCCGGCGCGCGACAAGCTGCGCCGCTGGGTCGGCGCGCAGGGCGACTTCGAGGTTGCCGGCGAGGCGGCGGACGGTCTCGCCGCGGCCGCGGCCATCGAGTCACTGAAGCCCGACGTGGTATTTCTCGACATCCAGATGCCCGGCCTCTCCGGTCTCGAAGTCGCCGCACAGCTCGAAAGCGACGCGGCGCCACTGCTGGTGTTCGTGACGGCATTCGACGAGCACGCCATCCGTGCGTTCGACTTGAACGCGGTCGACTATCTTCTGAAGCCCTACGACCGCGACCGGCTCGAGAAATCCCTGCAGCGCCTGCGCGAACGCCGCGGCGCGGCGCAACTTGGCAGCGCCGTACGCGCCGCGCGTGCGCAGACGCGCTCAAGCGAGCGACTGCTGGTGCCGCGTGGCGAGCAGCTCGAGCTCATCGAAGCCTCCGCCATCCACTGGCTCGAGGCCGACGACAACTACGTGCACGTGCACACCGCCGGAGCAAAGTACCTCGTGCGCCGCACGCTCGCGGACCTGCTCGAGCAACTGGGCGAGCGCTTCGTGCGCATTCACAAGTCCACGGCCGTCAATCTCGCCGAGGTCGCCTCGCTCGCGCCCCTGTTCAAGGGTGATCACGAGGTGCGGCTGCGTGGTGGCGCGGTGCTGCGCCTGAGCCGCCGCTTCAAGGACGAACTCTTCGCCCGCATGCCACGCTGAAGTCCCGCTTGCCCCGGCCGGCGTCCCGCTGGCCACGGAGTCGTCGCGGACCCACCCGCGAAGCTCCAACCTCTCCCGCAACCACGGGAGACCCACATGAATCAGACGACGCGTCATGACTTTCTCGACTGGCTGCGAGTGATGGCCATCTTCGTGCTGATCTTCTTCCATACCGGCATGCTGTTCGTCGGTTGGGGATGGCACATCACCAACGACGAAACGATCCCGGCGCTGGTCTGGCCCATGGACCTGGCGCACCGTCTGCGCATGCCGCTGCTGTTCGTGATCGCCGGCGCCGGCATGTGGTTCGCGCTGCAGCGGCGCAGCGGCAAGTCCTTCACCGGCGAACGCACCTTGCGGCTGCTGGTTCCCGCGATCGTCGGAATGTTCCTGATCGTGCCGCCGCAGATCTACATCGAGCGCATCGCGCACGGCGAGTGGCACGGCGGCTACCTGGATTTCTACCTGCAGCGCGTGCTGCAGTTCCAGCCCTACCCCGCGGGCAATTTCAGCTGGCACCACCTGTGGTTCATCATCTATCTATATGCGTACGTGCTGCTGCTGTTGCCGTTGATGCTGTGGTGGCGCAAGGCGCGTCCGGTGCTGAAACCCGGCGCCTGGATCCTCGCGCTCGCCTTGCCGCTGGGCATCAACGAGGCGTTGCTCAAGCCCCTCTTCCCGGAGACACACAACCTGGTGCACGACTGGTACGTCTTCATTCACTACCTGTTGTTGACGGTCTACGGCTTCGTGCTGGCGTCGAGCCCGGCCACCTGGGACTGGCTCGCGAAATTCCGCCGGCCCGCGCTCGCCATTGCCATCACCAGCACCGTCACCGTGATCGGGCTGCTCCTGGCTGGTCTCATCCGGCACGACTCGGTGGCCGATTCGATGCTGGCGAATGCGTTCACCTGGACCTGGCTGATGGTGTTCCTGGGCTACGGCCGGCAGTACCTGAGCTTCGGCAATCGCCTGCTCACCTGGGCGCGCGATGCGAGTTATCCCATCTACATCCTGCACCAGACCGTGATCATCCTGATCGCGTACTTCGTGATCCGTCAGCCATGGGCGGCCTGGATCAAGTACTGGGTGGTGGCGGCAACGACGCTGGCGGCGTGCGTGCTGATCTACGAATTCCTGGTTCGCCGCGTCGGACTCCTGCGTGTGGCCTTCGGCATGAAGGCGACGAAGCCCGAGGCGCGCGTTTTGCTGCCGGCTCAGTTGTGACGCGCCTTGTCGCGATACAGCGCGGCATCCGCCGCCCGGATCAGCTCCGCGGCGGTGGTGCCATCGCCGGGAAAGACGGCAACTCCCATCGAACACCGTGCACCGGCGGAGCTCAGAAGGTTGCACAAGTGATCCGCCTTGCGAATCAACGCATCGGGCGCCGCCCCGGGCAGCAACACGATGAATTCGTCGCCACCGAAGCGGCATGCGACATCGCCCGCGCGGATGTTGGACATCAGTATCTGCGCCACTTCGCGCAAGCGCGCGTCCCCGGCATCGTGGCCGCGCGTGTCATTGAGCAGTTTGAACTTGTCGATGTCCAGCATGACGACGCCAAGATTCGCCTCCGTGCGACGCGCACGCGCCATCTCCTGGCTCATGGACTCTTCCATGAAACGGCGATTGAAAAGTCCCGTGAGCGGATCGCGGATGGCCTGCTCGCGCAATGCCCTGCGCAGGTCTTCGGCCGTGGCGAGTGCCTGCTGCAGCTTCATGACGGAGTCCTCCAGCTGCGCGGTACGATCCTGCACCCGTTGTTCGAGTTCGGTGTTCAGCTGCAGGATCCGTTGTTCGGAAATTTTACGCTCGCTGATGTCCTCGGCGAAGATGATGACGCCTCCCTGCTGGCCATCCTGGTACCAGGGCCGGACTTCCCATCGCAGCCATTGCACCGTGCCGTCGGCGCGGTCGAAGCGGTCGTCGGGGTGCGCCACCACTTCGCCGGCCAGCGCGCGTTGGTGTATCAGTCGCCAGCGCGCCGGCAGGTCGGGGAACAATTCGTAGTGCGAGACACCGCGCCATTGAAAGATCGCAAAATCGTAGTCGCTGATCCAGCGGCGGCTGGCCGCGATGTAGCACATGTCCCGGTCGAACATCGCAATCGGCACCGGGGCCTGGTCGATGAACACGCGAAGAAGTTCTTCGCTGTTCTCTTCCTTTTGGCCTTGCATTTGGGCGATACGTATCACGGCAGGTATCGCGGTCACAGTGGACGAAAGGCCAACCCTCCGCCCGAGTGATACGATCGGGCTCGCATGGCGACGCGCAAGGCAGGGAAGATTTTCGTGGGAGTCGGCGGCTGGAACTTCGCCCCCTGGCGCGGAAGTTTCTACCCGGAAGGACTGACCCAGGCGCGAGAGCTGCACTACGCCAGCCGCCAGCTCACATCGATCGAAATCAACTCGACGTTCTACGGTCTGCAGAAGCCTGCGACGTTCCAGAAGTGGCACGACGAAACGCCCGACGGATTCGTGTTCTGCGTCAAGGCGCCCAGGTTCGTGACTCATCGCACACGTCTTGCGGATGCAGCGGCGAGCCTCGAACGTTTCCTCGCGAGCGGCCTTGCGCAGCTCGGCACGAAACTCGGGCCGATCAACTGGCAGCTTCCGCCGACCACACAATTCGACGCGCAGGATGTCGCGAAATTCCTCGACCTGCTGCCGCGCGAGCTCGAAGGCCGCGCGCTGCGTCACGCGATCGAAGCGCGTGATTCGAGTTTCGATTGCGAGGAATTCTTCTCCCTGGCGCGCGCACAGCAAGTGGCGATCGTCGAAGCCGGCGACTCGGAATACCCGCACCTCGACGCCCGCACCGCGCCCTTCAGCTATCTGCGGGTCATGGGCACCCAGGCGAGCTCACCGAAAGGTTACGCGCCCGCCGGCCTCACTCGCTGGCGCGAGAGGGCGGAAACGCTGGCGCGCGACGGCGACGTGTTCCTGTACTTCATCAGCGGCGCGAAACAGCGCAATCCGCAGGCGGCGCTGGCGCTGCTCGCGGCTCTCGCGGGTTAGTCGAGCGGTTTCAAGGCTGCTATGAAATCCGCGTCCAGGTGTTGACGCGCGTGTAGGGCGTGCCGTCCGGCAAGTGCCGGATGACGGTCTCGATCATGTGCTTGCCGTCATCCGACAGCGAGAACACGCGGCTGCTGGTTGGCTGACCGCCTTTTCCCGCGCCCATCACCAGGATGCGTTTGCTGGGCATGGTCATCGACACGACGTCCACGTCGGCGCTGCCGGTGCCGGATGCCGCGGTGCCGTCGGGCTTGAACGTGGATTCGCCGTGTGACTTCGAGCCATCGCTGGCCTCGATGTCGACGGTCATGTGGTAGGCGCCCTCGCCGGCCTCTTCAAGTTTCATCGTGACGCTTTTTGGCGGCGACGGCTGCTGCAGCTTCGAAACGTCCACCGACCAGGTGCCGAGCAGGAGATGTTTTTCCGCCGCGAAGCTGGGCGCTCCGAACATCAGACACACGATGGCGAAGTAAAGAACTCTGGCTGCGTGGCTTTGCATGACTTCTTCTCCCTGCTTGACTGCACCGACACTTGTAGTTTTTACTACTACACGATGGTGCGAGTCAACGGGATCGGTCATTTGCCGCGGTAGCAGGCCTCGATGTTGTTGCCGTCGGGATCGAGCGCGAACGCGCCGTAGTAGTCGGACGCGCCTTTGCGCGGGCCCGGCTTGCCGTAGTCGCGCCCGCCGTTCGCGAGCGCCACGCGGTGAAACTCCTCCACCGCCTCGCGACTCGGCGCGATGAACGCCACATGCATCTGGTTGATGCCGGCGCGCGAACCGTCGATCCAGTACGAAGGCCGCAGCGTTCCGATCCAGAGATAAGGAAGCTGGCCGGGGCCGCGGCCCAGCAAGAACGAGTTTGGACCGCTGTCGATCGTCGCGAGGCCGAGCGGTTTGGCGATCGCGTCGTAGAAGCGGCGCGCCCTGGCGAGATCGGTGACGACGAAACCGGTGTGGTCGAGCATCGTGCGAGCGTGCCCGAGACGCAGGGTCCGCGCCGCCGCCCGGCTACCTCATTATTCGTCAGCGAGTGCCGACGGCTTCCTGGACGGCGGCGACCTTCGCCGGCTCGCGCGCTTCCATCCACTTGCGGACACGGCGCGCGTCGGCGGTGCGCGTGAGCTTGCCGAAGGAATTCAGGAACACCATGTTCACGGCGCGCTCGCCGATCATGGCCTGCATCGCCAGGCATTCGCCCGCATCGTTGGTGAAGCCGGTCTTCTGTACCAGGATGTTCCAGTCCGCCTTGCCGATCAGCAGGTTGGTGTTGCGATACACGAACATGCTCCGGCCGACGCGCACTTCGAGGCTGGGCAGCGTGGAAAACTCGCGGATGCGCGTATCGCGCGTCACCGCATTCAGTAGTTTGGCCAGGTCGCGCGCGCTCGACACGTTGTTGCTGGAAAGACCCGACGGATCGTCGAAGCGCGACTGGGTCATGCCGAGCGCCTTGGCCTTGGCATTCATGGTGCGCACGAATGCGCTCATGCCGCCCGGGTAATTGCGCCCGAGCACCCGCGCGGCGCGGTTCTCGGAGGCCATCAACGCGAGCTTGAGCAGGTCACCACGCTTGAGCTTCGCACCGAGGGGCAGGCGCGAGAACGCGCCCTTGCCGTGCCAGATGTCGTCGTTCGTGATGGTGATGACTTCATCGAGCGGCTGCTGGCCGTCGATCACGACCAGCGCGGTCATGAGCTTGGTGATCGAGGCAATGGGCGTGACGTCCCGGGCCTTGCGCTCGTAGATCACCTCGCCGCTGTTGGCGTCGACGACGAGCGCGGATTCGGAGCGGAGTCCAGGATCGTTCGCGGGCTTGCTGTCGGCGGCGTGCGCCTGGAACCCGAAGGCGAGCAATGCGCCCGCAACCATCCACTTCGCGATTGATTTCATCCCGGCCGCGATCCTATGTTGAAACGCATCGCGACGGAATGGGGGCATGCCACATTTTCGACTGCGGTTGACTCTCCCGTGGCGTTCGCCAAGCATCGTTTCCGATGTCTGGACTCAGTCGCTTCGCGTTCGCAATCTCCGCCTGCCTGCTGTTGCTGCAGCTGGCTGCCTGCGAACGGGATCACCCAACGCGAGCCGCGAATCACCCGCCCCAACCGCAAGGCGAACGCATCGACAAGCTGGTGAAGGTGGGGGAACCGTTCACGTTCGACGCCGCGACCGCGGGTGCCAAGTTCTTCGACCCCGACGGCGACGCCCTTTCCTATGCCATTACGCTGCGCGGTGCGACGGGCATCACAGTCGACGGCACGAAACTGTCGGGCAGCCTGGGTTTGGTGGGCGCCGTCGAAGTCACAGTCACGGCAACGGATCCGGCAGGCGCCATCGCCCGGACCGCGTTCATCATCGCCGCGCCGGCGGCCGAACCCGGCGCACCCCGGCTCCCGGCCACTCCTTATATCTACCGGGACGAATCCCTGCCGTTGCCGGACGCCTACCGCAAGTCCAGCGAAGGCAGCGCGCCGCTCTGGGACGCCCAGGCCCCGAACAATCGCACCACCGATGCGGGCGCGGCGCTCGGCCGCGTGTTGTTCTTCGACAAGCGGCTGTCGATCACCAACACACTGGCCTGCGCGTCGTGTCATCAACGCGAGCACGGTTTCGCTGCGCCGGAGCGCTTCAGCAAGGGCGTGATTGGCGTACCGCTGACCCGCAACACCATGGCGCTGGCCAACACGCGCTACAACATCCACAAGAGCTGGTTCGCCGACCTGCGGGTCACCGACATCAAGGCGGCGGTGCAACAGGCGATCACCCGCACCGACGAGCTGGGCAACACGCTGCCGGCCGTCGAACGCAAGCTGCGCGCCACTCCTTTCTATGCAGCGTTGTTCGCGTCGGCCTTCGGCTCGCCGGACATCGCCGCGGACAAGGTGCTGCTGGCGCTCGAGCAATACGTGCAGTCGCTGATCTCCTATCGAACGCGGCTCGACCAGGGCTGCGATGCGGTGAACGGCTTCGAGCCGATCTGCGATCTCGCGCTGAACCCGGAAGAAGCGCGCGGTCGCGAAATCTTTCTCGAGCCGCGCGAGGATCACATCCGCTGCTCGCAATGCCACCTGCTGCCGGACGGCGGCAACATCTGGCTGGGCAACAACGGACTCGACGCCGTATTCACCGATCCTGGTGTCGGCAACGGGCGGTTTCGCGCGGCTTCGCTACATAACATCGCGCTGACCGCGCCCTACATGCACGACGGTCGCTTCGCCACGCTGCGCGAGGTGATCGATCACTACGATCACGGCATCCACGAGTCGCGCGATCTCGACACCTTGCTGCGCGATGCGAATGGCCAGGCGAAGAAGATGAACCTGTCAGAGCAGGACAAGGCCGCGCTCGAAGCTTTTCTGCGCGCGCTGAGCGACAACGAGATGCTCGCCGACCCCAAGTTCTCCGATCCTTTTCAATAGGCGGATTCCGCGAAGTGGGGTCAGACCCCATTTCCCCCGATCAGACGCGGCATTCGAGGGAACCCAATCCCCGCCCCGTACGTGTCCCTCTCCAGACCCTTCATTTCTGGAGACGCCATGAATTTACGATCCCCCTCCGCCGCCGCGGGCTCGGTCCTGCTAGCGATAGCGTGCGTGTGCTTGCTCGCTTTCCTTGCGTCCTGCGGCGGCGGAGGTTCTGACCCGATGGGCTCGCAGCCGAAATTTGGTCGGATCAACCTGCGCATCACCGACTCGCCGGTGACCTCCGCCAAACGCGTGGTCGTGCAGTTCACCGGGCTCGAAATCAAACCAACCGCCGCCGCCGATCCCGAGGTGTTCGACTTCGCGCCCCGCCAGATCGACTTGCTCGCGCTCGACGGCGGCGGAAGCGAGGTCCTGCTGGCCGACGAGATGCTGCCCGCCGGTGACTACGAGTGGATCCGCCTCAAGGTGAACGCCGGCCGCGACGCTTCGGACTCGTTCATCGAGCTCGACGACGGTTCGGTGCACCCGCTGTTCATCCCGAGCGGCAACCAGACGGGCCTCAAGCTGATTCGCGGCTTCACAATCGGTGCCGGCAGCACGAGCGATTTCACCATCGACTTCGACCTGCGCAAGTCGGTGATCCATCCGCCGGGCCAGGGCGAGACCTATCTCCTGAAGCCCGTGCTGCGGCTGGTCAACAACCTCGAAGTGGGCGTCATCGAAGGTTCGGTAGCGGCGGGCCTCATCGTCGATGGATGTGTGCCCGCCGTCTATCTATATACCGGCGCGAACGTCGTGCCAGACGACATCGGCAGCGCGACGCCACCCCTCGCCAGCACCGCGGTGAACCTCGACAACGCCACGGGCGCCTACCGTTACAAGCTGGCGTTCGTACCCGTCGGCGCCAGCACCATCGCCTTTACCTGCGGTGCCGACGATGACGCTGCCGACGTGGACGACGCCCTCACCTTTTCCGCACCGCTCAACGCGACGGTCGTATCCGGACAAACAACCACGGTGGATTTCCCTGCACCGTGACGCACCCCCGTGGCGCGGCCCGTTGGGTAGACCGGCCGCGCCGGGGGTGCGATAACCTGCGCCATTGATGAGCGACTCCATGGCCGCCGAATTCGACTTGTTGATGCGCGGGCACGTACGGCCGCTGTATCGCTATGCCTATCGCTGGACAGGCGACGTCGACCAGGCCGAAGACCTGGTGCAGGAAACGCTCACCCGCCTGTATTCGGACGTGCCGCGGCTGCGCGAGATCGAACGGGTCCGGCCCTGGGCCGCGCGCGTGATGTATCGCATTTTCCTGGATTGGCTGCGCCGCACACGCCGTTCGCCCGTGGTGTACGTCGGGCGCAGCGGTTCAACGGGTGAATGCTTCGACGACGAGGACGAGCAGGCAGAAGCCCCCGCCGACACGTGGAATCCCGAAGATCTCACCGAGCGGGCATTCGAAATGGAGCGCGTCACGGCAGCGTGGGCCCGCCTGCACGAACAACACCGCGTGGTGCTGTCGCTGCATGAAATCGAGGGGTACAGTCTCGACGAAGTGGCACACATCATCGAAGTCCCCGTCGGCACCGCCAAATCGCGACTGAACCGCGCGCGCAATCGGCTGCGTGAATTGTTAAATGAGGGAACGAATCCACCCGCTCCGACGTGTAACTCTCCAGAGACCCAATGAGCGAGAACCGTGGTCGACGTCAACAAATTGCGTGAGTCGCTGAGTGCGATGCCGGTGCCCGAGCCGCGGCCGGGATTCGTCGATCGCGTCCTCGCAAATGCGAAGCACGACATCCGTCGCCCGTTCAACTGGTGGGCGGCGGGATTGGGCGCGCTCGCGGCCACGATCGCGTGCGTGGCACTGCTGTGGAAACCGGCGCCGGCACCGGAACCCAGTATCCGGCTCGCGCTCAACGAAAGCCGCGATGTCCCGCTGGTCATCGATTCGGAGCGCGCGCTCGACGACGCCACCATTCGCCTGTACGTCACGGGCAGCGTCGAGCTGGCGGGTTACGAGCAGCAGCACGAGATCGAATGGAAGACCTCGCTCACGGCGGGTGCGAACCTGCTGTCGCTGCCCGTGGTCGGGCGCGCACCGGGCGACGGCCTCGTCATCGCCGAGATCGAACACCAGGGTCACACGCGCCGCCTGAGCCTGGCACTGCATGTGACCGCTCCCGGGGATGACAGCGCATGAGTAGCAAGGGCATCATGCGGCGTGCGTGGCGCCATCTTGCGATGCTGGCGTTCATCGTTCCGGCGGCGTTCGCGCAAACGCCGTCCGCGCCGAAGGGTGACGATCTCGACGTCACGATGCGCGTCATCGTGGACCCGAATGCCAAAGTTCCCGACGAAATCGTCCGCCGGATCCCGCTGCCCAAGCCAGCGCCGCCCGCGACTTCGCCGGACAAGGCCACCGAACCGGGCAAGCCCGAGGACAAGGGCAAGCCCGACGACAAGGGAAAACCTGCCGACCCTGGCTCGCAGGGTCAGCATGGCGGTTCGGAGAATCGCGATCAGGGTCGCGAGTTTGGCGAGCAGGTTTCCGAGGAAGCGAAGCAACGCTCCGAGGAAGTCCGACGCAACGAAAACAAGAAGAGTCCACCGGGGACTCCCGGAACACCGGGTCCACCCCATCCACCGCCCGGCCGCTCCACGCAACCACCGCCGCCGCCTCCGGGCGGTTGATTCGTCTCGCCTCGCGGCGAGCGCTCTCGTTTTGGTGTTGTTCTTCGGTGCCGGCGCACATGCCGCCACCGCCGCCGAGGCGTGCTTCGCAGAGGCGCGCGCAGCCTTCGACGCCGGCGATTTCACGAAGGCGGAGCTCTTGTACGAGCAGTGCCTGGCACTCGGGATGCAGGGCCCGGCGGTTCACTACAACATCGGCGTTGCGGCCTATCGCGCGGGTGATCTCGCGCGCGCCGGGCAGGCATTCATGGAAGTGGCGCGGACTCCCGCGATGGCACCGCTGGCGTATTACAACCTCGGTCTGATCGCGCTCAAGCGCAACGATGCGAAGCTCGCGCGCAGCTGGTTCGAGCGCAGCGCGCGCGAATCCACCGACGAACGGGTGAGCGCGCTCGCCGCCCGGCGTCTCGAGGAACTGCCCAAGGCGGCGTCGGCTCCGCCATGGTCTATCTACGCACGCGGCGGCATCGGTTACGACGACAACGTCGCGCTACGCTCGGAGTCGATCAACTCACCCGGTAGTGGCCAGGACGACAGCTTCGCCGAGCTGTTGGCGGCCGGCAGTTTCAACTTCCTGCCCACCTGGCGCATCGATGCGGCGGCCGGTGTGTTCCGGTACTCGACCCTCGACGAGTTCGACCAGACCGCGCTGTCGCTCGGCGTGACGCATGGATTGCCGCTCGACGGCTGGAATCTCGAGCTCGGCGGCTACGGCTCGCAGCTTTCGCTCGGCGGTGACGTCTACGAGCGCTCCATCGCGGCGGCCGCGCAGGCATCAAAGGCGTTTGCAGGGTACGGCACGGTGCGCGCGCACCTGCGGGTCTCGTCGGTCAATGGCGAGGGTGATTTCTCCGGCCTCACCGGCTCGCGCACGGAACTCGGCGCGCAATACGAATGGTCCTGGCGGTCGCTGGGCTACGCGGCCTGGGCGCGCGGCGAATACAACGACTGCGAAGACACCGTGTTCGCATCGCGGTGGATAGAACTCGGCGGCGAGGCGCGCTGGGCCCTCACGCCGCTCTGGGGCTTGAACGCCAGCGCGCGATTGCGCCGCACGTGGCATCCGGCGCAACCCACGCAGGAGTCCTGGAACGACGATCGCCTCGCGTTCCGGGTGGAAGCCACGAGAACACTCTGGAAGCAAGCCCAGCTGTACCTGCGATATGAACACGAACGTAATGAATCCCCGATTGACATTTATCGATACGACCGCAACTGGGTGGCGGCGTCGATCGAAGTCTGGCACTGACCGGCCTGCGCGGCGCACGCGTCGCCGCATCCCGGTGGCCTTCGCGGGTCAATTCCAGTAAAAATCCGCGCATGACAATTCAAAATTCGCGGTACTGGATTGCCGCGCTTCTCCTGTTCGGGACAGTCCAGGCCGCCACCAATCAGCCCGGCAGTAAACGCGAGGTGTTGCCGGACGCGGTCACCCCCGTCCACTACCGCATCGACTTCACGCCCGACATCAAGGCGCTGACCTTCAAAGGCACCGCGGAGGTCGATGTCAAGGTCAATCGCGCCACCAGCACCATCGTGCTCAACGCGGCGGACCTGGTGATCGACACGGCCGCGCTGAGCGGCGAAGCGTCGGCGCCCAAGGTGAGCTATGACAAGAAGGTCCAGACCGCGACCTTCATGTTTGCGAAGCCGCTGCCGGCAGGCAGCCGCACGCTCAAGCTGAGTTACCACGGGACTATCTACCGGAGCCCGGCAGGCCTGTTCGCACTCGATTACCAGAATCCATTGGAGCCACAGAAAGGGCGGCTGAGGGCGTTGTTCACTCAGTTCGAGAACTCGGACGCGCGGCGATTCATGCCTTGCTGGGACGAGCCCGGGATCAAGTCGACGTTTGAGCTCTCGGCCACGCTGCCGGAAGGCCTGATGCCGCTGTCCAACATGCCGGTTGCCAATACGGAGAAGCGCCCCGGCGGGCTGCAACACGTGCGCTTCGCCACCTCGCCGAAGATGTCCACCTACCTGCTGTTCTTCGGCGCGGGCGACTTCGAACGCGTGCATCGCACGGTCTCCGGCGTCGACGTCGGCATCGTGGTGAAACGCGGCGACACGGCGCACGCCGCCTACGCGCTCGACGCGGCCGCGAAACTGCTGCCGTACTACAACGAGTACTTCGGCGTGCCCTATCCACTGCCCAAACTCGACCTGATCGCCGGACCCGGTTCCAGCCAGTTCTTCGGCGCCATGGAGAACTGGGGCGCGATCTTCTATTTCGAGAAATACCTGCTGATCGATCAACGCATCTCGACCCAGGGGGACCAGCAGTTCGTGTACTCGGTGATCGCGCACGAGATGGCGCACCAGTGGTTTGGCGACCTGGTCACCATGGCTTGGTGGGACGACCTGTGGCTCAACGAGGGCTTCGCATCCTGGATGGCGAGCAAGGCCACCGATCACTTCAACCCGGAGTGGAAGGTGTGGATGCAGTCGCTGAATTCGAAGCAGTCGGTCATGCAGCGCGACGCGCGCGACGGCACGCACCCGATCATCATGAAGATCGACAGCGTCGAAGAAGCCGCGAATGCCTTCGACGACATCACCTACTCCAAGGGCGAGGCGGTGCTGCGGGCGCTCGAGTCCTATACCGGCGAAGACGCGTTCCGCGCCGGCGTGCGCCGCTACATGAAGAAATACCAGTACGGCAACACGGTCACCGATGACCTGTGGGCCGAGATCGGCGCCGAGTCGAAGGCCCCGATCGCGCAGGTCGCGCACGACCTCACGCTGCAGGCCGGCGTGCCCATGGTGAACCTGCTGTCCACGAGCTGCGCGGACGGCAAGACCGCGGTCTCGCTCAACCAGACGCACTTCGCCATCGACGCCACTTCAACGACGGCGCGCGTGTGGCACGTGCCGGTCAAGGTCGCGACGCTGAAACAGGCGCCGACTTCGGTGCTCGTATCCGGTGAGGCGCCAACACAGGCGGTCGCTGCCGGCTGCGGGCCGGTGATCCTGAACGCCGGCCAGGGCGGCTATTTCCGCAGCCACTACACGAAGACGGGCCTGGCGGCGCTCGCGGCTCACTACCCCGAGCTCACGGCGGACGATCAGCTCGGACTGCTGAACGACACGGGAAGCCTTGCCAATAACGGGCAGCTTCCGATGTCCGACTACCTGGACCTGACGACGCATGTCCCCGCGAATGCAGACCCGGTGGTGGTGTCGACGTTGTCCCAGCAACTCACCGGCAACGACTTTCTCTACAACGGCCTCGCTACGCAGACTGCTTACCGCAACTACACGCGCGGCGTGCTCGCTCCGGCGTTCAAGCTCGTCGGTTGGGACGCGCGCGCCGGCGAGAGCGCCAACACCGTCAACCTGCGCGCCGTGCTCATCGGGAGCCTCAACCAGCTGGGCGACCCCGCGGTCATCGCCGAGTCGCGCGCGCGCTTCGCGAAGTACCAGACGGATCCCAAGAGCTTCAGCGCCGACGCGCGCGGCACCCTGCTCGGCATTGTCGCGGTGCAGGCCGACCAGGCGATCTGGGACAAGCTGCACGCCATGGCGAAGGCCACCAAGTCCGAGCTCGAACGCCGCGAGCTCTACAACCACCTGGGCAACACCGAAAGTGACGCGCTGGCGAAACAGGCGCTGGCACTGGTGTTCTCCGACGAGATTCCACCCACCATCGGGCCCGATATCGTGCGCAGCGTGTCCAATCACCACCCGGAGATGGCGGTGGACTTCGCCATCGCGAACTGGGACAAGCTGGTCACGAGACTCGAGGCCACCTCGGCTCACAACTTCCTGCCGGCACTGTCCGGCAGCTCGGCCGACCCGAAGACCATCGACAAGCTCAACCAGTTCGCCGCCGCACACGTGCCCGCGAACGCGCGCCAGGACTACGTGCTGGCGACGGCGCGCGTGCGTTATCTCGCGAAGGTGCGCTCTACACGGTTGCCGGAGATTGACCGTTGGCTGGCCGCGCGGCCCCGTTCCTGATCGGACGTCCGACGGCGAGAGCATCGCGGAATTCGCTGTCCATCGCGACCAGCGACGGCTCCGCTTCGACGCCGAGCGCTTCGATCAGTCCGGTCCAGAAGGCTCGCGCCGCCACGGTCGCCGCAATGTCGAACACTTCGGCGTCCGTGAAGCCGTGCAGCTTGAGTTTCTGCACGTCGACGGCCGTCACGGTGTAGGCACCGCGCGCCACTTTGCGCGCAAACGCCATCATCTCGGCCTCCGCGGCCGTCAGGGATGCGGGAGAAGCACCGCGCGCCATCAGCTGGACGTCTTCCTTCGAGAAGAACTGCGTCAGCGCCTTGCCGTGCGCCAGCGAGCACAGGGTGCTGCGCAGCGTGTGCGCGGCGGCAAAAGTGATCAGCTCGAAGCGCCGCTTGTCCATGTTGCGCTTGATGCCGATCTGCAATTGCGCCCACAGACCCATGAGCTCCGGCCGCCAGCTGAACACGCGGGCGTAGTTGGGGACGAAGCCCCAGAAGGACTCCTGGCGCGCGTACATCGCGCGAATCTCGTCGGTGATCTCGGTGTCCGGAATGGTGTCGATGAAAGCCATGGGGGTTCCTTGAATCAGATGGCGTACTGACTGATCTGCGCGTACTCGCCGGCGTTGGCGTAGTCGCCCGCGGCGCGCCGTGAGCGGAATTCGCGCCAGTTGATCGCGCGGTAGCGCGCCGGGTGGCGCGCGTCGACCGCGGAAGGCAGCGGCGCGTAGTCAGTGCTGTAAGCGGGGTTGAAGAAGAACGGCGCGCTGAACCGGTCCTGCTCGCCGTTGGCGAGCACACGATGCAGCGGCGCGATGTACCGGTCGTTGGACCACACCTGCATCACGTCGCCGATGTTGACCACCAGTGCGTTGCGGCGCGGCTCGACCAGCAGCCACTGGTCGCGATGCAGGACCTCGAGGCCAGGCAGATCCTGCAGCAGCAGCGTGACCGCGCCGGAATCGGTGTGCGGATTCACGCCGAGGTGACCGCCGGGCGCGGGGCACTTCGGGTAGTAGTTCAAACGCAGGAAGCTGGTATGCGTGGGCCGGAAGTGGCCGTCCAGCGATTCCCCCGGCATGCCGAGGTTGCGGGTCATCACACGCAACAGCCGCAGCGAGAGCGCGTCGCAGGCGTCGTAGAACGCGCGCACGATGGGCTTGAACGCCGGCATGCCCGAAGGCCACTGCGGCACGATGTCGCCGCCGTCGGGTGGGCCGTAGTCGTACACCTGCTTCCAGTCGCGCGTGTAACGCGTCAGCTCGCGATCGTAGAAACCCCAGGGATTGCCCGCGGTGCGCGAGATGGCGAGTTTTTCCTCGAGCGGCGCGCCGAACAATGCGCGCATCTGGCGCCGCAGCGCCGCCAGCATGCGCGCGTCGAGTCCGTGCCCGACGACCTGGAACACGCCCCATTCACGACATGCGGCGTCGACCGCCGCGTGCGTGTCCAGGCTGTCGACATCCGAGATGTCGATGACCGGTGGCTGTCCCATGACGGCTCAGGCGCTCTTGCGCGGCTGCAGCCACTTCGGCAGCAGCGAGTACGGATCGAGGCTGACGTTGCGGTCGTACGCCACGCCGTTGTCGCTCAGCATTTTCTGGATGTCGCCTTTGCGCCAGGCATCGAACAGATCCGTGGCGCCGCCGACGTGTTCACCGCCGATGTAAACCTGCGGCAGTGTCTTCGCGCCGGTGCGGTCCGCCAGCACGGCGCGGATCTTGCCGCCGAGGTCGTCCTTCTGGTACTCGACCGAATCGACGTCGACGCTGCGATACGTGATGCCGAGGCGCGTGAAGAGCTTGCGCACCGACCAGCAGAACTCGCACCACTCGAGCGCGAACATCACCACCGACGAATGATCGAGCACGTCGTCGACGTAACGCGCCGCGGCCGGATCGACCATGACTTTCTGCTCGGCCACCGCGGGCAGCGGCGTAGGCGCCGGCGCCGGCGCGTCGAAACGGCACAGCGGCGTCGAACGCGACACCGCCCATTCCTCGGCCGTCATCTCCTCGCCGATGCCTTCGAACAGCGGCGTCGAGAGATAACGCTCGCCGGTGTCGGGCAGCATGACGACGATGTTGGAACCGGGAGCGGCCCGCGCGGCTATGGTCAACGCCGCGGCGAGCGTGGCGCCGCTCGAGGTGCCCACGAAGATTCCTTCCTTCTGCGCGAGCTCCCGCGAACGGCGCAACGCATCGGCTCCCGCCACCGGCACGATCTCGTCGATGAGGTTCTCGGCGACGGCCTCTTCGGTCAGCGTCGAGATGAAGTCCGGCGCCCAGCCCTGCATGAGATGCGGGCGGAAGCGCGGGTGACTGCCGGAGGGTTTGCCCGCGGCGTCGCGCGGCTGGGGAATCTTGCTGCCGAGGACCGGTGAGTTGTCGGGCTCGGCCACGACGATTTTCGTTTCACTGCGTTCTTTCTTGAGCGTGCGCGCCACGCCCTTGAGCGTGCCGCCGGTGCCGAAGCCCGTGACGAAGTAGTCGATGGTCTTGTCGGAGAAGTCGCTGAGGATTTCGCGCGCCGTGGTGCGCGAGTGCACGTCGGCGTTCGCCTGGTTCTCGAACTGGCGGCACAGGTACCAGCCGTGCGTTTCCGCGAGCTCGACGGCTTTGGCGAGCATGCCGCTGCCCTTCTCGGAGGCGGGCGTCAGCACCACCTTGGCGCCGAGGAAGCGCAGCAGCTTGCGGCGCTCGACGCTGAAACTTTCGGCCATGGTGACCACGAGGGGATAACCCTTTTGCGCGCACACCATCGCGAGTCCGATGCCGGTGTTGCCGCTGGTGGCTTCGACGACGGTCTGGCCGGGCTTGAGCAGTCCGCGGCGCTCGGCGTCTTCGATGACGGCGCGCGCCATGCGGTCCTTGACCGAACCCATGGGATTGAAGGACTCGACCTTGACGTACACGTTGACGCCGGGCGGGGCCAGCCGGTTGAGCTTGACGACCGGCGTGTTGCCGATGGTTTCGAGAATGTTCTGGTAACGGGCCATGTGAGGATCTCCTTTGACCGGCGATCTTCCGACCGGGCCGTGGGAGCGAGCGTGGGAAAAATGGGGACATTCCTGATTTGCAGCAAAAGGGGACGCGGCTGGTGGCGAGTGGGCGCACGCGGCGCGATCAATGGGTCGATGCAGGCGTGTCGGAGCGAGGCAGCCGGGGGGCGTAACGCGGCGGCAACCTTTGGGTGATTGCTCGACGATCAGATAACCCGTGAGGCCGCCGCGTTAGCTGCACCGGCTGCGTACGGCGAAGCCGGCGAGCGACCACGCCGAAATCGACCCATTGATCGAGACGCGCGCGTTCGTTCGGGCGAGCCCTGTCCCC
>Ga0207675_100001598_pt1 | contig 22706 bp, 16 predicted proteins | sample KBSSwiS42_FD_184305 | JGI IMG/M metagenome (GOLD analysis project Ga0207675, IMG submission 184305) | Switchgrass rhizosphere microbial communities from Kellogg Biological Station, Michigan, USA - KBS Switchgrass S4-2 (SPAdes) (version 2) | ecosystem: Host-associated > Plants > Roots >...
TCCTCATAAAGGCTTTCTCCTCTTTGAAAATTCAATCAGCAGCCCAACTAAGTATTATGCCCAACCGTTGTATAAGCATCTATTCGAGTGGATCATACCTCGTCTATCGGGGGCGGCTTCGAAAAATGGCCTACGTTCAATGACGTCCGTGAGTGGTCATCTCCATCTTGGCCGGCCGCAGCGTAGGAATAATTTCCACGAGAATGGCGATTTGAAGCGCTTTGCCGAGCAGGCCGCGGACAGTCCGCGCAGCGGACGATCGAGAATAGCCCAGCGATTCATCGCTGGGATCATAACCGCGAACGAATCGTAGTCCGTGAAACGGACGGCTGAAGGTTACAGAACCGCGAGCGGTAGCGAGCGGGATAAAGATTCAACTCGCGCGCGTGGCGTCAATCAAAATTGAATTAGTTTCGCCCAAATTGCGTCTTTAACCCGCTCACTACCGTTCGCGGTTCTGTATCTGTCGCCCGCTTCGCGGGCTCTGGTTTTGTTTCGGACGAATACCCAGCCCTAAAGGGCTGGGCTACTTTCATTCGTCGGCTTCGCCGACTCTTGAGGCAATGGAGATTTGGAGTACTGAGGAGCCTTATACTAATCGACTAAAACCTGACGCTGTAACTCATGCCTGGCTGGCGGCCTTTCACCATCACCAGCGACAGCGCATGCCGCCCGTGTGTGTAGTTGAGGAGCGGATGGACCTGCACGCCGTTGAAGGTGCTGATAATCGAGAATCCCTTTTTCAGAAAAATCGTCAGTCCGCCAATCGGCCGGAAGCGATGATCGTAAGTCCCAAACGAAAGTCCGGCATAAGGAGCAATCGGCAGCCCGGTCGAGCTCGTCAGGTTCTTACTGACGGTTGCGAAGAATGCCTGACCTTCGGGTGTGCCAATGCGATCGGTGCTCGTTCCGATCATTAAAGCCGGCCGCCTTTCCGTCTCAGTCACGAGCAAGAGGTTCATGAGCGGCGCCACTTCATGCGCGCGCGGATTGTACTCGAGGCCGAGCTGCAATCGCGGATGAATCTGATAGGTGAGCGTCGTGCGCACCGCGGCGCGCGGAATTTGATGCGTGAGCAGGCGAACGCCGAGCGTCCATTTGTACTGAGTTTGGTTTCCTGCCCCGCTCACGGCGCGGCCCTCGCCCGGTCAAAGCGGTCAGCTCGGCACCAGCGAAACATTCGATGCTTTCGTTTGCGATGCGGCTATCTCGCGCGCGAGAGCAACTGAGTTAGCTGCCAACAATTTATCGATCTCTTTTTTGAGTTGAGCTTGTTGAATGACCTTGTAATGAAGGGCGGCGACAAGGCCGTCGCGTCCGATCACTACCGTGGCCGGCAAACCCGGACCAACGCCAAACCGTTTCATGTCTTCGGTCGTAGCTCCCATCCAGACGGGAAAATTGATTTTGGTTTGCTTGATGAATTCGAGCACCTTCGCGCGGTCGGCTAATTGGTCTGCGGAAGCGCCGACGACTTGAACGCCGAAAGCAGCATATTCGTTTTGAATGGCTGCGAGGTCGGGCATCTCCTGCTTGCAGGGAACGCACCAGGTGGCCCAGAAATTCAGGACCACGATGCGGCCACGGTATGCACTCAGACGCTGATCAATGCCGGTAAGATCTTTCAAACTCAATTCAACTTCCGAACCGATCGTAGTTTCCTGGCCGCCGCTGGGCGGGACGGAAAGAAACTTGTACGTCTCGACCGTAACGTACTGCTTGCCCTTCTTTGCATAGAGCTTTCCGGTTATCTCGACCTGCCCGCCAATTCGATCGAGCCACTCGTTCTGGTCCTTCAACTGTGACTGTTCGATTAGATAGAGGCGGTAGTCGTCGCCCTCCTTCACGGCGATCGCGGACGGTATGCCTCTCTCAGCGCAGTCACGGGCGCAGGCAAGGTCTGCGGCGGTGCCGTATGCCACGGTCTTGCGATCGGCCTCAGACCAGCAGTCAGAACAAACAAGTTGGCCGGTGACCGTGACGGCCGCGGACTTAGTTCCTTGCCCACAAATGCTTGTCGTGGTCGCGCAGGCGATCAAGACGGTGAAGAGCGACAGCAGAATTTTCATCGTTTGGCTTGCCCTCAAGTCAGTTTCTTCTCGTAGAAGCGGTGTCGTCCGAGCCGCTCATTTGACCATGACTACCGTGACTTGTCATATCCATCTTCGCCGGGCGAAGCCGCAAAAACAGTTTCCAAGACACAGGATTGTCGCCATAGATGGGATCGAGAATTGAAGGCTTTGAATAGAACGTCACATCACCACCGATTGCCAGCGAAACTTTGTTCGTGTTCCAAACGTCGCGCGCGCCGCCGAATGTGAACGCGCCGATGCGAAACACTGGATGATGCTGAACGATGCCGAGCACCGCGCGATCTGACGGCCGCAGCAGATCGTCTTTATCAACCAGCTCCAGGCGCGTGTACAGATAGTTTTTGTCGAGAAACTGGACGGTCGATTCCGCGGTGTAGCTGTTCAAGTTAATGATTCCGTCGTCGTGGCCGCTCACATGATTGCGTCCCCAAATAAATGCTGATGCCAAATTACCCCGATTGAATTTGCGATTGTATTGAAGCGACGCGGTGGAACGACGCACATCGACATTGGGTTCCTGATTTTCCGGGCTACGCAGAAAGCCGTGACTGACTTGCAAAGTCCAATTCCTGTTCGGCATGAACCAAAGACGCGCCGCACGAGAGTTCCACTTGTGCGCGTCAAAGTCGTAACGATTCTCATCAGGCTCGCGGCCGTTGAAGATTGAGCCTTCCAATTTGAACCAGCGATAAGTGAATCCCGTGGTCAGCACGCCAAAGCTGATGTGCGTCGAGTCCTGCAAGTGGTGCGCGAGCGTCGCCGAGGAGTTCTCGGAAGCTGACGCGCGATGCATGAAGGCGACTGGGCCCAGCGCCGGCTCTCCGGGATAACCAAAATACGTAAACCAGGTGCCATGGTCACCCAGCGGATGCGTGTACTGGGCCGACAGCTCCATGAAAAGATCGTGCGGATGCTGTCGGTCGATCAAAGGCTGGCCTTTATAAGTCTCGCCCGTTTGAAACAGCAGCGGCGAGCCGCCGGGCGGAAAAGTAAACGGTTCAAAACTAAACATGCCGCGCAATTGCAACGTGCCGCGGCCTAACTTGTGAAAGGCCATCGGCATAAACCAATTCGCTGATTCAAATTTTGTGACGCCACGCGGGCCGCCCTGATGATTCACGTCGACAAACAGGTTGTAGTGAAACATCAGCAGCCAATCGTTTTTTGACCAGTGCTGCATGTACATCGGCGCGGATGAGGGTTGCCACGCAGTTCCTGAACCCATCGCGCCCATCGACGTGACGTTCCGTTCGCTCGAACCGACGCGAATGCCCATGTCGTCGCCGTTCATCACGAGCAGCGGTCCCATGTTCATATTCATGCTGCCCTTTTCCACGCCCGGCATTTCCATCCCCGGCATTTGACCCATCGGGCTCGCCGACGGACTCGCCGACGGCGCAGGCATGTTCATCCCGGGCATATTCATCTGGGGTGACGCACTTGGCGAGGCGGCAGGGATCGGCATGTTGTGCATGTGCGGAGTCGGCGACGGCGTCGGCGAAGCAGTAGGCATTTGCTTCGACGGCATTTGCCTTGTTGGAGTCGGTGACGGCGACTCTTTCGGCGCCGGAGTGGGAGTCGGCATTGGCATTCCATGCTTGTGTTGCGCATGCAAAAAAGGTGCACACAGCAGGATCAGAGCGACGGCAGTCCACCAGAAGTTGCGACTAAACATTCCGATTTCCAATCTGGGGAATGGTTACTTATTGGGGGCCGGGCGCGACCTCAAATTAGCATCGCGCCCGGTGAAAAAAGAGAAGCGGATTACGTACCGCTCTTCTTGTCTTTCATGTTGCATGAATCGCCACAGCAGCAGCATTCGTGTTTGTCTGCAGACGAATTAGCGGTCGCGCCATTTGTTTTGGCGGCGCCGTCCTTCATCTCGCACGAATCACCACAGCAGCATTCGTGTTTGTCCGATGATGTGGCGTGGTTCTTCATGCCATCTTTCTTCATCATCTGACACGAGTCGCCACAGCAGCAGCAACTTTCCTTGTCGGACGACGTCGCATGATTCTTCATCGCGTCATGCTTGGTCATCTGACATGAATCGCCGCCGCAGCAACACGATTCCTTGTCCGATGCGGTCGCGTGATTCTTCATGCCGTTATGCTTAGTCATCTCGCATGAATCACCGCAACAGCCTCCGGACATGCAACATGATGCTTTCTTGTCGCTGCCGGACTGGTTCGCATTCTGCGCGAACGCGGCGCCGGCCAGCGCAAGTGTCAGCCCCAGCGCAAATGCCGGGACGCATCGTCTTAAAGTCCTCATCTTTATTTCTCCTGTAAGAAAAATTATTGCCGGCATCAGCGAATACACTGATGCGTGACTTCCCGCGAACGCGGGACAACGACTGATTTTGGGCAGACTTCTAGATTAGGAAGGCACAATCAAGCAGATAGGACTCGGCTCGATTAGGTAGTCGCAACGGAACCGCGACCGGCTTTTGGTTGGAAGTTAACAGCTTGAAAGCGGAAGAATCAGTGGGCGACAGAGCGGATGCTTCATCGTTCGATTGCGACCGCGATGCGACGACGATTGAGCCGGTCGTCAGCGGACAACAGCTCATCGCATTGCTTTGCACCGGGGGTGGGACCGTAAATTCTGAGAATTCGCTCGGATTTGATTGCGTCGCTGAGGCGGATCGTTTTGCGCCTCTTCGCTTTGCCTTGCAGCAAGCGTGCGCGTCCATCGAACCGGACATGTGCGACATCGCGTTTGCGACGGCATCTGTGGCTGTGTCCATGTCGCGCATCACGCCCTGGGCGTAGCTGACCGCAAGGCAGCCCGCTCCCGCGCACCAAAACATCAGCGCGATCGCGAGTGCTTTAGCTGTTTTTGCGGCCAATTTCACGCGAGCAGTCTACTCCCGCCGATTGTGGTTGTCGAGGCTTTGCTTTTCATAGCTCAGTTCAAAAGTATTTACTGCCGGCAACTATGATGACCGTCATTGCGCCAAAAGCAATCTCACTAAAGCCCAACTGTTTCGCAGTCAGAGTATTCGCCCTGGCGAAGCCAATCATGGCACGCACGAGGAGCAAGACCATCGCAATTGCGACCCATCCCGATATCACATCAGCACCAGCAAGAGCGATCGCTGTCCCGATCGCTGCCAGGTGCGCCACGACCACCGGCGTCGGTGAGACGTTTGATAATTTCAGGCGCCGCAAACAAGCACGCACGTAAAGAACGGCAGGAACGGAGCGAGCAACCATGACCGCCCAGAGTGCGAAGCCGGCACGTTGGGACCAGCCAGCGGCCAGTGCGACTGCTGTCACGAGTGAAGAAACCGCGATCACTCCCGCCAATTCAGACAACAGCACGCGGCGGCGACCGGTCCAGTCGTGCGCTACTTGCAAAATCGCAAACGGCGCTGCGACCAACAAAGGCAACACAAATGAGTGTTGAGTAAACGCCAACGCAGCGATGAACGATGCGGCGCCGATGACCAGATACAACGTTGCGAATCGTCGCGCCAGAGCAGTTCGCGGTGAGGATCGTCTTCGATTCAGCACCACGAGCGTCAAAGGGTGCCGCGCGAGAAAGAATCCGACGGCGCTCAACGCGAGATAAAATCCGGCGATCGACGGCGCCAGCAATAGTCCGAGCACGATTGGTTCAAACAATAGACCCCACCCACCGTGTTCGGCGGGCAGGGCGATAGTTTTCACACGCACGCCGCCTTTGGCGCGCGCCCGGTTTGCGATCAGAGTACCCTGGTTAGCGACCATTAGACCGTCTCCGACGCAACCGTTGCCGGGAGCTTCATTTTCGCGCGTTGACGCAACATCAAATCAAGCGCGAAGTAAACGAACGAGACCGCGCCGACGGCAAAGACTGTGTCGCCAATCATTCTTAGCCAACGCAAGGTGCGCATCAGATCGGTTTGCAGAAATTCAGGACTGCGCGCCGACCAGTAACCATGGGCGACCGACTGATAAGTTTGCATCAGTCCGACGGGCAGCAGACTAAGAACGATCTCCAGCATCAGCCCGATGTTGATGGCCCAGAAAGCGAGCCAGATCGGTTTCTGTTTCCAGATTATGTCCGGCCTCATCGCGCGCAGACAGAACAACATCAAGCCAAGGCCCAGCGTACCGTAAACGCCGTATAGCGCGCCGTGCGCGTGTACCGCTGTGGTGTTCAGCCCTTGCATGTAATAGAGCGCGATCGGTGGATTAATCATGAAGCCGAAGATTCCGGCGCCGACCAAATTCCAAAATGCAACTGCGACAAAGAAGTAAACGATCCACTTGTATTGGTGAAGCCAAGGTCGCGCCTTTGATCGGCGAATGTTCGCGACCGCTTCGTAACCGACGAGCAGCAGCGGAACAATCTCCAGCGCGCTGAAAACCGATCCGAAAGCGAGCGCGACCGTGGGCGTGCCCGCGAAGTACAAATGATGCAGCGTTCCGATAATGCCGCCCGTCAAATAAATCGCGCCCGACAGCAGCGAAGCTTGCGCTGCGCTCTCAGCATGAATCACGCCGAGTCGAGCGAAGAGATAGGCAATGACCACAGTCGCGAACACTTCGAAATAACCTTCCACCCAAAGGTGGACTACCCACCAGCGCCAGTACTCGACAACCGAGAGGTGCGACCTCATTCCCCAGAACAAACCGGGGCTATAGAAGAGAGCGATGCCGGTTGTAGATAAGAAGTAGAGAACAACGAGAGACTTTGCTGTGCCCTTTTGCCTCATCGCCGGAATGGCACTGCGCGCAATTAGAAAAAGCCAGAGCAGCAGACCGACGAACAAGGCGGCTTGCCACACTCTGCCAAGGTCAACGTACTCATAACCCTGGTGCCCAAACCAGAACCAAAGGTCACCCGGCATTTTGTGCATGACGGACATCCATTGCCCGGTCATTGATCCTAAAACCACGATCAATAAAGCGCCGAACAGAACATCTACGCCGAGCTTCTGATATTTCGGTTCGTACCCACATATGAAGGGCGCGATGAAAAGACCCGCGGCCAGCCACGCAGTCGCAATCCAGAAGATTCCCAGCTGCGTATGCCAAGTGCGCGAAACTACGTACGGCAAATATTCGGCGAGCGGAATCCCGTAAAAGCCCTGACCTTCGACGCCGTAATGCGCCGTCACCATTCCCATAGCGATCTGCAAAAGGAACAGCAGCGTAACGACGATGAAATACTTTACGGTTGCTTTTTGCGACGGTGAAAGTTTCGCGCCGATCAGCGGATCGCTCTGTGGCACTTCCTGCGAGATTATTTCTTCCTTGCGACTTGCATAGAACCAAACCATCCAGCCGATGCCGGCGAGCAGCATGATAACGCTCACGCCGGTCCAGACAATCGCGCTGCTGGTTGGTACGTTGCCAACCAGCGGCTCTGAGGGAAAATTGCTCGTGTAAGAAATGGTGTTGTTCGGCCGGTTCGCCGCCGAGGCCCAGGCGGTCCAGAAGAAAAATGAAGTGAGCTGTCGCAGCTTCGCCGGATCCGACTGCGCATTTCTTTGAATCGCGTAATCCGAGCTGCCTTCAGTGAAGAGCTTTGAATACCGTTGCAGATTTGCTTCAAATACTTGTGCGCGAACCGGATCGATTGTTAACCGGCCAGTCGTTGTGTCATAGGTGTTCTTGCGAATCGTGTCCTGCAAACGCTGCCGCAACATCGCCTGCTGTTCAGAAGTGATGTTGTTGTAGCTGCTTGCGAAATCCTTCTGCGACCACTGATCCAGAATCATTATCGATTCGGTGTGCAGATAGTCCGCGGTCCAATCCGGCGCGACATATGAACCATGGCCCCAGATTGAACCCATCTCCATGCCGCCCATTGCTTGCCAGACGTTCTGACCGTTTTGAATGTCGTCGCCGGAAAGCAGAACTGTTCCTTCTGTCGTGACGACTTCTTTTGGAATCGGAGGCGCCTGTCGAAAGATTTCCGTGCCGACCCAACCGAGCACCGCGAACGACGCGATAAAAATTGCGATAAAGATCAACCAAAGCTTCTTCATGAACAACTCCTAAAAACGGATTGAATTATTTAAGACTCGCCTCCAACGCGACAGCTTTCGGGAACAGCAGATTGTTCTCAAGATGAATGTGCTGGTGCAGGTCCTGCTCGAAAGCTTCGAGCGCCTCATAAAAAGTTTTGAAGCTGATGCAGGCGTCTGCCGGCACCTGATAGTCTGCGCTCAACTTGCGCACCTGGCAAAGAATTTCGCCGGCGGTATCATGCTCCGCCAGCATCATGCGAATCGGATTGTTGACAGTGCCGAACGGCGCAAATGGCGCGGAACGATTTTGCTCATGGGCATTATCGAGTGCGATGATGAACGGAAACAGGATCTGCTCCTCTTTGAACATGTGCGGCCGGAGATCTTCGAACAGTTGTCGCATCAGATCGCGCAGTGCGAGCAGTTCAGAGTGGTTCGCGCCATGCGCGCCGACGACTTTGTCTGCCAGCGGTTCCAGCCGCGCCATCTCGTCCTTCGTGAAAACGTGGTGTTTGTCCAGAATGTAGCCAATCAGCTCGGTCACCGTCGCTTTCCGCAAATCCGGCGTTCCATTTCCCCCGGCTGGCGTCTGCGTGAACTGCTCGATCAGCTCAAGCATGTCTTGCACGTCGACGCCGGCGGACGTGCAGGCCGCGTCCAGCGGCTGGTCGCCGCCGCAGCAGTAATCAATCTTAAATTTCTCGAATAGGCGGGTTGACTGGGGCAGCTCCAGCGCCACGTCCCGAACTTTTGTGGTCGAACTAATTGTCACCATTTCTTTCTCCCTCAGATATGAGCAAACGAATCCAAAGAAACGGTTCGAGCAAGGCTCGTGCCCAGCGGAACGCGCAGTTTCACGCACGAATTTGAATGCTTGACTGCGAAGATTAACTTGGCCTTGCGGAGAATTCCTCAGGCCGCGATTAGGTCGTGAGAATGTAACTGTCGAGTACTTTCATGTAATTGGCGCGCTCGAACGCGGCGGGCTCGGCGCAATGTTGCTGGCTCATGCTGCCGATCATCTGCGTCACGGATTCGTACTCGTGTTCCGCCATCCATCCAACCAGCGTCTCAAGAATTTCATTAATGCGTCCCACTCCGTTTTGCAGTAACTCGGAAGCCATCATCGTGACTTTCGCGCCGGCCATCAGCCCCTTGAGAACGTCTTGTGCAGAGTGTATGCCGGTGGTGATCGCAAAATCGGTAGCGAGCCGCCCATACAGAATCGCCACCCAACGCAACGGCAACCGCAGCTCATTTGGATTGCTAAGAATTAGCCGCGGCGTTACCTCGAGCCGCTCAATGTCCAAATCCGGTTGATAGAAGCGATTAAAGAGCACCAATCCATCCGCGCCGTGATCAACCAGTCGCTTCGACATGCTCGCGACTGAGCTGAAGAATGGACTCAGTTTTATCGCAACGGGAATCGTCGCAGCGCGTTTTACCTGTCGCAGCATGTCAACGTACATGTCTTCGACTTCGCGGCCGGTGATTTCCAGGCTGGTCGGAACATAGTAGATGTTCAGTTCCAGCGCGTCGGCGCCGGCGTCTTCGATCAATCCGGCGTAGTTGGTCCAGCCGCCGATCGAAACGCCGTTTAAGCTGCCAATGATCGGTATATCGCACGATTCCTTCGCGCGACGAATCAGGTCAACATATTCTTCCGGCCAGACGTTGTAGCGATCCATCTCGGGAAAGTAGCTGAGCGCCTCAGCATGACTGTTGGTGTTGCTGCGCAGATAGTGATCTACATAGAGGCTGTCGAGAGTGATCTGCTCTTCGAAGAGCGAGTACATGACGACCGCGCTCGCGCCCGCGTCTTCCAGGCGGCGAATGCCGTCCAGCGAGTGCGAAAGTGGAGAGGATGAGGCCACGATGGGGTTCTTCAAATCCAAACCGAGGTATTTTGTCGCTAGACTCATGTTCGTATTCCTGTCTTCAGGCTTCGTTCGCCGTTCCTGTCAGCAACTTCCGGGTTCGGCTCGCTACTTTCCCCGGCAGGGGATACCACAGGGGGTTTGTTTTTATTGCCTGCTGATCGTCGATGTACACGCTTAGTTCCAGAAAACCACCTCTGACCACGCTTACATCGACATCGTCATCTTTGCTGAGTTGATCCGCCACCCGGGCGGCGATCAATTTTTTTTGCCGGTCAAACCGGACAATATCGAATCTCAACTTTCCGCACGGCACCCCTCCTTTTGGATCAGCAGTTCACGCTTTTACTTCCGCGAGTTTCTTGTATTGCGCCCAATGATGCTTTACAGACTCTTGCGCCTGCGTCAGCAATGTCTTCGCGGCTGCCGGATCGCTGCGCTGCAACATGCGATACCGGCCTTCGGTGTAGATATAGTCCTCAAGCCGGATCTTCGGATCGTGCGAATCCAGTTGGAATGGGTTCTTGCCTTCATTTTCCAGCGCCGGGTTGAAGCGATAGAGCGGCCAGTAACCCGATTCAACCGCGAGCTTCTGCTGGTGCATTCCTTTCGCCATGTCGATGCCGTGCGCGATGCACTGGCTGTAAGCGATGATCAGCGACGGCCCCGGATGCGCTTCGGCCTCGAGAAACGCCTTCACCGTATGCGTGTCGTTAGCGCCCATCGCTATTTGCGCAATGTAGACGTTCCCGTAACGCATCGCGGTCATGCCCAGATCTTTCTTGATCGTCGGCTTTCCACCGGCGGCGAACTTTGCGACCGCGCCGAGCGGCGTCGCCTTCGACGCCTGGCCACCCGTGTTGGAATAGACCTCGGTGTCGAGCACGAGAATGTTCACGTCCTGGCCACTCGCCAGCACGTGATCCAGTCCGCCGTAGCCGATGTCGTAAGCCCAACCGTCACCGCCGACAATCCACACGCTCTTTTTCACGAGCGCATCGGCCACACCGAGCAGGTCGCGCGCTTCCGTCTCGCCGCGACCGTCCAGTTTGGATTTCAACTCATCGATCAATTGACGCTGCGCATCGATGGTTTCCTGCGATTCCTGATTGCCGTTAAGCAAGCCATGCGCGAGTTCATCGCCAATCATTTCGCGATATTTCTCAACCAAATGTTTCGCGTAAGCCTGCTGATGATCGAACGAGAGACGCATGCCTAAACCGAATTCGGCGTTGTCTTCAAACAGAGAGTTGCTCCACGCGGGACCCCGGCCTTGTGGATTTGTCGTGTAAGGCGTCGTCGGCAGATTGCCGCCGTAGATGCTTGAGCATCCGGTGGCGTTCGCGATGATCGCGCGATCGCCAAACAGTTGGGTCAGAAGTTTGATGTACGGCGTCTCGCCGCAACCCGAACACGCCCCGGAGAATTCAAACAACGGTTGCAGTAACTGCACGTCTTTGACTGAGCGGAAAGTTAGACCGTTGTTGCGATTAACTTCGGGCAATGTCAGGAAGTAATCCCAATTGACGCGTTCGTTGTCGCGTAGCGGAAGCTGCGGCGCCATGTTGAGGGCCTTGCGCGAGACATTGCTCTTGTCTTTCGCAGGACAAACTTCAACGCAGAGCTGGCAGCCGGTGCAGTCTTCAACCGCGACCTGAATCGTGTAGCGATAATCGGGAAGCTCACGCCATTTAGCCGGCATTGTCTTGAATCCAGCCGGCGCGTTGGCGAGATCCTCCTGCTTCACAACTTTCGCGCGAATGGTTGAGTGCGGACAAACCAACATGCACTTGCCGCACTCGATGCAAATGTCGGGTTCCCACACCGGAACTTCCTGCGCGATGTTGCGCTTTTCCCATTGCGCGGTGGCGACTGGGTAGGTGCCGTCAACAGGGAAGGCACTGACGGGAAGGTTGTCGCCACGACCGGCAATGATTTCGGCGGTCACTTGCTGAACGAATTCAGGAGCGGCGGATGAAACGGCCGGTGGAATTTCAAACGTGCTGGTGACACGCGCCGGCACCGCAACCTCGTGCAGGTGCTCGAGCGCGGAATCGACCGCGGCGAAATTCTGCCGCACCACTGGCTCGCCGCGTTTGCCGTAGGTCTTTCGAATCGATTCTTTGATTTTCGCAATCGCTTCCTCGCGCGGCAGTACGCCGCTGATCGCAAAGAAGCACGTCTGCATGATCGTATTAGTGCGATTGCCGAGTTGGTTTTCCTTCGCCACCTGATAGGCGTTGATTGAATAGACTTTGATTTTCTTCGCGATGATCTGTTCCTGCACCGAGCGTGGCAACTTGTCCCAAACTTCGGTCGCTTCGAATGGGCTGTTGAGCAGTAACGTCGCGCCTTCCTCAGCCGCGTCGAGGATCTGATAGCGTTCGAAGAAATTGAATTGATGGACAGCGATGAAGTTCGCGCGCTGAATCAGGTACGTGCTCTTAATCGGTTCGGCGCCAAACCGCAGGTGCGATACAGTCATCGCGCCGGACTTCTTCGAGTCGTAGACGAAATATCCCTGCGCGTAATTGGGCGTCTCTTCACCGATGATCTTGATCGAATTCTTGTTTGCGCTGACGGTGCCGTCTGCGCCAAGTCCCCAGAACAATGCGCGTACCTGGTTGTTCTGGTCGACACGAAAATTGGAGTTAAAAGCCAGGCTGTTGAAGGTTACGTCGTCCGTGATGCCGACGCTAAAGTGGTTTTTCGGATTGTCTTTCGACATTTCGTCGAAGACGCTCTTGACCATCGCCGGCGTGAATTCTTTTGAACCCAGGCCATAGCGACCTCCGATAACCGGTGGCATCGTGGCCCGCGCATCCTGCGCGTGATGCTCACGGGGCTGCGCGTGATTCTCACGGGCGAGACGCCCGTGCCACGCTTCGTGCAGCGCCGTGATCACATCCTGATACAAAGGTTCACCGGCCGCTCCCGGTTCTTTCGTGCGATCGAGCACTGCGATTGTCTTAACCGTTGCCGGAAGTGCGGCAACGAAGTGGTCGACTGAAAACGGCCGATAAAGCCGAACTTTCAGCAAGCCAACCTTTTCGCCGTTCGCAATCAAAGCGTTGATGGTCTCTTCCGTGGTTTCACAACCGGAACCCATCATGACGATCACGCGTTCCGCGTCGGGGGCGCCCACGTAATCGAACAGGTGATATTCGCGACCAACAACTGTCGAGAACTTCTGCAACACGTTTTCAACGATCTCCGGTGTCGCAGCGTAGAACGAATTCGCGCGCTCGCGTGATTGGAAGAAGACATCGGGATTCTGCGCAGTGCCGCGCATCACCGGGTGATCGGGAGTCAGCGCGCGCTGACGGTGAGCGTGGACTAGCTGCTCGTCAATCATCGAGCGAATCTGTTCGTCCGAGAGTTCTTCGATCTTCATCACTTCGTGTGAGGTGCGGAAGCCGTCGAACACGTGGAGGAAGGGAATCCTCGATTCGAGCGTTGCTGCCTGAGAAATCAAGGCGAAGTCCATCACTTCCTGGATCGAATTCGCGAACAGCATTCCCCAACCGGTTGAGCGTGTTGCCATCACGTCGCTGTGGTCACCAAAGATCGAGAGCGCGTGCGTGGCGACGGATCGCGCCGCGATGTGAAACACAGTGCTGGTCTGTTCGCCGGCGATCTTGAACATATTGGGAATCATCAACAGCAGGCCCTGGCTCGCGGTGAACGTGGTCGTCAGCGCGCCTGTCTGCAACGAACCGTGGACCGTGCCGGCGGCCCCGCCTTCGGACTGCAGCTCGCGCACGATGGGCGTCATGCCCCAAATGTTTTTCTGATTCTTAGCAGCCCACTCGTCGGCCCATTCCCCCATGTTTGAGGATGGCGTGATCGGATAGATCGCGATGACTTCATTGGTCCTGAAGGCCACGTGCGCAGCGGCTTCGTTGCCATCAATGGTGACCATGCGGCTGGTCATGATTACGCTGTTACCTCCCTTGGATTACGTCTGGAAAGGAGCCAGGAGATGAGAAAAAGAAACGCCGGCGAAACGAAGACGACGAACCATGGACCGGTGACGCGGCTGCCCAGCAGCCATCCGAAAATCGTGTAGAAGGCCAGTAAACTGGCGATCGAGATGCCGGCGCCGAGGCCCTCTTTCCACCAGGCGATGATCATTCCAATCGCAACACCGGCGGGGAAAAAGGCTAAGCCAATCCATTCCCGTGCGGTGATCCGTCCGATGGGAAACGGCTCGCCAAATAAGAAAAGAACCAGCATGACAATGCTCATCAGGCTCGTGAGTCGCGCGAGCCAGCGGAAACCTAGAGCGGTGATTTGTTGCCTCGATTTCATCACAACGATCTCCTTTAAGGTCTCAGTGCCAGGAAGCCCGCGGCTCTCAAACCGCGCCCAATTTAATTGCCTTACTTGCCGCGGTCTTCTGACACGCTCGTAAGAAAGCGTCGCGAAAAAAATTTGCCGCAGGCGGTTCCTCGCCTAACCGCCTGCGGCGCGACAAGGAAGGTTCGACAGGTAGGGGATACATGTCGCGCTGACCTGTGGATTCGATGATTGCGGTCAGCCTTCCTTGTTTTTGGCAGCGTGCTGATGAGTGCGCCGTCACGGTTCGGCTTCGACTCGTGACTCGATCGTACAGGGGAACGCCGAATCAGGGTCTAACTCATCAACTGCCAACTTCAATGCCCGGTGTGCCCGGTAGTGGAGTCCTTCTGCGCTTCGAGTTCCCCAATTCTCGTTTGCAGCCACTTCCTAAGCAGCATTTCGATTCGTGCCTGTTCGTTTTCCTGCTCCAATTTTTCGATTGTCTCTCCGGTCGCATTCAAAGGGATGAAGTGGCACGGAACTTCTTCCGCCTGATGCTCGGGCGCGACAAAATCCAGCAAGTGACATTCGTTGCACGGATGCGCGCGATAGGGATAGCCATAGTTGATACAGGTCAGAGAGTCCTGAAAGGTAGACTTTGGCAGCCACGGCGTGCGCACCGAACGGCCATATCCGCCCTGGTTGATGAAAGCCAATTCATCTTTAAGAAGGTCGAGTAGGTCGCGGTCGTCTTTGGTCATGGCATCGTACCTCCAGTCCTCTCTGACTCTGCGTCTTTGAGCAGCAAGCCGCTGCTCTTCGCTCGAGCTTGGGTATCCCAGTCGGCGTGGAAGCAACCGATATGCCTTTTGTGTCGCGATGCGGTTTTCTCAATGAAAGAACGCCTGTGGAGAATTGCGCTGTGCAGCGTTCGGCTTTCATTGCGGAAATCCTCGGACCCGGATGCGCACAAATTCGCACTTCACTGAGGTTTGTTGCTGCGAAATCGCCTGTTCACAAAAATAAAAACACGGCCTGGGAATTGCTCACCTGAGTGCGCCGAAATTGAAAGCCAGTTTCAATTTCGTCCGAACGAAAGAGAGAGAGAGAAGCCAGATGACCCTGGATATGGTGCCGAAAAACGGTTTGGCTCGGGTGGTGGCGGTTGAATCTGACGACGCTCACAATCTGCGTCTGATGGAAATGGGACTCGTGCCCGGAGCGGCGATCAGAATGGTAAAGACCGCACCGCTCGGCGACCCAATTCAGGTTTGTGTGCGGAACTATGATCTCGCGCTGCGGCGTGCCGAAGCTAAATCCATAGTCGTCTCGCTCGATGAGGAGTGGTCCTCTTCGCAACCCGCATGAATGCTGTCCTTGAAAGTTGTCACACACCGGAAGCACCTTCGGGTGTACATCCCGCAAAGCAATTCACGATCGTTGTTGCCGGCAATCCGAATGCGGGCAAGACGAGTCTCTTCAATGCGCTGACCGGCCTCAGACAGAAAGTAGCGAACTATCCCGGTGTTACAGTCGAAAGCAAGACGGGCGAATGGTCACTTGAAGGTCGCCTGCGGCCGGCGTGCCTGATTGATCTGCCGGGTTTGTACAGTCTGAATCCAACGTCGCTCGACGAACAGATTGCGCGTGATGTGCTGCTGGGCCGGCATCCTGAATTGGCTGACCCTGATGTCACGATTGTCGTCGTCGATGCGACCAACCTGGTCCGCAACCTGTATCTCGCGACACAATTGATCGAAGAGGCAAGACCGCTGGTCATCGCGCTCACGATGTTCGATCTCGTTGCGCGTTCGGGATTGAAAATCAACATTCGAAAATTGAGCGCGGAACTTGGCGTTCCGGTAGTTCCCGTCGTCGCCAAGCAGCGCGTTGGCTTGGATGAACTAGCGCGCGCTGTCCTGAAAGTTAGTGGCGACCATTGCGCTGCAACGTTTCAAGATGAAGTCCACGAAGATCCCGATCCAGCAAATCGTCAGTCAAGTTTGATTCGGCGTTACGCGATGATCGAACGAGTAGTTTCAGAGACGGTTGACGTCAGAAATGATGGCAGGACGAAAATTAGCGAGCGCATCGATCGTGTTGTGACGCACCGAATTTTTGGGCCTGTGATTCTTCTGCTGGTGATGTTGTTCGTCTTTCAGGCAATCTTTTCGTGGGCTAGTTTGCCGATGACACTGATCGATTCGGTGTTTGCGGGCCTCGGCGATCTGGCGCGCACCTACTTGCCGTCCAGCATTTTCACTGATCTTCTCGCGGATGGAATAATTGCCGGGGTGGGCGGCGTACTCGCGTTTCTCCCGCAGATTCTGCTGCTGTTTCTCTTCATTTCGCTGCTCGAAGACAGCGGTTACATGGCGCGCGCGGCTTTCTTGATGGACCGGCTGATGCGCGCGGCGGGCCTGCATGGCAAGGCCTTTGTACCTTTGCTGAGCAGTTTTGCCTGCGCAGTTCCGGGCATCATGGCGACGCGCACAATCGAACATCCGAAAGATCGAATCACCACGATCATGATTGCGCCGTTCATGAGTTGCTCGGCACGGCTGCCGATTTACACGCTGGTGATCGCGGCCCTCTTTTCAGGGAAAACGGTGCTGGGATTCATATCGCTCGGCGCTGTCATCATTCTGGCGATGTATCTGTTCGGCATTCTGACAGCGATTCTCGTTGCTCTGCTGATGAAGCGAACAGTCCTCAAGGCACCGCCAACTCCGTTTGTGATGGAGCTGCCGCCGTATCGGCTTCCCGACCCGCGCAACGTCGCGCATGCACTGCTGAGTCGCTGCTCGATTTTTCTCCGCAAGGCAGGAACAGTGATTCTCGCGATGTCCATTCTATTTTGGGCATTGGCGGCATTTCCGCGCGCTGAGAACCCGCACACCGGCAGTCCGTCAGAGGCTGCGAGCCATCAAGTCCAAAACAGTTTCGCAGGCCGTGCCGGCCGGTTGATCGAACCGGTGATTGCGCCGCTTGGCTTTGATTGGAAGATTGGTGTCGGCTTGATTTCGTCGTTTGCTGCACGCGAAACGATCATCTCGACACTAAACATTGTCTACAGCGTAGGTGACGATTCCGAAAACAAGTCGTCGCTGGTTGAGGCGATGCGTAGCGCGCGACGTCCCGATGGCTCTCGAGTTTGGACACCACTGACAGGCTTGTCGCTGATCCTCTTTTTCCTGCTCGCTTGTCAGTGCATGTCCACAGTCGCAATCGTGCGGCGCGAAACGAATTCCTGGCGTTGGCCGCTCTTTATGGTCAGTTACATGCTGGTGCTGGCGTACGTCGTTTCTTTGATTACCTATCAAGGCGGGCACTTACTTGGGTTTGCATAACCGCTCGAAAAATCAAAATACTGCGGGTTCTTCGTCAAAACACGTGTAGCAGACCCGTTTCAAAGCTTCAAAACTAAGCAGCTCGACATCAGGCGCCAGGTAGCCAGCTCGCGGGTTCTCTGTCTTCAGCAGGTCCGTGCTCAAATACTTCTTGTTGTCATCGGGAAACACAGTCGCGACGACCGCATCATTGCCCATTTCATCCTGCACCATCATTGCGCCGAGGAAATTCGCGCCCGATGAAATGCCGACACCCAGGCCAAGCTGCGCCGCCAGTTTCTGAGCCATCAAGATCGCGTCGCCGTCACTGACACTGACAACGGAATCGAGCTGATTCAGTTGCAGAATTGGCGGAATAAACTCGTCTGAGATTCCCTGAATTCGGTGATGGCCAACCTTTCGTCCCGCTGAGAGCGTCGGCGATTCTGATGGTTGAAGTGGGTGGAGCTTCAGGGCGGGATTTCGTTCGCGCAGAAACTTTCCCGCGCCCATGATCGTGCCGCCGGTTCCCACACCTGCGACAAACGCGTCCGGCACGAGCGAATGAAAATAGAGCTGCCACCAGATTTCCGGTCCGGTGGTCTTTTCGTGCGCCTCAACGTTCGCTTCATTCGCGAACTGCGCCGGGAGAAACACGCGCGGCTTCTCTGCCGCGAAGTCCTGAGCCATCCGAATACTGCCAACAAAGCCGCCCTGATCGCGTCGCACCGGAACAATCTTCGCGCCCAATGATTTGATCAGGTGAACGCGTTCTTCACTCATCCAATCGGGCATGAAGATCACGACGTGGTGACCCAACGCGCGGCCGATCGCCGCAAATGAAATTCCAGTGTTACCGCTCGTCGCTTCAGCGATCGTATCGCCCGGCCTGATGCGATCTTCCTGGTAAGCCTTCTTCAAAATGTGAAAGGCCATCCGGTCTTTGATGCTACCGGTCATGTTCATGTGCTCGGCTTTGGCGTAGATCATTCGCTCTCGCCCGCGATAGAGATAGCGAATCGCGAGCAAAGGCGTGTTGCCGATCATGTGCTTCAGGTTCCGGCTGCGTCCTGAGACGTCGTTCCGCCGGATCGTGTTGAAGCCGATCGTTGGTTCGGGGGCGGTGACAGTTAATGCTTGTGACATAGTTACACGTAGACCTTGCACATCGCCGAGCAACGGATATGCCCCGCCGAAAGAAGCGATTCTCCGCTCTACTGTCACAACTGACAGGTTTAGGCTTGCGGAAAGTTCCGCACAATTTGAGAGAAAAAGCCCAAGCTTTTCGGCAGTTTCGCAATTTTGCGCGATGTTAATGTTGCCGGTCGTGGGCACATGCCTTGCTCTTGCGCCAGCGAGGATTCCGCTCTTTTTAAGCCAGAATTGGTGATTTACGACCCCTTGCTGTGGAGAGAGATGAATGATGAACGTCGTGCGCCGGGCCGCAGTGGCTGAGACCGAAACTCGAACTCCGGTTCCCCGAATTCTGCCCTTCAATTCACCTTTGCGTGCCGTGCCAGGCATCGATCGCGTGGCGCGCAGTCGGATTTATCCGCGGGGCGCCGTCGTTTTTCGCGAAGGCAACACGGCGCAAGGTGTTTACGTTTTGTCTTCGGGCCGCGCTAAGATCTCGATCTCGTCAGCCGACGGCAAAAAAATAATTATCCGCATTGCGAAAGGTGGCGACATTCTTGGACTTTACGCCGGACTGACAGGCCGGCCGTTCGAGGCGACCGCCGAGATGTTGGCCGGCGGGCGCGTCGATTTCATCTCGCGTCAGGATCTTTTGAATTTAATCCGCCGGCAGAATGGATACAGTCTTGAACTGCTAGAGGTTTTTAGCCGGCAGTTCAGTGAATTGATCGACCACACGCGCATGCTCGCGCTGTCGGAATCAGCCCTCGAGAAGCTGGCGCACCTGATCGCGCGTTGGGGTCGCGACTTTGGTGAGCGCACCAGTGAGGGAATCCGTGTTCGCATTTGGTTGACGCAGGAAGAGATTGCGCAAATAATCGGCGCGTCACGCGAAACTGTGACACGCCTTTTCAGCGCGCTGAAACGCGACGGGATCGTTCACGTCAAACGGGATCTGATGTGGATTCGCGACAGCGACGCGCTCGCCTCTTTAGCACGAATGTCACCTGAGATGTGCGCTTGACGGTGACGGTCATCACAGACCGCCAAAATGCGCCCACGTAGTATGCAAGCGGTCGTTTAGGGTCTTTTTACTTCGTAATTAGTCTGCAGCGGCAGGCAGTCTTAATCGAGAACGGAGGCTCCAAGTGAGACTCAGGAAAACAATCAACGCAACGCTCGTCCTGGCAGCAGCGTTGGCAGTTGTGGTGTGGCTAATCGGAGCGCGAAGCTCGCAAGCGACCGCGCGCCCGGCAGCGACGGACGACAAACCTCTGCCTTCGGATTACGTCGGCACGGAAGTTTGCAAGGATTGTCACGAAGATCAGTTCAAAGCCTACTCACATACTGCGCACGCGGAACTGGCAAAGATTAGCGATTGGAAAAACAAGGTGACCGGCTGCGAATCATGTCACGGACCGGGCAAGGCGCACGTCGAAGGCGGCGGTGACGTCACGAAGATTATTTCATTCAAAAACAAATCTCCGAAGGAAGCCTCCGACACTTGTCTGACATGCCATGCAGGCAAAGAGGAACGCAACAACTTTCGACGTGGCGAACACTGGCGCAACGACGTCGGTTGCACCGACTGCCACTCGCCGCACGGCGCCGCGACGGGCCGAAACCTGGCCAGTTCGAATTATCACGTGACGAGCATCAATGCTGAGAAACCTGGCTTTGCGACGACGCGCATGTTGCGCGCGAACGACCCGCAACTCTGCACCAGTTGTCACAATGAAGTGAAGCCGCAATTCAACATGCCTTTTCATCATAAAGTCCTGGAAGGCACGATGCGTTGCAGCGATTGTCACAACCCGCACGGCGGCTTTGAACTGAAGCAGACGCGGCTGGCGACGGGCGCTGACGCAGCTTGCATCAAGTGCCACGCTGACAAGCAAGGTCCGTTCACCTACGAACACGCGCCGGTAAAGACCGAAGGCTGCACTGCTTGTCACACGCCCCATGGTTCGGCGAATCCGCGGTTGTTGCGATACAGCTCGGTCAATCAACTCTGTCTGACGTGCCACAGCGTGGCGCACGATGTGGGCGCCGTCGAACCGGCCGGACCGCAACACAACCAGAATGCCCAGTACGCCAACTGCATCGCGTGTCACGTGAAGATTCACGGCTCGCGCACGAGTCCTGTGTTCTTCCGTTAACGTTGCAGGAGAACAATAGCCCGACCGTAAGGCAGGTCTCATTCATACGAGACGTTCGTTAAAGGATAAAAGTCATGAAAAGCAACACGATAAAGCGGTTGCGAATCGTTTCGGAAGTAGTTCTGGGTTTGCTCTTAATCGCCGGGGTCGCACCGGCCCAGACCACTTCGACGGATGACAAATCGAAAGCGAAGACGACAACATCAGCCACCAAGAGCGACACGGTTCCGACTTCGACGACGACCGGCGATGACGCGGGAGACTACATCATTACGTCGACGATCGAAGTTGGGTATCGCGGTCTGGGCGTCTATGGCGATGAGCGCAAATATCGGAGCGACTTGAACTACAAAGCCGGCCCGCGATTGTTCGACAGCAGCTTTCTCATGCGGGCCAAAGAAGGAAAGGGCGGCTTATTCGATACCTTGCTCGTGACGGCGACCGGCTGGGGGGCCGACCCAACCAGCAGCATGCGGGTCAGCGCTGAGAAGCCTGCGTGGTATCGCTTCGAAGGGAACTATCGACGCGCCAAGTACTATCGTTTCCTGAACAACATCGCGAACCCGAATTGGCTCTTTTCCGGTTTTCCGGTGCCGCCGAATCCTGTCACCGGGTTGCATGGCTACAACACGCGGACTGAATTCGGCGATTTTGATCTCACCATTCTGCCGAAGAACGAATGGATTCGTCTCAACATTGGTTATTCGCCAGAGCATTATAGCGGTCCATATTTCACGAATTATCACCAGGGGGGCAACGAGTTTCAGGCCTTAGTGAATTCTCGCACGCGCGCGAACGACTGGCGATTCGGCGCTGAAGGAACCATCGGAAAAGTTGACTGGACGTTCCTGCACGGCATCCGCTGGTACAAGGATGACAGCGTCATCGATACCGTGCCGGCTTTTATCAATCCAAATCCCACGAACATTGCGCGGTTCACGACGTTTCATCGCGAAGAGCCCACTCGCGGTCGGGTCGATTTCACGCGGTTGAGCGTACACACGCTGCTGGCGAAACGGTTCGACATTACGGGCCGGCTTATCTACAGCAAAGCCACCGCCAACTCAACTTTTCTGGAAAGGGAAACCGCCACCAACTTCAACACCAGAATTTCCGGACAACTTACGCCGCCCAATGTTCTCAATCTTGGCCTTTACAACATTCCCTCATCGGCCTCGCGTCCGAATACACAAGGTGATGTTGGGTTAACGATTCTCGCCACGGACAACTTCAGAATTTCAAACACCTTCCGGTTTGAAGATTTCACGATCGATGGCTTCGCGACCTTCAACGATCTGTTTACAGTCTCGCGCGGGGCGTTGGTTGACACACGCAGCAACACCTTCCTGCAGGCGTTTAAGACAACGAAGTACCGCAAATATCAAGACACCATTGAAGGCGATTACCAATTCAATAAGAACTATTCGGTGCACTTCGGCTATCGTTATGGCAACCGGCATGAAGAACAAACGTTTACCGGTTACCTCCTGAACTCAAACGCGCCGGCACTAGGTGTGCCGCAATTTGAGTCAGAAGAGAATCATACGCACGCCTTCATCGCCGGTTTCCGGATGCGCCCGACTAAGAATTGGACGGTTTACTTCGACGCCGAGCATGGCACAGCCGATAACGTGTTCACGCGTATCGGCAATTACGACTACACTAACATTCGTGCGAAGAGCCGCTGGGCCGCGAGTCGCAAGGTGAATCTCAATCTGGGATTGATCGTTCGCGACAATTCGAATCCTTCGGAGATCGCCGGTGTCTCATTGTCGGACTTTGGCGTAGATTTGAAGACCCGCATCTTCCAGTCTTCGCTGGATTGGATAGTACGCGATAACCTGACGTTCAATTTTGGCTACAACTAC
>Ga0207675_100001601_pt1 | contig 22682 bp, 18 predicted proteins | sample KBSSwiS42_FD_184305 | JGI IMG/M metagenome (GOLD analysis project Ga0207675, IMG submission 184305) | Switchgrass rhizosphere microbial communities from Kellogg Biological Station, Michigan, USA - KBS Switchgrass S4-2 (SPAdes) (version 2) | ecosystem: Host-associated > Plants > Roots >...
CACCTCCTTGGCTGGACCTGGTGCGTAAGTATTAGACGGTCGTGGCCCCGGAAAGGCACGGATTTTTTAAGTATTAGGGGGCCTGTTACTTAGGCTGAGCTCGTCGGAAAAGCAGAAGGGCGTAGATCCCTGCATTCAGTAGGAGCACGCCCACTGCGAACGCAACCTGGAGTTCCCTGGTGAGATGGGCGGGATAGACGATGGGGAGCACATAATGCTCAATGAAGCTCGTCGTATACGGCGTCTGCCCGCCGAGCTTCCGAAAAAAGTTCTCGAGAGGGGTCAGCGGACAAAGAAAGCCCTTGAGCTCGATGACGAATCCCCAAAAAACCGCCGGCAAATGAAACCAGGCGATGAACGGCCGCCAGAAAACGAGTATCCCGCCCAGAAGAACAAATCCCAAGAACAAGAAATGAACAAAGAGGACACCATCCGCCAAGGATCGGCAGGTGCCCGCAAAATCAATAGTGTACGGGCAGTTTACCTGAGCCAGAGCACGGGATCCTGGGCTTCGCCGCCTTGCCGCACTTCGAAGTGCAGGCAAACCCCTTTGAGACTTCCCGTGTCCCCCACCGTTCCCAATAGATGCCCGGGATCCACGCGATCGTCCGGGCGCACGTTTACCGAGCCGAGGTGCCCATAGATCGTGTAATAGCTCCGCCCATGATTCACGATCACCGTCTCACCGTAGCCCGGTAACCACTGCACGAGGTCTACGATTCCCGAGCCAACGCACCGGACCTCAGCCCCTTCCGCCGCTGCAATATCCAGCCCATTGCTGATGACGACCGTCTTGTACTTGGGATGCTGATGGGGCCCGAATCCGGTGAGCACATTTCCTTGCACCGGCCAGGGTAGCCGTCCCCGATTGGCACCGAAATTTTGCAGATCGAGCTGCTCGACGCTCATATTCTTTTGCTTCAACGCTTCCTTACGGCGGCGATCAAGATCGGCCAAAACCCGCTCCAATGCCTTGGCCGATTGTTCCAGCTCTTGTGCCGCTGCTTCGTTAGCGGCTTTTTGATCGCGGACCTCCTCGAGGTCTTTCCCCCGTTCTTCTTTCAGATTCGCGTAGTGAATTTCTTCTTTTTGCTTTTCATCGAGCAGGTTCCGCATGTCTTCCTGCTGCTGTTCGAGGCGGGCCAAGGTGTTCTTCACGTCCGCCTGACGCGCGCTCACCTGCTCGATCAGCACGCGATCCTGTTGCAGCACGCGATTCAAAAACGCGGTACGCTGCAACAACGTCGGCAGCGATTCCGCGGAGAACAGAATCTCCAAGGATCGGGTCTGATCGTACATATAGGCGTACCGCACGCGATGCACCAATTCCTCGCGCCGGCTCTTGAGCTCGTCTTCCGCCCACGAAAGCTCCAGGGTCGTCTTCTTGATTTGCTCTCCGACGAGGTTCTGCCCCAGCTTGAGCTTTTCCAGATACTCCTGAGTCGCCTTCAGGGCCTCGTCCGCTTTGCTAAGCCGTTCCATGACCCCTTTTTCCTGACGCGCCGCCTCCCGCGCGGCATCGCGCGCGTCTTCCGCTTGCTTGCGTAGCTCATCCAGCTTCGCCTTTTGACTCTGGAATTCGGCATCCAGAGCGGACGGTTTGGCGGCCGGTTTCTGCGCGGAGGCTTTAGGGGTGGCGGAAAGGACGTGGGGGGTAGCGGTCAGGACTAAAGCCGCGACGACTACCGACCACTGCTTCGACATGAGCACGTTAGATGTTCGCCTGCCGCAACACGTGGCGGACCGAAAATGCGCTCCCTAGAAATCCAAGCAGCATGGCCAGGGAAAGAAAACCGAAACACCACAAAGGGGACAGGAATTGTACGCCGCCAAAGCGCGCGCTCACGAACTCTGTGGTGCCATAAAGACCGGCTAAAGCCAAAAGCGCGGCAATGAACGCTTGCAGAACACCCTCGGAAAGGAACGGGACACGAATGAACCCTTCGCTCGCCCCGACCACGCGCATGATGTGAATGAGGTCCTGGCGCGCGACCACAGTCAGTCGCACCGTGTTCGACACGATGGCAATGATGGAGAGTCCGATCGCAATCCCAATCGCTGCGGTAAACAGCAGAACGGACTTGGCGAAGTTGTCGAGACGTCCCACCCACTCCCCACCCGAGAACACCTCATCGACTTCGTCCCACCCCGACATTTCCTGGGTGAGCGCGTTGATGGTGAATGCATTCCGGCGCTCGGGCTTGAGCTCGATGCGATAGGCGTCGGGGAGCGGGTTCCCGCCCACGGCTTCCTGCAATCCTTCTACCTTCATCGATTGCGAGAATTCGTTCCAGGCTTCTTCACGCGAAATGAAGGCGAGGCTCTGAACGGCAGGCTGCAGCTTCGCGCGGTTCTCGAACATGGTGAGATCGGACGGCTGCAGACCGTCCTTCAGGTACACCATTACTTCCTTGCGGCTCTCCAGGTTCTTGATCGCCCGCCGCACGTTGTACGAAGTGACCAGGAATACGCCAAGCACAAGCAGGCTCGCCGTCATCGTGATCACGGCGGTGAACGTGAGCCCGCGATGACGTTTGATGCCGCGCGCGCCCTCCAGAGCGAGATACCGCAACGTCCGCGGCTTCACTTCACACCTCGCAGCGGGTCCACCCAGTCCTCCACGATCGTGCCACGATCCACGCGCACGTAGCGCTCTCCAGAGTTGTAGACCAATTCCATCTTGTGGGTAGCCAAGAGCACCGCGGTGCCCTCGGCGTGAATGCGGCGGATGATTTGAATGATTTCTTCGGAGGTCTTGGGATCCAGATTGGCGGTCGGCTCGTCGGCTAGAAGGACGAAGGGATGATTCACCACCGCTCGGGCCAGGGCCACTCGTTGTGCTTGACCGCCCGACAGTTCGGTCGGCAATCGATCCGCTTTATGCAAAAGACCTACTTGGTTGAGCACGTGGTCAACGCGTTCCTGAATCTGCACCGGGTTGAATTCGCCGAAGAGTCGCAAGGGAAATGCGACGTTTTCGAACACGGAACGGTCCTTGAGCAAACGGAAATCTTGGAACACCACCCCAACGCGCCGGCGCAAGGTGAGGATCTTCTTTCGCGTCATGGCGGCAGTGGTGAACCCGCCCACGATGACTTCGCCGTCGGTCGGAAACTCCTCCATGTGGATGAGCTTCAAGATGGTCGTCTTGCCGGCGCCGCTGGGTCCGATCAAATAGACGAACTCTCCGTCGTCGATCGTGATGTTGACGTCGGATAAGGCGGCGCCGTCCCCGTTTCGGTACGACTTGTTCACGTGAAAGAACTTGATCATGGCAAGCTCGGTCTTGCGGTCCGGAGGTCACCCACAGCTGTAGTCGACCGCAGACGGTTGTGCCAAAGGGGAATGGATCGGCGGACCGGCGACGCGGCCTTCTGGATCAGTCCAGAACTCGCGTGCCGGTTGACGTAGGACCGCCGGAGGCCTCCACTCTGGCGACTATTTCAGGGCTGGACCGGACACCGTACCACAGCGCCCGCGGGCCCGGCAACGAACGTGCTAGTGTCGGGTCATGGATTTTCGCGTGGAAAAGGACTCGCTGGGCGAAGTTAAGGTCCCCGCCGGGGCGTACTGGGGCGCGCAAACGCAGCGTGCCATCGAGAATTTCAAGATTTCGGGACTACGCCCCGACCCCGTCTTCGTCCGCGCTTACGCACAGCAAAAGCGCGCGTCGGCGCTCGTGAATGAAGAGCTGGGACTCCTCGAACCGCGGCTGGCCGCGGCCATCGTTCAAGCGGCGGAAGAGATACTGCACGGCAAGCTGCTCGACCAATTCGTGGTCGATCCGTTTCAGGCCGGGGCGGGCACCAGCCATCACATGAACATGAACGAGGTGCTGGCCAATCGCGCCAACGAAATCCTGGGCGGCAAGCTGGGAACCTACGATCCGGTGAACCCCAACGATCACGTGAACCTCGGGCAATCCACGAACGACACGTTTCCCACCGCGATGCGCCTGGCTATTCTCCTCAGTCATCCCGAGCTTGAAGCGCGGCTCAAGGACACCGCGGACGCGTTTGCCGCCAAAGGGGAAGAGTTCAAGGACGTCGTTACCGCCGGGCGCACGCACCTGCAGGATGCGACGCCAATCATGATTGGGCAGGTGATGGGCGGCTACGCGGGCATGATCGCGCGCGTTTTGTACACCTTGCACGAAGCGACGGAACCCCTATGCGAGCTGGGTATCGGCGGCACGGCCGTGGGCACGGGGGTGAACCGCCATTTCGATTATCCGAGACGCGTATGCGAAAAGCTCGAAGAGGCGCTGGGCCTTCCGTTCGTTTCGGCGGGAAATCCCATCGCCCATCACGCCAGCACGCAGGATTTCGCGCGCTACATGAGCGCGGTGAAAGGCGCCGCGCTCGAGCTCTCGCGCATCGCCAATGATTTGCGGCTCATGTCCTCGGGACCTACGAGCGGCATCGGCGAGATCGACCTGCCTCCGGTCCAGCCGGGATCCTCGATCATGCCGGGCAAAGTGAATCCGGTCATGGCGGAAAACCTGAACATGGTGTGCTTCCAGGTCATCGGATCGGAAACGACCGTAGCCATGGCCAGCGCGGCAGGCCAGTTTCAGCTCAACGTCATGATGCCGGTCATCATCTACGAGATCCTGTTCTCGATGACCATTATGAGCCGTGCGCTCAAAGTCTTCCGGGAACGTTGTGTGGTTGGTATCACCGTGCACGCCGACCGAGCCCGGAGTTATGCCGAGCGAACGGTGTCGCTGGCGACGATGCTTACGCCCTTGGTTGGGTATGCGCGGGCCGCGGAAATCGTGAAGCGCGCGGTCGCGGAAGAGCGGAGCATTGTCGATGTTGCGGCCGAAGAGTTGGGCGAGGACAAAGAGAAACTCCGGAAGGTTCTCGATCCGGCAAAGTGGACTGCACCCGGGATTCTCGAAGACAAACCCAAGCGTAAGGAGTAGTTGTTCGCCGCCCGAACAAGCTTACTTGCACGCCCCCTGGGCGTAGAGAATGCGGGCGTCGAGCCACTGCAGAAGATCGCCCGCCGCATCCTTGAAGTCAGGATCCTGCAGATAGGCCTCGATCCGTGACCGGGTCCCTTTCAACAGGGTGACCGCTTCGTCACACTTCCCCTCGTCCACAAGCTTCACGAATTGTTCGACATCAGGCTGCAATCCGATCTTTTCCTTGAGAATGTCCGTTTTGGTCAGCTCTACCGGCCCCTGCACCACCGGCTGCAGCTTGATTGCGATGCGTTGCTGCGCCTCCGCTTCTTCGACACGATTGAGCTTTCGCAACACCGATATGTACATCATGCGATCTTCGTAACGCGGATTCTTCTTCAGAACTTCTTCAAGCGCTTTGCCGGCTTTTTCCCAGTCGCGGGCGTTGAATGTGGCAATGGCGTAGCCTCGCAGAAAGGCCATGTTCCCCGGATCTTTCTTCAGCATCGACTCGTAAAGGCCTTCGACCTCCGCATAGCTCTTTCGAGAGTCCATGATTGCGGCCAGCATCTGGACCGGTTCCACGCGATCCGGGCATAACGCCATTGCCTTCCGAGCGGATTTCTCGGCTTGTTCAAGCTCCGCTAAGGCCGCGTCGCGGCCTTCGGTCTCTTGAACCTGGAGTCCCTTCAACCGCTGGGCATCGGCGAGCATGTCCAAGTAACTGCAGCTGTCCGGGTGATCGGTAACCAGTTTTTGATAGATGTTTATAGCGTCATCGACGTTCCACTGGGCCAGAGCCAGATCCGCCATGCCCTTGCGGTATCCGACATCATTTTTCCCCACCATGGTGGCGACGCGAGCGAAGGTGGATTCTGCCTTGGCGAAATAAGTGGGGTAGGACAGCCCCATGCGCGTGTAAGCGCTCCCAAGCCGAAGGTATGCCCCGACGTTGGCGGGGTCCTTCTCGATGGCGCGCTCGAACTGGAAGGCCGCTCCCAGGTAGTTGCCCTGATTCATGCGCTCGTCGCCGTTCTCCATGAACTGGGTCGCGGTAGGACCCGAATCTAGGGGGCCGGACACGGCCGCGCTATCGGGCGATGCCGCCCAAGCCGGATGAACAGCCAGCAACAACGCCAACCAGAAGACCTGCTTCATCGCTACTCCCTTGACCTCAAATGTCAAAACTCGACCCTCTCTTCGCCTAGAAGCCGGTAGTAGCCCTTGGCGTCTTTTTTAGCGACCTGCCCCAACGGGACTTCCAGAACTTCCAGCTCCAGGATGCGCACCCCTAGATCGCAGCGAATCCGGTCGCCCGCGCGCACCTCGTGCGACCCTTTGATCTTGACCCCGTTCAACGAGACCTTACCCCGCTCGCAGGCTTCTTTCGCCAGGGTTCGGCTCTTCAGAATGCAGATTCTGTGCAGGAACATGTCTACGCGCACGAGGAACTAGCGGGATGAAGTCTTGATTTCGACGTAGGCCGAATCGCGAATGCCTTTCATCCACGTGTCGTAGGCTTTTTCGAGCTGTTGCTGCTCGAGGTAGGCCCGGAGCCGGTCTTTGATCTCATCGTAGGTGTAGTCCTCGCCCGTCCGGCGATTCAGGACCTTGAACACGTGGAACCCCTTCGCGGAGCGAATCACGGGGCTAAGCTCGCCCACTTTGAGGCTGTCGATGAGTCCGGCCACTTCCGGCAAGAGGGCCTGTGGCGAGATCCAGCCCAAATTGCCCCCTTGGTTTTTCGTTTCAGGATCCTCGCTGGACTCCTTCACCACTTTCTCGAAGGGTTCTCCGCCCACGATGCGGGCCCGGGCGGCCGCCGCGCGATCGTGTGCGGCTTGTATTTGATCCGGTTTCGGCTCGACTAGAGCCAGAATGTGACGCACCTTGAACCGCTGCCCGTCTCGCTCCAGGACCTCGATCAAGTGATAGCCGAACGAGCTTCGCACCGGTCCCGAAAGCTGGCCGATTTGGAGACTATCCGCCGCGGCCTCGAACGCCGGATCGAGATCGCCTTTCTGGAACCAGCCCAGCAAACCACCCCGTCCGCGGCTGGGATCGTCGGAGACCTGCGCTGCCACGTCTTCGAACTTCTCGCCGCCCACAATTCGGGCATGCGCTTTTTGAATCTTGTCCAGCGCCGCCGCTTCCACGGTGGCATCCACTGGCCGGGCGAGGAAGTGCGCCAGCTCCACTTCGGAGGCTTTCCTCGGCAACTGATCTTTGTTTTCTTTGTAGTACTTTTCCACGTCGTCGCTGGTGACTTCGACCTTGCTTCTTACTTCCTTGCTCACGATGCGCTGGCCGACGACTTCATTCTCGATGTCGTTCCGGTAACGATCGCGCAGCATGTTCTCGGTGATGCCCTCCTGAGTGAGAGCCTGGCGGAATGCTTCCGGCGTGGGGAACTGCGAACGCACCTTGTCCATCGCATCGTTCACACGCTTTTGCAGATCGGTGTCGTCGGCTTCGATGCTCTGGCTCTTTGCGCGCTGGACGACCAGCTTTTCTTCGATCAAACGATCGAGAATCTCTTTCCGCATCGCCGCGACTTGCGTGGAGTCGCGTCCCTTGAGCTGTCCTTGCGCATCGAGCAGGAACAGTTTTTCTTCGACTTCGGACACCAAAATGATGTCGTCGTTCACCACCGCGGCAATGCGATCGACGACCTGGCCACCAGTCAGTGAGAAAACAGCGGAGAGAAGGGCGATCAGGAAAAAGGAAATGCGCTTCATTGAGTCCTTGTGGCCGGGTTCGGGGCGGGGGTCTCCGCCAGGGCGGCTAGGAGCCCCGTAGCTTCGGGGAGGGACCCTTTTGCCTTGATCACGAATCGGCCGGAAGTCGCGAATTCTACCGGAATCGGGAAGCGCTTCATCCACCCCCGGAGGGCGTCGGCGGTGGGGGCATTGGCCATCTCCACCTCGATCCTCTCCCGCCGGAGGGCGATCGAGACCGCGCCCGCATCCCGGCCCCGGAGACGGAGTTCCCTCAGGTTGAAGAGCGCGGCGGCCGGCCCGGCCAGCCGGCCGAAGCGGTCCAGAAGCTCCTGGCGCAGGCTCTCCACTTCGGAGACCTCGGTGGCTTCGGCGAGGCGCTTGTAGAAGGCCACCTTTTCTTCGGCATCGTTGACGTAGTCGTCGGGAAGGAAGGCGTCGAGATCGGTGGAGAGCCGTGGTTCGGGGCGATCGACCAACGGCATGCCTTTGAGCTCCCGAACCGCTTCATCGACGAGCCGGCAGTACATTTCGAATCCCACCGAGATCACGTGGCCCGATTGCTCGGCGCCCAAAATGTTTCCCGCGCCGCGAATTTCCAGATCCCGCATCGCCAGCGCGAACCCGCTCCCCAATTCGTCGAACTCGGCGATGGCGCGGAGGCGTTTCATGGCGGTTTCGGTGAGCGCTTTTTGCGAGGGCACGAGGAAGTAACAGAACGCTTTCTCGGTGCTGCGCCCGACCCGACCCCTAAGCTGATACAGCTGGGAGAGTCCGAACGCGTCGGCTCGATTCACGATCATGGTGTTGACCGAAGGAATGTCCAGCCCATTCTCGATGATCATGGTGGAGACGAGGACATCGAGGCGCCGTTCCGTGAAATCGTGCATGACGCTTTCCAGAGCGTGCTCGGGAAGCTGTCCATGCGCGATGCCGACCCGCACCTGCGGGCAGAGCTTCTGTACGTAATTCGCCATCGAGTGGATCGAGGCGATGCGGTTGTGCACGAAGAAGGACTGGCCGCCGCGATCCACTTCGCGAAGGAGCGCCTCCCGAATGAGCTCGCGCTCGAACTCAACGATCTCGGTTTGCACGGACATGCGTCCGGCGGGCGGCGTCTGGATGACGGTGATGTCCCTAACGCCGAGAAGCGACATGTTGAGCGTGCGCGGAATGGGCGTGGCGGTGAGGGTGAGCACGTCCACGTTGGCGCGCAGGTGCTTAATTTTTTCTTTGTGCCCAACCCCGAACCGCTGTTCTTCGTCCACGATCAGTAAACCAAGATTCTTGAACCGCACGCGTTTGCCGAGCAGCGCGTGCGTGCCGATCACCATGTCGAGACGTCCGTCTTGTAATGCGGCCAATAGCGCGGTTTGCTCTTTGGGAGACCGGAAGCGGGAGAGCATGTCCACCTTGACCGGAAACCCGGAGAAGCGCTCGTTGAAGGTTTGATAATGCTGCTCAGCCAAGATCGTGGTCGGCACGAGCATGGCCGCTTGCTTTCCGTCCTGAATGGCCTTCATCGCCGCGCGCACCGCGACTTCGGTCTTGCCGAACCCCACGTCGCCGCAGATGAGACGGTCCATGGGCGAAGCCGCTTCCATGTCGGACTTCACCTCGTCGACCGCTCGTTGCTGATCGGGCGTTTCCTCGAAGGGAAACGATCCTTCGAGCTCGCGCTGCCAGGGCGTGTCGGGAGGGAACGCGTGACCGGGATGGGCCTTGCGCACCGCGTACAGGCGAATGAGTTCCCCCGCCATCTCGCGGATGGCTTTCTTCGCCTTGGCGCGTGTCTTTTCCCATGCCGTGCCGCCCAGACGCGAAAGCGCCGGGGTGCGGCCTTCCTCGCTGGAGTATTTCTGGAGCAAATCGAGCTGATCGACGGGGACGTACAACTTGTCGCCGGCCCCATACTCCACTTGAAGCACGTCGGTCATGTGGCCGTTGGCTTCGAGGCGCTTGAGACCCATGTAACGCCCAATGCCGTGCTCCACGTGCACCACGTAGGCGCCGATCTTGAGCGAGCGCAATTCCTTGAGGCCGAAGCCGGAACGAAACCGCTTGCGAATGGAACGCCGTCGCGGACGTCCGAAGAATTCGTGATCGGTGAGAATCCCCAACGCGGCTTCGTCCATGATGAAACCTGCGGAGAGGACGCCCAGAGCCAGCTCAACCGGAATACCGTCTTCGACCAGAAGCTCGTGAAGGCGGGTCCGTTGCCCTTCGTTGTCGCACACGATGGTGACCTGGAGCCCTTTGTCGAGAAGCTCACGGAGATAGGTGCGCCAGAGATCGATCTTGCGCCCGAAGGATTCCGGGGGTGAGGAGCGGAACGTAATGAGCTTGCCGGGGCCGGGATCGGAGCTGAGATCGGAAAGGCGAAGCGTGGTGAATCGGTGAAGCTCTTTGGAGAGCGTGGCCGGGTCAAGGTAAAGATCTTGCGGATCGCTGATGAATGGAAAGTCGCTTCGCACCGCCGCGTGCGCTTCAAGAATGTTCGTCCACGCCGTTTCAAGGCGTGAGGCAAGGAGTCCCGGCTCTTCGATGAAGACCAGAGTATTCTCGGGGAAGTAACGCGTCACGGGGCCCAGGTCCTGGCCCAGCCGGGCGGCAATACGCTCGATCCCGGAAGGATGCGTTTCGGACTCGAAGGCTTCCCAAAGCTCTTGACCGGCCTTGGCATCGTGGCGGCTCAGTTCCGTAACCGCTTTTTCGATGCGTTCAGGATCGAGGATGAGTTCATGTCTCGGGAGAATGGACGCGGATTCGAGATTGCGAATGGAGCGCTGGGTGTGGACGTCGAACTCGCGAATCGAGGCCACCTCGCCGTACTCGATCTCCACGCGAATCGGATTCTCACCGCCCAGCGAATACACATCCAGAATACCGCCCCGAACCGTGACGTCCCCCACTTCCAGCACCGCTTGCTCGCGCTGATATCCCAGGTGAATCAGCTTGGGGAGAATGGCCTCGAGATCGATGCTCTCTCCCACCTTGATCGTGACCATGCTGGTGATCAAGAGCTCCGGCCCCACCACTTGCTCCATGAGCGAGTTGGCCGTGGCCACCACCACGCCGTCCTCGTGCTCGGCGAGTCGGGCCAGCGTTTCCAGCCGCGATGCGGTCACGTCGGTGTGGGGCTGTTTCACGTCATAAGGGCGGGTCGGATGCTCCGGGAAATGGAGCACCGGCTCGTTCAGGAAATGAACGAGGTCGACGCGAAATGCTTCCGCGCTTTCGTCGGTCAGGGAAACGACCAGCACCGGGCGTCCGGTCTCCCGGCGCAAGTGCGAAATGAGGAGCGCCTTCGATGCCCCGACCAGCTTGTGGATGTGGAAAACGGAGGGCTTGGGAGTCCGCAAGGCCTCAATGAGCGCACGTACCCCCTCGAGCCTGTCCAGGCGCTCGGGGGGGACAGATATCGTTGCGGGTCCGGATAGAGTAGTAAGAAGACTCATGCGATCGAAAAGGCTACCATGTTCCGCGGCCCCGTTATCCGCTGGCTAGCCGGCCGATGGTTACTTGGGCATCTTCACTTGTTGCGCTGGCCAGGCGAAGTGATCGAACTACGCGACCGTCACGTCCTTGGACAAATAGACATCCTGGATCGCGTTCAAGAGCGCCACGCCATCCTTCATCGGCTTTTGGAAGGCTTTGCGTCCAGAGATAAGCCCCATGCCGCCGGCACGTTTGTTGATGATCGCGGTCTTCACCGCATCGGCGAGATCGTTGTCGCCCGAGGCGCCGCCGGAGTTGATGAGGCCGGATCGTCCCATGAAGCAGTTCACGACCTGATATCGCGTGAGGTCGATTGGGTGATCGGTGGTGAGGTTCTCGTACACTTTCTTGCTCGTCTTCCCAAACTTGAGCGCGTTGTAGCCGCCGTTATTTTCGGGAAGCTTTTGCTTCACAATGTCGGCCTCGATGGTCACGCCGAGATGATTGGCTTGGCCGGTGAGATCGGCGGCCAAGGAATAGTCTTTGTCCGTCTTGAACCCGCTGTTGCGCAAGTAGCACCAGAGAATCGTCATCATCCCCAACTGATGCGCGTGCGAGAACGCTTGGCTCACTTCCCAGATCTGCCGCCGCGATTCTTCCGAACCGAAGTAGACGGTTGCTCCCACCGCGATCGCGCCCATGTCGAAGGCCTGCTCGACGGCCGCGAACATCGACTGATCGTAGGTGTTGGGATAGGACAGAAATTCATTGTGATTGATCTTCATGATGAACGGGATTTTATGTGCGTACTTGCGGCACACCGAGCCCAGCACGCCCAACGTAGAGGCAACGCCGTTCGCGCCGCCTTCGATGGCGAGCTTCACCAGGTTTTCGGGATCGAAATACATGGGATTGGGTGCGAAGGACGCTCCCGCCGAGTGCTCCACTCCCTGATCGACAGGAAGAATCGACACATACCCAGTGCCGGCAAGCCGGCCGTGACCCAGGAGACTTTGAAAACTCCGCATCACTGACGTAGGCCGGTCGGACTGCATGAACACGCGTTCCACGAAATCGGGACCGGGGAGGTGCAACGACTCCTTGGAAACGGTATTGGATGTGTAGCTGAGAAGCGGTTTGGCCTCGGCACCCAAAAGCTGTTCGAAATCGACCGGCATGGAAGTGTCTCCTGAGGAGGGTAAACGGCGTTCTAGAGGCTCAGGATAGCACTTTGCGCGCCGCGTCGGAGGCCGGCTCTGGAGCCTTTCCCAGCACCTTTCCCAGGCTGTCGAGGAAATACACGACGTTCTCGAGCCGAGCCGAGTGGCCCATGAGTCCGACGCGCCATACCTTGCCCGCCAACTCGCCGTAGGCGGCACCGACCTCCACCCCGTGGTCGTCCAGCAACCGTTTGCGTACGAGGGCTTCATCCACTCCCGCGGGCACGCTCACCGCATTGAGTTGTGGCAATCGCGCCGCCTCCTCTACGAATAAATCCAATCCCAACGCACCGAGTCCCTTTGCCAACGCAAGATGATGCTTTTGATGGCGATCCCATGCCTGCTCGAGCCCTTCTTCTTTGAGGATGAGCAACGCTTCGTGAAGACCATAGAGTGCGTTGATCGGAGCGGTGTGATGGTAGGTGCGCTTGGCGCCTCCGCCCCAGTACGCCATCACCAAGCGTAAATCCAAAAACCAGCTCGGCACCGGAGTGCGCCGCGATTCGATTTTCTTGATCGCTCGCGGGCCAAACGTGACTGGGGAAAGACCGGGGGGTGCGGAGAGGCACTTCTGACTTCCCGAATACGCGGCGTCGATGTCCCATCCATCCACTTCCAAGGTGCACCCGCCGAGCGTGGTCACACAGTCCACGACGGCGAGTACCCCGTGCTGGTGGGCAATCTCGACCAACCGTTCCACATCGGATCGCGCTCCGGTGGACGTTTCCCCGTGCACGACCATGACTAGCTTGGCTTCAGGATGTTGCTTCAACGCGGTTTCGATCTTTGCCGGATCGACGGGTTGGCCCCACGCATCCTTCACCCCCACCGCCGTTCCACCTACGCGGGTGACCATGTCAACCAGGCGACCACCGAAGACACCGTTAACGGCGATGATGACCGTGTCCCCCGGCTCGACCAAATTCATCACACAGGTTTCCATGCCGGCCGTGCCGGGGCCCGACACCGGAAACGTAAGCTCGTTTTTCGTGCGGAACGCGAACCGCAACAACTCTTTGAGCTCATCCATGAATGACACAAACACGGGATCCAGGTGACCGATCGTGGGCCGTGCCAAAGCGGACAACACGCGCTCGGACACATCAGACGGACCCGGTCCCATGAGGACCCGGCGCGGAGGTTGAAAACTCATGACGCGCTTCCTTTCCGAGTTAAGCGGTGACGCCTCGGCGCGAGAGCCATCCTTCGGTAACCAACAGGATCAGCACGATCAACACCAGCTCTCGCCAGATCTCCCGGCCGAACCGCGCTTCACGTACCGGAGTACCGATAGGAACATCCGGTTCCACCACTTTCACCCGGTCTCCGGGGAACGAATGGCGAAGCTCGTCGCGGGACGCCGGCGTCAAATCGGATTCGATTTCCGCATTCACGTTCACCACGCGGCGGTCGATGATCTTGTCTTCCGCCCGCATTTCCCAGAAACCGGGCACGGGCACGGGCGGGGTTTGCAGGCGAATGCCGCGCGCTTCCGGCGTGAGCTGTATAGGTAATACGAGCCCGTCGGGGCCGATCGCGGTTAGATCTGCGCCGGTCGGCACGGATCCGGGATCAGCTAGTGTCGTCAGGCGCTCCCCAACCAGAACGCGGCCCTCGCTGCCTTCGGACAAAATCGCTTCGAGACTTTGGTGCAAAAGCGGGACAAAGGCCGCGTGGGTCGGGAAGTTGTTCCAGCGTCCGTCCAAAGACGATGCAAACAGCAAAGCGCCCTCTCCCTGAACCAGGGCGGGAAGTCCTGGACCGAATTCGGCCAACGTGCGCACGCCCGTTGTCGCGGTAATGGCCACGATGTGCCAGAACGCGGCGCCGGTAATCGGTTCCCCGATCGTGACGCCGAATCCCGAAAACGCACGGTGTCCCGGATTTCGCGCGGTGAGCGTGTACGCGGCTGACGATGCTTCGTCAGAGCCCAGCACGTTTCCCAGCGATACTTGGGGAAAGAGCGCGGGCAAGATGCCTTGGTTGTAGCTGCGTAAGTCCACCCGGTCGCCGAGCACGATAAACACCATGCCGCCGGCGGCACGCCATGTGCGAAGCCGCGCGAGCGCCTCGTCGGGAAGACCGGTGATGTTGTCGAGAACCACCAGACGAACGCCGGTCAAATCGGCAGTAATGAGATCGCCGGGAGACATGCGGCTGACCACGAATGAGCCCGGCCCGCCTTCGGGACTCAACGCCAGCGGTAAGTACGGCGATGGACGCGCGGGATCCTGCACAATCCACGTTGTGACCGCGCCCGCGCCTAGCGTCGGCAAATAGCGAACGTCGTCGACATCGAGCCGATCCCGGGAGAGCCGCGCTTTGATCGGTTCGCCTTCCGCGGGGGCGCGAGACAGCGGCACTTCCGTGTTTTCCCGGCCACCGACGGGAACCAAGAGCCGCCCTTCGCCCAGAACTTCGGATCCGGATTCCACGGTCACTGCCACATCGTCTTCCGCATTGCCGCCTTCACGCGCGGCCTCGACGTACGCGCGTTCGTCCACTGCACTGCCTTCGAGGCGCCCATCGATAATAGCCGTGTTGGCGAGCGGCCCTTCGTCCACCGGCACCAGGAACACACGTACGTCATGGGACACATCCTGCAACAGGTCGGTGGCTGTTTCCCCCTCTCCCACCAGCGCGCGTTTTTGAAAATCCGAAATGATGAAGAGCTCTTTGTTCAACGAGGTTGCGCTGGTCAGCGCTGCCTGAGCACGGCTCACCGCGCCGGCGAGATCGGTGGTCGAATAACCCGGCTCCAAGCCGCGGATGGCCTCCGCTGCGGCTACTTTGCCCGGATAAGGCTCGGCGGGCGCTTCGTTGGGATCGACGCCGAGCAGAAATACGGTGTCCTCGGCTTCCAATGCATCCACGACTTCCCGCGCGCGTTTCTTGCCTTTTTCCCACAGCGTCTCTTTTTCACCTTCCACGCGCATGCTGTAGGAGTTGTCGAGCACGATGGCTACCGCGCTCTCTCCCCGGCTCTTGCCGAAGGCAAACGTGCCTCGCAATGCGGGACGCCCCAGAGCAAAGGCAAGAAGCAAAATCGCCAGCACGCGCAGGGCAAGAATGAGCCACTGGGTGAGACGCATGCGACGCAAGCGGCGACGTGTGATCTCTTCCAGGAACTGGAGCGACGGAAACGGAACTTTCGCGACCTTACGCCGGCTGAAGAGATGAATGATGATCGGCAACGCCGCTGCCGCCATCCCGGCCAGAAACGCGGCGTTCAGGAATGAGAACGGCATCTCAATAGAACCGCTTGCGCTTTTCCAGGTAGCGAAGGAGGGCTACATCGTAGGGCGTTTCGGTGGACAAACGCACGTACTCGATGCGGTTTTCCATGCACGCCCGTTCGTAGGCGCGCGACCACGCTTCGAACTTGGCCTTGTACTGCTCGGCAATTTCCCACGGCTGCGTGGTGATCTCCTCACCGGTTTCCAGATCGATGAATCCGGATTCGTTACGGAATGGGAACGAGATCTCGTAGGGATCGAGGATGTGAAACACCACGACTTCGTGCTGACGATGACGGAAATGCTTGAGCCCGCGCATCACCGAATCCGGATCGTCGAGAAGATCACTCATCAACAGAATCAGACCGCGCCGCTTGATCCGTTCAGCTAGATGCTCCAGCGAGGAGCCCATTTTGGTTCCGGACGCGGGACGCGCGCGTTCCAGCTCGCCGAGAATCAGCTTGAGATGCGGACGCGAGGCGCGAGGCGGAATGAGCCGCTCTACCTTGTCACGAAACGTCAGCAATCCCACCGCATCCTGCTGCATGAGCATGAGCGTGGCCAACGATGCGGCGAGATAGGCGGCGTACTGCAGCTTGGTCAGCCGCCCCGGGGATGCGTAGCCCATGCTCGCGCTCACGTCGAGCAAGATGTGCGAGCGGAGGTTCGTTTCCTCCTCGAACATCTTCACGTAGAAACGATCGCTCTTGCCGTAAAGCTTCCAGTCCACGTGCTTGAGCGGATCACCCGGCATGTACTGGCGATGCTCGGCGAACTCCACGCTGAACCCGTGATAGGGGCTCTTGTGGAGACCGGTCATGAATCCTTCCACGACCAGACGCGCGATGAGATCCAGGCTGGAGAGCTTGGAAACGACCTTAGGATCGAGATATTGGAGGCTCGATGCCGACACTCAATCCCCGTTATCTATGACGCCGCCACCGTCTCGGGCACCGAGGCGAGCAACGTATCGATGAGATCTTCGGTGCTCACGCCTTCTGCTTCGGCGCTGAAGCTGCGGAAAATACGATGGCGCAGCACCGGGCGGGCGACGCGACGCACGTCCTCGCACGATGGGGCGTAGGAGCCGTGAAGCGCGGCCCAGCTCTTGGCGCCCAGAATCAAATACTGACTGGCGCGAGGTCCCGCTCCCCAGCTCACGTTCTGGTTCACCGCTTCCACAGTGGCCTCTTTGGAGCCCGGACGCGTTGCGCGGGCGAGTCGCACCGCATATTCGACGACGAAGGGTGACGCGGGAATGCGACGCACGAGCTCTTGAAAGCGTCCGATGTCCGCACCGGAGAGCACTTGCCTCAAAACCGGGTTCTCTCCCCCGGTGGTGCGGGTCACGATCGCGACTTCCTCGGCCTGACTCGGGTACCCAACGCGGACATTGAACATGAATCGATCGAGCTGAGCTTCGGGAAGCGGATAGGTGCCTTCCTGCTCGATGGGGTTCTGGGTCGCGAGAACGAAAAACGGAGGCTCCAGATCGAAGGTCTGCCCGGCCGCGGTGACCTGACGCTCCTGCATGGCCTGAAGGAGAGCAGCCTGTGTCTTGGGTGGGGTGCGATTGATCTCGTCGGCCAGCACCACGTTGGCAAACACCGGCCCATGGATGAACTTGAACACCCGGCGCCCGGTCGCGCGGTCTTCTTCCAGGATCTCGGTCCCGGTGATGTCGGACGGCATGAGGTCGGGGGTGAACTGGATGCGGCTGAACCGCAAATCGAGGATCTGGGCCAAGCTGCTGATGAGGAGGGTTTTGGCCAATCCCGGCACCCCCACCAAGAGGCAATGGCCATTGGCCAGAAGAGCCATCAGCAGCTCTTCGATGACCTCATCTTGCCCCACGATGACCTTGCGAATCTCGTCCAATATCCGGCGGTGCGCATCGGCGAGATGTTCAAGCGCTTCCAGATTCCTGGTTTCCGGGGGAGTCATGTCGATCCTTTGTTGATTTGTGAGGGCTTTAACGGCCCTATTGCCATTCTGGGGCAGGGCCAAGCATCATACCATGTCAGGGGACGCCCTACTTCCACACGGGCGTCCATCGTCCTTCATGTCCGACGTTCTTTCCTGGATCCGGCTCACTGGACCGTTTTTGATTGGTCATCGGGGCTTCCCAATGGCGGCGCGGGAGAACACCGTGCCCAGTTTCGAGGCTGCGCTCGAAGCGGGATGCGACGGCATCGAGCTGGATGTGCGCATGACCGCAGACGGCGAGCTGGTCGTGCATCATGACCCGACCGCGGCGAACGATAGCGGGTCTTTTTCGATTGAAACGAGCAAATGGGCAGACCTCAAGGCGTTGCGCTTTCAGGGAACAGAGGGCGCGTACGGCATTGCCCACCTGGATAGCGTGTTGCGTGCGCTGTCGGGCCGGGGTTTGTTGAACATCGAGGTGAAACCTGCCGGCAAGCGGGCGGCCGAGGTGGCGGAGAAGGTGTGTGCCGCGGCAGACAAGGTGCGGCCGCGAGAGTCCGTGTTGATTTCCTCGTTCGATTTGGATGTTTTGGCGGCCGTGCTGCGTAGGGAAAAGGGATTGCTCCTGGGTTACCTGTTTTCATCCGCGGATGCGTTGAATCAGTTAGAAAATAGTGAGGTTGTGGACACGTTGACCGCGTTGCACCCGCGTCACGATCTGGTGGATGAGGCTTTCATGAAGCGGGCACGCGAACGCGGTTTCGACGTTCACACCTGGACGGTAGATGACGCTGCGGATGCACGACGCGTACTTGGCCTTGGCGTGACTTCGGTAATTACGAATCGCCCGGACATCTGCGGCCGGATTCTTTACGAAGGGTTGCCGCCGGAATAGTTTTTCAGGAGATATCGATCATGGACATCACTCCATTTCGCGAACGTTTGGAACGTAATGCGGGACGCATTCAGGCGTTGACGGCGGGCGTTACTCCGGACGAAGCCCGCTGGAAGCCCAACGAGTCGAGCTGGTCAATGTTGGAAGTGATGAATCACCTGGCGGACGAGGAACGGGAAGACTTTCGTCAACGCATCGACTACTTGGTTCACCGCCCGGGCGAAGAGTTTCCTCCCATTCACCCGTCTGCTTGGGTCACCGAACGGTCCTACAACACCAAAGACTGGAACGCGACCATCGAGGGCTGGTTAGCCGAGCGCCGCAAGTCGGTGGAATGGTTGCGGACCTTGTCTGTTTCCGATTGGGATCGCGAGTATCACCTGCCTCGCCCTCAGGTCTTGCGTGTGGGGGACCTGCTCACCTCCTGGCTGGCGCACGACCACCTTCACATGCGCCAGCTCATCCGGCTGCATTTCCTCGCCGGCGAGAAACTCGGCGCGCCTTACAAGACGGATTACGCTGGGAGCTGGTAGAGGGCGATCTCCGCGCCCGCTGCTTCTTCCCAACGCTCACTGGTTTCAAAACCAGTTCAGAGAAATTAGAAAAGGATACGTACACCAGATCGACCGCCAACATGTGAGCGCGATTGTTGAAGAGCGGGTGGGATATGTCAGACCGGCCAGTCTGCAAATATTCACCGCTCAGCCAATCTCTCCCTCAACTCCGGAACCCACCCGACATTCTGAAAATAAGGAATAATCAATCGTTCACGTGCGCGGGTGATTCCCGTGAACAACAACGCCTCGGCTTTTTCTCGCGACCGCCCCGCGCGAACGGGTAACGATTCCGCGCCGACCAAAATCACGGTGTGGAAATCCATGCCCTTCGCGCTGTGAATGGTAGAGAGCGACAGCCGTGCGCGCGACACATCGAACGAGGACTTCGAAGCGAAATCCCGTGATACCCACTCCGCCGGCAAACCCCGCCGCTTCAACTCGCGTTCCAGTGCGCCGGCAAAGTGGGCGCGCTCCAAAGGAACGGCATCGTCGCGATCGGAACCAGTATGCAACGTTCCCGAAACCACCTCACGCTCCAAAACTTCTTCATTCTCAGCGCTTTCCTGGAACCGTGGATCGCTTGCCGCCTCCCAGTCCGACGCCAACAACAACGTGTCGAAATCCAAAATCGCCCGGCGGTCGGTGTAGAGCACCGCCAAATCCGACAACGGCACCCGCAACCCGGATAACTCTCGTGCCACATCCACAATCCGATCCGCCAAATCGTCCAAGCCCGACAACCGCTCCAAGGACGGCGACGGCCCCTGGCGATCGAGATCCTCCGGCCGCGTCATCTCCAAGCGGGTCAATCCCCACTCGCGCCGGATTTCCAAAGGCAATACATCCATCGCCAGCCCAAATATCTGCGCCGTGTTGCGATAGCAATCGACCAAGTGCTCGAACTCCGGATCGCGTAACGGTCCAACGTTGTCCCGATGCCAGCGGCCGTACACATCCTGGGCAGGATCGCACACCATCGTGATCTCTCCGCCAGGCGCATTCCATCGCACCAGCACTTCAATCATCCGGCGCGTGAAGTCCTGGCCTTCATCCACCAGCACGCAGTCGTAACCCACCACATCGTCCCGCAACGACAGTTCACGCAACAGCCGCGGTTCCAACGCCGCATAAAAGTCCGGGGGTTGCTCGTGGATATCCGACAATCCCAAGAACCGGCCGCACAAATCGTGGTAATGGCGCACGGTCAGCCGCGCATCATCGGCAGCAATGCCACGCGCAGCAAACAATTTCCGCAAATACGCCGCCAAGCTGGCGTTGTAGCAGGTGAACAACACGCGCGCCTCGGGATGGCGAACCAACCAGTATTCGGCGCGAGCGACCAAAAAAACCGTCTTGCCACTTCCCGCCGGTCCAATCACTACTGTCCGCGTGGACGCAAGCTCCCGGGCCATCCGCTCCTGCTTGCGATCCAACCAGAACCCGGATCCCGGGTGCTCCCCCGAAACCGGCTCTTCGCGCAGATCCCAGAAGTGGATGCGCTCCTGCCGGAACGAGGATTTCATCAGGACAAGAGCGGGTCGAGCACTTCCTTGAGCCGGGCCAGCTCCGCCTCCGTGTTGTAATGGACGAGGCTCACCCGGACCACACCCTTGTACTGCAATAAATCAAGCGCATCCAATAACCGCACCGCGTAAAAATGCCCCCAGCGGATGCCCACTCGAGCCTTGTCCACCTGAAGCGTTACTTCTTCCGGATCCGCGTCCTCGACCACGAACGAGAAAATGGGCAGGCGTTCTTCGGCCAGCCGGGGATCCGCCTCACCAATGATCTGCACGCGCCGCTTCGTGGCCAGATAGCTCAAGAAATTCCGCGCTAGCTTGGTCTCGTGCTGCGCCATCCCGTCGAACACTCCGGACAACACATCCCGCACCGGACCACTCATGTTCCGGCCCATCGCGCGAAAATATTTTTCCAAACCGCTTAAGCCAGCCGCAAGCTCGTACGCCGACGATCCCAGCTCGAACTTCCCCGGAATCTTGTCGTCTTCGATGAAGAAGTGATTCCACTTGGGTAACTCGAGCAAGAGCTCGCTCCGGCCGTACATCGCTCCGATGTGGGGGCCAAAGGCCTTGTAGACCGAGAACACGTAGAAATCCACGCCCAACTCTTTCACGTCCACCAAACGGTGCGGCACGTGCCCTACCCCGTCCGCGCACACCAGTGCACCCACGGTCTTGGCCAGCTTCACCACTTCGCGAAGTGGCATGATGTTGCCAAGGATGTTGCTCGAATGGTGCACGGCAATCAGCCGTGTCCGCGCGGACAAGAGCTCGCTCAGTCGTCCCAGCTCGAACACCATGCGGTCGGGATCAATTTCCCAGGTCTTGATCACCATCCCGAATTGTTCGAGATACTCCCAGCATCCTGCATTCGCTTCGTGCTCGGCCTGGCTGATCACGATCTCGTCGCCCGGCTCCCAGCGCGCACTCAACACCAACGCGAGCATGCGCAAGAGCTGGCTCGAATTGTTGCCGAACACGATTTCTTCCGGTGCGGCATTCAACAAGCTCGCCACGAATTTACGCCCCGCCATCACCCCTTCATCTGCCTTCTTGGAAATCTCGTAGCTGCCCCCGAGCTGCACATTGCGGGTGAGCAAATATTCGCGCACCGCATCGGCTACCTGGAGGGGCACCTGGCTTCCCCCCGCGTTGTCCATGAAGATCCACGGCCCAGACAGCGCCGGAAATTGTGCACGAGCCAGCATGACGTCAAACGCCATTAGACGCGAAACCTCCTCGTTCCGAAGGGATTCATGGAGCAAACCGCCCTCCGGATGCGAGAGGGTAGAGCGGCGGGGAGCATGAAATCGTTCGTTCGGAAAGCGTTGTAGTCTATCCGATCCTACTCTGGCCGGGCAACCGGCCACGGCCATTTTGGGTTTTTTACGATAAACCGGACTCGAATCGGCCTCGAACTCATTCTTTGGTCCGGGTCGGCCGAAAATACGGAAGTCTCTGCCCCATTGGCAGAAGGAGCGCCCATGAACGCCAACGCCATCATTACCGAGCTGGAAACCAAACGCGCGGAAGGCTGGACGCTGCCCCGACTCAAAGAGCTGGCGGTAAGTCTGCTTCACGAATCCAACCCTCGCTTTCACTGGACGGGGATCTACGAATTGTTCCCCGACAACACCCTACGACTCGGCCCCTTCCTGGGCGCGCCCACCGATCACGTGTTCATCGGGATGGGGCAAGGCGTGTGTGGGACCGCAGTCGCGGAACGGCGGAACATCAACGTCCCCGATGTGACCCAAGTGGAGAACTACCTCGCCTGCAGCACCGAAACGCGTTCCGAGCTGGTGGTTCTTATCCGAAGCGGCGAACGCATTCACGGGCAAATCGACATCGACAGCCACGAGCCGGCCGCGTTCGACGAGACCGCGGAGCGCGAAGTGCAGAAGGTCGCCGAATTTCTCGCCCCACTGTACGAGGCGTGGACCAAGGGCCGTGGCGCCTGATCTCTCGCTGTTCTCCTTCCCCGCGGATTCCGTCGGCATCCTCGACGGACTCACCGCGCTCATGCGCGCCGAGTCACCCGACACGGCCGCCCAAGCGCTCATGCAGCTCTTGGAGGAAGACCAGGCCCTCGAAGCCAAGCTTTGGTTCGAATGCCCGAGCCAGCATCTCGATACCGAATGGGCCCGCGATGACGCTCCATCACCCACCAACGACTTCCTGAACGACCTGCGCCACAAGGCTGCCGAAGGCACCGCGGTCATCGCTCTCGATCCGCATCGCGATGTGCAGTGGACCGCGCTTCC
>Ga0207675_100001602_pt1 | contig 22678 bp, 18 predicted proteins | sample KBSSwiS42_FD_184305 | JGI IMG/M metagenome (GOLD analysis project Ga0207675, IMG submission 184305) | Switchgrass rhizosphere microbial communities from Kellogg Biological Station, Michigan, USA - KBS Switchgrass S4-2 (SPAdes) (version 2) | ecosystem: Host-associated > Plants > Roots >...
CGGTGCGCGCGGCCATTGTCGCTGCAGCGCGGTAATTGTATATTCAGTAGTTCGGTCATGAACTTGCCAGCGCAGCAAGGGCTCTACAACCCCTTGAACGAACACGACGCCTGCGGCGTCGGCTTCGTCGCGCACATCAAGGGCAAGAAGTCGCACACCATCGTCGAGCAGGGCCTGACGGTGCTGCGCAACCTCACGCATCGCGGCGCGGTCGGCTACGACCCGAAGCTCTCGGATGGCGCCGGCCTGCTGATCCAGATGCCCGACCGCTTCTTCCGCGAGGAAATGGCGAAGCAGGGCGTGAAGCTGCCGCCGGTCGGCCAGTACGGCGTCGGCATGGTGTTCCTGCCGCGCGACCCGGCCTCGCGCATCGCGTGCGAGTACGAGATCGAGCGCGCGATCAAGGACGAGGGCCAGGCGCTGCTCGGCTGGCGCGACGTGCCGGTCGACAACTCGGACCTCGCGGAGGCAGCGAAGAAGCTCGAGCCGGTGATCCGGCAGGTGTTCATCGGCCGCGGCCGCAGCGTGACGGTCACCGACGCGCTCGAGCGCAAGCTCTACATCATTCGCAAGAGCTCCGGCCACGCGATCCAGGCGCTGCGCCTGAAGCACGGCAAGGAGTTCTACGTGCCGTCGATGTCGGCGCGCACCGTCTGCTACAAGGGAATGCTGCTTGCCTACCAGGTGGGCGAGTACTACCTCGACCTGAAGGATGCGCGCGTCGAGTCGGCGCTTGCACTGGTGCACCAGCGTTTCTCCACCAACACCTTCCCGTCATGGGATCTGGCGCACCCGTTCCGCATGATCTGCCACAACGGCGAGATCAACACGCTGCGCGGCAACGTGAACTGGATCCGCGCGCGCCAGGGCGCGATTTCCTCGCCGATCCTGGGAGACGATCTCGCCAAGATCTGGCCGCTGATCTACGACGGCCAGTCGGACTCGGCTTCGTTCGACAACGCGCTCGAGCTGCTGGTGATGGGCGGCTACTCGGTAGCCCACGCCATGATGATGATGATTCCGGAGGCGTGGGAGAACCACGCGCTGATGGACCCGGCGCGGCGCGCGTTCTACGAATACCACGCGGCGATGATGGAGCCGTGGGACGGCCCGGCGTCGATCGCTTTCACCGACGGCCGCCAGATCGGCGCCACCCTCGACCGCAACGGTTTGCGGCCCTCGCGCTACATCGTCACCGACGACGACCTGGTGATCATGGGCTCGGAGTGCGGCTGCCTGCCGATCCCGGAAGAGAAGATCGTCAAGAAGTGGCGCCTGCAGCCCGGCAAGATGTTCCTCGTCGACCTCGAGAAAGGCCGCATCGTCGACGACAAGGAGCTGAAAGACAGCCTGGCGAGCGCGCGTCCCTACGCGGAGTGGATCGATCGCATCCGCGTGCGCCTCGACGAGGTCGACACCGAGAAGACGCCGCCGCTCAAGTCGCGCGTCCGGCTGCTCGACCGCCAGCAGGCCTTCGCCTACACCCAGGAAGACCTGAAGTTCATCATGCAGCCGATGTCGGCCGCGGGCGAGGAGCCGATCGGCTCGATGGGCAACGACTCGCCGCTCGCGGTGCTGTCGAACAAGGACAAGACGCTTTTCCACTACTTCAAGCAGCTGTTCGCGCAGGTCACCAACCCCGCGATCGACCCGATCCGCGAGGAGCTGGTGATGTCGCTGGTCTCGTTCATCGGGCCCAAGCCCAACCTGCTCGGCATCGACGAGCTCAACCCGCCGCTGCGCCTGGAGGTCGGCCAGCCGGTGCTCGACTTCTACGAGATGGAGAAGATCCGCCACATCGAGCGCTACACCGGCGGCAAGTTCAAGTCGTGCGAGCTCGACGTCACCTACCCGGTCGCCTGGGGCAAGGAAGCGATCGAGGCGCGCCTGGCGTCGCTCTGCGCGCAGGCCGAGGATGCGGTGCGCTCGGGCTACTCGATCATCGTCATCTCCGACCGCCTGGTCGACAAGGAGCGCGTGGCCATTCCCGCGCTGCTCGCGCTGTCTGCCATCCACCAGCATCTGGTGGGCAAGGGGTTGCGCACCTCCACCGGCCTGGTGGTGGAAACCGGCAGCGCGCGCGAAGTGCATCATTTCGCGCTGCTCGGCGCCTATGGCGCCGAGGCCGTGCATCCCTATCTCGCGCTCGAGACCGTGCTCGCCACTGCGACCAGCGACAAGACCAAGGCGGTCAAGAACTACGTCAAGGCGATCGGCAAGGGCTTGAAGAAGGTGATGTCCAAGATGGGCATCTCCACCTACATGTCCTACACCGGCTCGCAGCAGTTCGAAGCGGTCGGCCTCGCGCGCTCGCTGGTCGACAAGTACTTCACCGGCACCTCCAGCAACATCGAGGGCATCGACCTGTTCGACGTCGCCGAAGAAGCGATCCGCGTGCACCGCGACGCGTTCGACGAAGCCGACCCCGTGCTGAAGAACATGCTCGACGCCGGCGGTGAGTATGCCTGGCGCGTGCGCGGCGAAGAGCACACCTGGACCCCGGACGCCATCGCCAAGCTGCAGCACGCGGCGCGCGCCAACGCCTATTCCACGTACAAGGAATATGCCGCGCTGATCAACGACCAGTCGCGCCGGCACCTGACGTTCCGCGGCCTGTTCGAGTTCCGCTTCGGCCAAGCGGTGCCGCTCGAGGAAGTCGAGCCGGCGCAGGACATCGTCAAGCGTTTCTCCACCGGCGCGATGTCGCTCGGCTCGATCTCGACCGAGGCGCATACCACGCTCGCCATCGCGATGAACCGCATCGGCGGCAAGTCGAACACCGGCGAGGGCGGCGAAGACCGCCGCCGCTATGCGCCGGTCAAGGCTGGCGAGTCCATGCAGAGCCGTCTGGGCAAGAGCCGGGTCGAGGTCGACCTTCCGCTGCGCGAAGGCGATTCGCTCAAGTCGAAGATCAAGCAGGTCGCCTCGGGCCGCTTCGGCGTCACCGCCGAGTACCTGGCAAGCGCCGAGATGCTGCAGATCAAGATCGCGCAGGGCGCCAAGCCGGGCGAAGGCGGCCAGCTTCCCGGGCGCAAGGTGTCGGAATACATCGCCGAGCTGCGCTACGCGACGCCCGGCGTCGAGCTGATCTCGCCGCCGCCGCACCACGACATCTATTCGATCGAGGATCTGGCGCAGCTGATCCACGACCTGAAGAATTCCAACCCGAAGGCGGCGATCTCGGTGAAGCTCGTGTCCGAGATCGGCGTCGGCACCATCGCCGCCGGCGTCTCCAAGGGCAAGGCCGATCACGTCACCATCGCCGGCCATGACGGCGGCACCGGCGCCTCGCCGTGGTCGTCGATCAAGCACGCCGGCACGCCGTGGGAGCTGGGGCTGGCCGAAACCCAGCAGACGCTGGTCCTCAACCGGCTAAGGGGAAGGATCGCGGTTCAAGTCGACGGCCAGATGAAGACCGGCCGCGACGTGGTGATCGGCGCCATCCTCGGCGCCGACGAGTTCGGCTTCGCCACCGCGCCGCTGGTGGTCGAGGGCTGCATCATGATGCGCAAGTGCCACCTCAACACCTGCCCGGTGGGCGTGGCCACGCAGGATCCAGTGCTGCGCCGCAAATTCGAAGGCAAGCCCGAGCACGTGGTGAATTACTTCTTCCACGTGGCGGAAGAGGCGCGCGAGCTCATGGCTCAACTCGGAATCAGAAAAATCGACGACCTGATCGGCCGAACCGATTTGCTGGACACGAAGAAGGGCATCGAGCACTGGAAAGCGCGCGGCCTCGACTTCTCGCGCGTGTTCCAGATGCCGAAGATGCCGGCCGGCGTGGCGGTGCGCCATAGCGAAACCCAGAGCCACGGCCTGGAGAAGGCGCTCGACAACCGCCTGATCGAGCTCGCGCGCCCGGCGCTCGAGCACGGTCAAGCGGTCACCATCGAAACCCCCATCCGCAACATCAACCGCACCGTCGGCACGATGCTGTCGTACGAGATCGCCTCGCGCTACGGGCACGAGGGCCTGCCGGACGACACCGTGCACATCCGTCTCGCCGGCTCCGCGGGGCAGAGCTTCGGCGCATTCCTCGCAAAAGGCGTGACGCTCGACCTGGTGGGCGACACCAATGACTACTGCGGCAAGGGCCTGTCCGGCGGCCGCATCTCGGTGCAGCCGTCGCCCAAGTTCCGCGGCGAGCCGACCGAGAACATCATCACCGGCAACGTCGTGCTCTATGGCGCGATCGCGGGCGAAGCCTATTTCCGCGGCGTGGCCGGCGAGCGCTTCGCGGTACGCAACTCCGGCGCGCGCGCGGTGGTCGAGGGTGTGGGCGACCACGGCTGCGAGTACATGACCGGCGGCACCGTGGTCGTGCTCGGCACCACCGGCCGCAACTTCGCCGCCGGCATGTCTGGCGGCTTTGCTTACGTGCTCGACGTCGACGGCGAATTCGCCAGGCGCTGCAACCCGGCGATGGTCGACCTCGAAGCGATCACGGATTCCGAGGACGAGTCGGCGCTCAAGCGCCTGATCGAGAACCACCAGAAGTACACTGGCTCCAGGCGCGCCGCGGAGATCCTGGGCGCCTGGGCGCAGTACCGCGCGAAGTTCGTCAAAGTCTTCCCGAAAGAGTACCGCCGCGCCCTGGCCGAGCTCGGCCAGAAGAAAGTCGCAGCCTAGCCATGGGCAAGATCACGGGGTTCATGGAATTCGCGCGGCTGGAAGAGCCGCACGAGGAGAAAGAAAGCCGCAAGAAGCACTATCGCGAGTTCTACGCGCGGCTCTCCGACGCCGACGCGGCCACCCAGGGCGCGCGCTGCATGGACTGCGGCATTCCGTTCTGCATGTCGGGCTGCCCGGTGAACAACATCATCCCGGACTGGAACGACCTGGTTTATCGCGGCGACTGGAAGAACGCGATCGAGACCCTGCATTCGACCAACAACTTCCCCGAGTTCACCGGCCGCATCTGCCCGGCGCCGTGCGAGGAAGCCTGCGTGCTGCGCATCAACAGCGACGCCGTCGGCATCAAGTCGATCGAGCACGCCATCATCGACAAGGCCTGGGAAGAAGGCTGGGTGCGCGCGCAGCCGGCAGCGCACAAGACCGGCAAGAAAGTGGCGGTGGTGGGCTCGGGCGGCGCCGGCCTCGCCTGCGCGCAGCAACTCGCGCGCGCCGGGCACGACGTCACCGTGTTCGAGAAGAGCGACCGCATCGGCGGCCTGCTGCGCTACGGCATCCCGGACTTCAAGCTGGAGAAGGCGGTCATCGACCGCCGCCTCGAGCAGCTGCGCGCCGAGGGCATCAAGTTCCGCACCAGCGTATTCGTCGGCGACAAGGCGCCCGGCAAGGCCATCGTCAGCGACGCCCGCGAAAGCATTTCACCAAAAAAATTATTGAGTGATTTCGACGCCGTGGTCCTGGCCGGCGGCGCCGAGCAGCCGCGCGACCTGCCGATTCCGGGGCGCGAGCTGAACGGCGTGCACTTCGCGATGGAGTTCCTCCCGCTGCAGAACAAGCGCGTGGCCGGCGATGCCAACGTTCCCGAGCTGTGGGCGAGCGGCAAGCACGTAGTGATCATCGGCGGCGGCGACACCGGCTCCGACTGCGTCGGCACTTCCAACCGCCATGGCGCGAAATCGGTCGCGCAGTTCGAGCTGCTGCCGATGCCGCCCGACGTCGACCGCAATCCGGTGTGGCCTTACTGGCCGACGCGGCTGCGCACGTCCTCGTCGCACGAGGAGGGCGCCGACCGCGACTGGTCGATCGCCACCAAGCAGTTCATCGGCGAGGGCGGCAAGGTCAAGAAGCTGAAGGCGGTGCGGCTCGAGTGGAAGGACGGCAAGCCGAGCGAAGTGCCGGGCTCGGAGTTCGAGATGCCGGCCGAGCTGGTGCTGCTCGCGATGGGCTTCGTCTCACCGCTCCAGTCGCTGCTGGAGGAATTCGGCGTCGCGCGCGACGCGCGCGGCAACGCGAAGGCCGCCACGGAAGGCAAGGGCGCCTATGCCACGTCGGTACCGAAGGTGTTCGCGGCCGGCGACATGCGCCGCGGTCAATCGCTCGTGGTGTGGGCGATCCGCGAGGGCCGCCAATGTGCGCGCTCGGTCGACGAGTTCCTCATGGGGTTTTCAGAGCTTCCGCGGTAAGCGCTAGCGTCGCGAACGACGCCAGCCAATGCTCGCCTACGTAGTGCCCGCCCACCACATGCGGCAACCCCGCAGTTAGATGGCGCTGCGCTGCGTCTTTGTGACCAAGCTTGGTAAAGCACCACGCGCGGGACAGCGCCAGACCGTCGAGGTGGCTTTGCTTGGCATCCGCGCGATCCGCGACCTTTGCGGGTTGAAGGTCCATCGAAGGGATAAATGCCTCCAGCCAATCCGCGAATTCGCCGGGCGGCAGTACCTCGCGCATCAGCGCCGCTTCGACGAGCGCGGGCGACAGAAAATCGTCGAGCGAGGGCTCATACGCGAGCGGCGCGTCGCGGTCGGCGCGATACCAACGCTCTGCTGCGGCCTTGATGTCGCCTTCGAGCGCGTTGTTTTGGGCGACGCGGGCGTAGTCGAGTGAAAGCAGGCACGCGAACGCGGTGTTGCCGTGGCTGCCGGCGCGAATCGGGTACGGCGCGCCCTTGACGAAGTCGCCCATGCGTCTCGCCAGCTCTTCGGCGAGCGGCTTGACCGCCTCGGACCATCGCGCGTTCCTGAGGCGCAGCAGCTCCGCTTGCAGCTCGAGCAGCCAAGCCCAGCCGTACGGGCGCTCGAACGTGGGCGCCCCGGCGAAATAGCGCACCTCGACCTCGATGGTCTGCGGAGCAAGATGCGCATCCAGACGCTCGGCGATGGTGCGCGCCAAAGAAATTTTTGGATAAAGGCGGAGCAGCCGCGCCAAGGTCCAATGCATGTGGACCGCCGAATGCCAGTCGTAGCTGCCGTAGAACGCCGGATGGAGCTTGCGCTGATCGAGCGTCTCGCCCGGGTCCTTCATCAGGTGGCTGACATGGCGCGGGTACTCGCGCGTCACGTTCGCCAGCGCAGCAGCAGCGAACGCGGCTGCCTGCTCCTCAGTCACTGGTCGGCGCGATGCGAAAGTCGAGGACCGCGGGGTCGGCCTTGAGCTTTTCGGCCAGCGTGCGCGCGTTGCCGGCGTCCATCGTGCGCAGGACCATGCGGTATTCCATCTGGCCGGCGTCGCTGTGCAGGCGGTAGCTGAGGTTGTGCAACGAGAAGCCGTGCGCCTGCACCAGGCTGCGCAACGCCGGCTCGGTGATGGCGTTGTCGCGGGCGTAGCGCACCATGAAGATGGCGTAGGTCTCGGTCGGCAAGCGCGCCTCGATCCAGCGAAACGCCGACAGCGTACCGAGGGCGAGCAAGGTACCGACAAAGGCCGCGAAGTAGAAACCGACGCCGGTCAGGATGCCGAGCGCGGCGGTGATCCAGATCGACGCCGCGGTGGTGAGGCCGCGTACGGTGAAGCCCTCCTTGATGATCGCGCCGGCACCGACGAAGCCGATGCCGGTCATGATCCCCTGCGCCATGCGCGTCGGGTCGAGCACCACGCGCGCCGCGGCGTCGCGCGGGAACCAGTGGCTCTCATAGACGGTGACCAGCATCAACAAGCTCGAAGCGAGGCAAACGAGCGCATGCGTGCGGAACCCCGCCGGCCGGCCGCGATGGCTGCGCTCCAGCCCGATCAGCCCGCCGGCGATCAGCGCGGCGAGGAGGCGGAACACGATCTCGAGATAGTCGTTCGCCACGCGCCGAGTCTAGGTGAAAACGCTAGAATCGGCACGGAATCAACCGGATGGCTCTGGAAATCCTCGTTCTCGCAGCGGGCGTCGGCAAGCGCATGCGCTCGAGCCTGCCCAAGGTGCTGCAACCGCTGGCTGGGCGGCCGCTGCTCGGTCACGTGCTCGCCACCGCGCGCGAGCTCGCGCCGCGCAAGGTGATCGTGGTGCATGGCCACGGCGCGGAAGCGGTGCGCGAAGCGTTCAACGGCGAGAAGGTGGAATGGGTGCTGCAGGGCGAACAGCTCGGCACCGCGCACGCGGTGATGCAGGCCATGCCGAAGGTCAGCGCCGACGCCGACGTGCTGATTCTGTATGGCGACGTACCGCTGATGCGCGCCGCCACGCTCCAGCGCCTGCTGGAAGCGGCGAACGGCGGACTCGCCGTGCTCACCGCCGAGCCCGATGACCCGGCAGCCTACGGCCGCGTGGTGCGCGACGGTTCCGGGCGCGTGGCGAAGATCGTCGAGCAGCGCGACGCAAGCCCCGGCGAGCGCGCAATCCGCGAGATCAACGCCGGCTTCTATGCGCTCGATGCCAGGCGCTTGTCGGGCTGGCTGAAGAAGATCGACAACCGCAATGCGCAAAAGGAGTACTACCTGACCGATCTGGTGTCGCTTGCGGTCGGCGACAAGGTGCCGGTCGCAGCGGTCAAGACCGACGATGCCTGGGAAGCGGCCGGCGTGAACACGCCACGCGAGCTCGCGGCGCTCGAGCGTCAGTATCAAAGAATGTATGCGGAAAAACTACTTGAAGCCGGCGTGATGTTGGCCGACCCCGCGCGCATCGACGTGCGCGGCGCGCTCGAGTGCGGGCGCGAGGTGACGATCGACGTGAACTGCGTGTTCGAAGGCAGCGTGAAGCTCGGCGACGGCGCGCGCATCGGCCCCAACTGCGTGCTGCGCAACGTTACGATCGGTGCCGGGAGCGAGGTGCGCGCCTTTTCGCACCTCGACGATGCCGAGGTCGGCGCCCGTTGCGTGCTGGGGCCGTTTGCGCGCCTGCGGCCGGGCGCGAGCCTGGCCGACGAGGTGCACATCGGCAACTTCGTCGAAGTGAAGGCGAGCCGCGTGGGCGCGGGCACCAAGGCCAACCACCTTTCCTATATCGGCGACTCGGAGGTGGGTGCCAACGTCAATATCGGCGCCGGCACCATCACCTGCAACTATGACGGCGCGAACAAGAACCGCACGGTGATCGAGGACGACTGCTTCATCGGCTCTGACGCCACGCTGGTGGCGCCGGTGCGCATCGCGCGCGGCTCTTATATCGGCGCCGGCTCGACCATCAGCAAGGACACGCCCGCCGGGCAGCTTACCGTCTCGCGCGCGAAGCAGGTGTCCATCCCCGGCTGGAAGCCGCGGAAGAAAAAGAGCTAGGCCATGTGCGGCATCGTCGGCGCCGCCGCGCGCCGTGACATCGTTCCCGTCCTGATCGAGGGGCTGCGGCGCCTCGAATACCGCGGCTACGACTCGTGCGGCCTCGCGCTGGTCGACAAAGGGACCCTCGATCTCGTGCGCACCGTGTCGCGCGTGAACGATCTCGCCGCCAAGACCAGGGACACGCGCGGCGCCACCGGCCTTGCGCACACGCGCTGGGCGACCCACGGCGCCCCCGCGACCGAGAATGCGCACCCTCTCGTGTCGCGCGGCGAGATCGCGGTAGTACACAACGGCATCATCGAAAACCACGACGAGCTGCGCGCCGAGCTCAAGGCGAAGGGCTACCAGTTCGCCAGCCAGACCGACACCGAAGTCATCGCGCACCTGGTGCACAGCCTGTATGGCGGGGATCTGTTAGACGCGGTGCGGCGTGCGGCGAAACGCCTGGTCGGCGCGTACGCGATCGCCGTGGTGGCGAAGAAGGACCCCGGCACCGTGGTCGGCGCGCGCGCCGGCAGCCCGCTGGTCGTCGGTGTCGGCAAGGATGAGAACTTCCTCGCGTCGGACGCGCTGGCGCTGGCGGGCACCACCGACCGTATCGCCTACCTCGAGGAGGGCGACGTCGCCGCCATCGACCAGAAAGGCTGGCGCGTAGTCGACGCCGACGGCCGCGCGGTCGAGCGCGAAGTGCGCACCGTCAAGACCAGCGGCGCCGCGGCCGAACTGGGGCCGTACCGCCATTTCATGCAGAAAGAGATCTTCGAGCAGCCGCGCGCCGTGGCCGACACGCTGGAAAGCGTGGGCGGGGTCGGGCCGGCGCTCTTCAATGCGAAAAATTCGGATCTCGAGGACATCAGCTCGGTGCTCATCCTGGCCTGCGGCACGAGCTACTACGCCGGCCTGGTCGCGCGCCATTGGATCGAGCAACTCGCCGGCATCCCGTGCAACGTGGAGGTCGCGAGCGAATACCGCTATCGGGCCAGCGTTCCCGATCCGAAGGCCCTGGTGGCGGTGATTTCCCAGTCGGGCGAGACCGCGGACACGCTTTCCGCGCTCAAGCATGCGCAATCGCTCGGCCAGCAGACGAGCCTTGCGATCTGCAACGTCGCCTCGAGTGCGCTCATGCGCATGACGCGGCTGCAGTTCCTCACTCATGCCGGCGTGGAAATCGGCGTGGCGTCGACCAAGGCTTTCACCACGCAGCTCACCGGACTTTTCCTGCTGGCGCTCACCATCGCCAAGCTGCGCGGCCGGCTGACGGACGAAGCGGCGCACATGAAGGCGCTGCGCCACCTGCCCACCGCGCTCGGCGCCGTGCTCGCGCTCGAGCCGCAGATCATTGCCTGGGCGGAGCGCTTCGCGAAGAAAGAGCACGCACTGTTCCTCGGCCGGGGGTTGCACTACCCGATCGCGCTCGAAGGCGCGCTCAAGCTGAAGGAAATCTCGTACATCCACGCCGAGGCCTATCCGGCGGGCGAGCTGAAGCACGGGCCGCTCGCGCTGGTGACGAGCGAGATGCCGGTGGTGACGGTGGCGCCGAACGATGCGCTGCTCGAGAAACTCAAGTCGAACATGCAAGAGGTGCGCGCCCGCGGCGGCGAGCTCTACGTCGTCGCCGACGCCGATACCAGGATTTCTTCTTTTGAAGGAACCCAGGTGATCCGGCTGCCGGAGCATTACGGGTTGCTGTCACCCATCCTTCACGTAGTACCGCTACAGTTGCTCGCCTATCACACCGCACTCGCGCGCGGCACCGACGTCGACAAGCCGAGAAACTTGGCGAAATCGGTCACGGTGGAATAACCTTAGGCTCTACCAGGAGGATTCATGAAATTGACGACACTCGCCGCCACCTTGGCGGCCGCAATGCTGTGCGCGTCGCAAGCGCAGGCGCAGACCGAGATCCAGTGGTGGCACTCGATGACCGGCGCCAACAATACCGGCGTAAACGAGCTCGCCGCGAAATTCAACGCCTCGCAGAGCGAGTACAAGGTAGTGCCGGTGTTCAAGGGGAGCTACCCCGAGTCGATGACCGCGGCGATCGCCGCGTTCCGCGCCGGCAACCCGCCGCACATCCTTCAGGTGTTCGAGGTCGGCACCGCCACGATGATGGGCGCCAAGGGCGCGATCGTTCCGGTGGCGAAAGTCATGGCCGATGCCAAGGAGAAGTTCGATCCGAAGGAGTACCTGCCCACCGTCACCGGCTACTACTCCGACAGCAAGGGCAACATGCTGTCCTACCCCTTCAACAGCTCGACCGTGGTGTTCTACGTGAACAAGGACGCTTTCAAGAAAGCCGGCCTCGACGGCGAGAAAGCGCCACGCACCTGGAAGGAGTTCGTCGCCGCGGCGGAGAAGCTCAAGGCCGCGGGGCAGGAATGCGTCTACACCACCGGTTGGCCGGCATGGATGCACATCGAGAACTTCAGCTCCTGGCACAACGTGCCGATCGGCACCAAGCAAAACGGCATGGGCGGCATCGACACCGAGTTCCGCATCAACTCGCCTTTGCACGTGCGCCACGTCGCGATGCTCGGCGACATGGCGAAGAAGGGGCTGTTCAGCTACAGCGGGCGGCGCAACGAGGGCGAGGCGCGTTTCGCGAGCGGCGAGTGCCCGATGATGACGTCGAGCACCGGCGCGCAAGGCACCATCACGCGCACCGCGAAGTTCGCCTGGTCGGTGAACTTCATCCCCTACCATGACGACGTCAAGGGCGCGCCGCAGAACTCGATCATCGGCGGCGCCTCGCTCTGGGTGATGTCGAAGAAGCCCGCTGCCGACTACAAAGGCGTGGCCAAGTTCTTCAGCTTCCTCTCTTCGCCCGAGATCCAGATGTTCTGGCACACGAGCACCGGTTACGTGCCGATCACCAAGGCCGCCTACGAGCTGACGAAGAAGTCGGGGTTTTACGAGAAGCATCCGGGCTACGAGCTCGCGGTGCGCCAGCTCACCAACAAGGAACCGACCGAGAACTCCAAGGGGCTGCGCTTCGGTAACTACGTGCAGGGCCGCGAAGTGATCGAAGAGGAGATGGAAGCCGTGTTCGCGGGCAAGAAGGACGCGAAGGCCGCGATGAACGACGCTGTGCGCCGCGGCAACGACATCCTGCGCAAGTTCGAAGCCGCCAACAAGTAAGAGCTCAAGAAGAACCAGTGGAAAAGCGGGTCGTCTTCCGGTCCGCCTGGCTGCCGTACGCGCTGGTCGCGCCGCAGATCGCGATCACGATCGTGTTCTTCTTCTGGCCGGCGGTGCAGGCGGGCTGGTACTCGTTCCAGCTCCAGGACGCGTTCGGCGAGCGCACGCAGTTCGTCGGCCTGGCGAATTTCGCCGCATTGCTGACGGACGAGAATTACCTCTATTCGTTCAAGGTCACGGCGCTGTTCAGCGCGCTGGTCGCGGGCGCCGGCTTGGGCATCTCCCTCCTGCTCGCCACCATGGCCAACCGCGTGATCCGCGGCGCGCTCGCCTACCGCACGCTGCTCATCTGGCCCTACGCGGTCGCCTCGGCGGTGGCCGGCGTGCTGTGGCTGTTCCTGTTCGCGCCGTCGATCGGCATCATCACCTTTGCCCTGCGCAGCCTCGGCATCCAGTGGGACTGGGTGCTGCAGGGCGACCAGGCGTTGCTGCTGGTGGTCATCGCCGCCACCTGGAAGCAGATCAGCTACAACTTCCTGTTCTTCCTCGCCGGCCTGCAGTCGATCCCGAAGTCGCTGATCGAGGCGGCGGCGATCGACGGCGCCGGGCCGATGCGGCGCTTTTGGACCATCGTGTTTCCGCTGCTCTCGCCCACCGCGTTCTTCCTGCTGGTGGTCAACATCGTCTATGCCTTCTTCGACACCTTCGGCGTGATCGATGCGACGACGCAGGGCGGCCCGGCGGGCGCCACGCAGATCCTGGTCTACAAGGTCTACTACGACGGGGTGAAGGCGGCCGACCTGGGCGGCTCCTCGGCGCAGTCGGTGATCCTGATGGTGATCGTCATTGCGCTCACCGTGGTGCAGTTCCGCTATGTCGAGCGCAGGGTGCAATACTGATGGTCGAGAACCGTCCCTGGCTGACCGCGTTCGCGCACGCCATGCTCATCGCCGGGATCCTGGTCATCGCCTTCCCGCTGTACGTGACCTTCGTCGCCTCGACGCGCACGCTCGACGACATCCTGACCGTGCCCATGCCGCTCGTACCGGGCGACCAGCTTTGGGAGAACTACAAGCAGGTGCTGACCGCCGGCACGACCAAGGGCGTGACGGCCCCGGTTGGCCGCATGATGTTCAACAGCCTGGTGATGGCGCTCGCCATCGCGCTGGGCAAGATCGCGATCTCCATCATTGCCTCCTTCGCGATCGTGTTCTTCCGCTTCCCGCTGCGCAACTTCTTCTTCTGGATGATCTTCGTCACGCTGATGCTGCCGGTCGAGGTGCGCATCATTCCCACTTTCAAGGTGGTCTCGGACCTGGGCATGATCAACTCCTATGTCGGGCTGACCCTTCCCCTCATTGCTTCGGCCACGGCCACCTTCCTTTTCCGCCAGTTCTTCCTGACCGTGCCGGAGGAGCTCGCCGAGGCCGCACGCATGGACGGGGCAGGCCCGATGCGCTTCTTCTGGGACGTGGTCCTGCCGCTGTCGAAGACCAGCATCGCGGCCCTGTTCGTGATCCAGTTCATCTACGGCTGGAACCAGTACCTGTGGCCGCTGCTCATCACCACCGACGAGGCGATGTACACCTCGGTGATCGGCATCAAGCGCATGATCAGCACCGGCGACGCGCTCACCGAGTGGAACCTCGTGATGGCGACCGCGATGCTCGCGCTGCTCCCGCCCGCGCTGGTGGTGTTGCTGATGCAGCGCTGGTTCGTCAAGGGCCTGGTGGAGACCGAAAAATGAGGGAGATGCCGCCATGGCAGCGCTGAGCTTCCGCGACGTCAAGAAGAGCTACGCCGGCCTGCAGGTCGTGCACGGCGTTTCCACCGAGGTGAAGGACGGGGAGTTCGTGGTCATCGTCGGCCCGTCGGGCTGCGGCAAGTCGACGCTGCTGCGCATGGTGGCGGGCCTGGAGCCGATCACCTCGGGCGAGATCGTGATCGGCGGCCGTGTGGTGAACGAGCTGGAGCCCAAGGACCGCGACATCGCGATGGTGTTCCAGAACTACGCGCTCTATCCGCACATGTCGGTGTACGAAAACATGTCCTACGGGCTGCGGATCAAGGGCTTCTCCCGGCAGGAGATCGAGACGCGAGTGCAGAAGGCTGCAGGCATCCTGGAGCTCAAGCCCTTCCTCCAGCGCAGGCCCGGCCACCTTTCCGGCGGCCAGCGCCAACGGGTCGCCATGGGCCGCGCCATCGTGCGCGAGCCGGCGGTGTTCCTGTTCGACGAGCCGCTCTCCAACCTCGACGCCAAGCTGCGCGTGCAGATGCGCGCCGAGCTGCAGGGGCTGCACAAGCGCCTCGGCACCACCAGCCTGTATGTGACGCACGACCAGGTCGAGGCGATGACGCTCGCGCACCGCATGATCGTGATGAACGCGGGGCGTGCCGAGCAGATCGGTGCTCCCCTGGAGGTCTACGCAAAGCCCGCGACCACCTTCGTCGCGAGCTTCATCGGCTCGCCGCCGATGAACCTGATCCCGCAGGAGCGCAACGGCCGCCCGGTGCTGTTCGGCATCCGCCCCGAGCACCTCGAGCCCTGTGCGCCCGCCGAGGCCAAGCTGGTCGCCGACATCGACCTGATCGAGCCGCTCGGCGCCGATACGCTGGTCTATGGGCACGTCGAGGGCGGGGCGCGTGTCACCGCACGCCTGCATTCGTCGGTCCCGGCGCAGGCCGGCAAGCTGCCCTTGCGCTACGACCCGGCGCAGGCGCACTACTTCGATGCGGGAACTGGCGCGCGCTTGTAGTTTCGTAGTATTCATCCATGCTGAAGACCACGCCGTTCCACGAACGCACTGCCGCGCTTTGCGCAAGCCATGCCTGGCGGCGCTGGGCGGGGTACGTGGTCGCCAGCTCGTACGAGCTTTCGCACGAGCGCGAGTACCACTCGATTCGTGCCGCCGCTGCGCTGTTCGACGTTTCGCCGCTCTATAAATATGCGGTTACCGGCAAAGACGCCGCGCGGCTGCTGGATCATGTTGTCACTAGAAACATCCAACAGCTGGCTGTGGGCCAGGTCGTCTATACCCCCTGGTGCGACGCAAACGGCAAGGTGCTCGACGACGGCACTGTCGCGCGGCTCGGCGAGCACAGCTTCCGCATGACCGCGGCCGAGCCGAATCTGCGCTGGCTCGAGGACAACGCAGGCGGGCTCGACGTGTCGATCGAGGACGTGTCCGAGTCGCTCGCCGCGCTTTCCCTGCAGGGTCCGGCCTCGCGCGCGATCCTGGGCGGCCTCGACCTCAAGTATTTCCGGCTCGCCGAAACCCGAATCGCGAGCATCCCGGTCACCGTCAGCCGCACCGGCTACACCGGCGACCTGGGATATGAAATCTGGGTGGAAAAGAAATCGGCCCTGAATCTGTGGGATGCGCTCATCGCCGCCGGCACGCCGCACGGCATCATGCCGGCGGGCATGCTGGCGCTCGACGTGGCGCGCCTCGAAGCCGGCCTGATGCTGATCGACGTGGACTACGTCCCGGCGCGCAAGGCGCTGATCGACGGCCAGACTTCGAGTCCGTTCGAGCTCGACCTCGGCTGGACCGTGAACCTGAAGAAGGAGCGCTTCGTCGGACGCGGTGCGCTTGCTGCGGAAGCCGCGCGCGAGCCGCAATGGCGCTTCGTCGGCGTCGAGATCGACTGGGACTCGCTCGAGCGGTTGTACGCCGAGGTCGGGCTGGCAACGCGCCTGCCCGCGCAGGCCTGGCGCATGAGCGTGCCGATCTACTCCGGCGCCGAGCAGGCCGGCTACGCGACGAGCGGCGGCTGGTCGCCGCTGCTCAAGAAGTACGTCGCGCTCGCGCATCTGCGCGCGCCTTACTTCACGCCGGGCACCGAGCTCGAGATGGAGATCACGGTCGAGCACCGCCGCACGCGCGCCCTGGCGCGCGTGGTAAAGAAACCCTTCTTCGACCCGGAACGCAAGCGTGCCTAAGTTCGACGCAATCATCATCGGAGGCGGGCACAACGGCTTGGTATGCGCGGCGTACCTGGCGCGCGCCGGGCGCAAGGTGCTGGTACTCGAGCGGCGCGAGCGCGTCGGTGGCGCGGCGATGACCGAGGAGGTGTTTCCCGGCTTCCGCTTCTCGGTGTTCTCCTACGTGGTGAGCCTGCTGCGGCCGGAGATCATCCGCGACCTCGAGCTGCCGCGGCACGGGCTGCACATCCTGCCGCTGGAAAGCACCATTACTCCCCTCGACAACGGCGATTACCTGGGACAGTGGAACGACCACGACCAGAACCGGCGCGAGCTGGCGCGCCACTCGCTGCGCGACGCCGAGGCCTACGACGAGTTCGGCCTGATGCTGCATCAGATGGCGCGCGCGATAAAGCCGCTGCTCGGCATGGCGCCGCCCGATCCGACCTCGCTCTCCATTGCCAACCTCTCGGGGATGGCCGAGCTCGCCCGGCATTTCCGCGGCCTGGGCGACAAGCGCTTCCACACGCTGCACAAGCTGCTCACCATGAGCTCGGCCGACTTCCTCGACGAATGGTTCGAGAACGAGGCGCTCAAGGCGACCAAGTCCGCGAGCGGCATCATCGGCACCATGCTCGGGCCGCGCTCGCCCGGCACCGCGTACGTGCTGCTGCACCACTACATGGGCGAGCTCGATGGGGTGTTCCGCGCCTGGGGTTTCGCGAAAGGCGGCAACGGCTCGGTGAGCGCCGCGATTGCCTCCGCCGCGCAGGCCGCGGGCGCGGAGATTCGTTGCAACGCTGCGGTGGCCAAAGTGCTCATTTCCAGGGGAAGAGCCAAAGGCGTGGTGCTCGAGAACGGCGACGAGATCCGCGCGAAGCTGGTGGTGTCGGGCGCGGACCCGCGCCGCACGTTCATGCAGCTGGTAGGCGAGAAGCACCTGCCGGACGAGTTCGTCGAGTCGATCCAGCGCTTCCGCTTCCGCGGCTCGTCGGCGAAGGTCAACCTCGCGCTCGGCGAGCTGCCCGACTTCACCTGCCTGCCGGCCGACGGGATAAACGGCAGGGCGCACCTGCGCGGCGCGTTCTCCATCAGCCCGAGCGTGGCCTATCTCGAGCGCGCCTACGACGACGCGAAGTACGGCGAGATCTCGCGCCGCCCGTACATGGACATCGTGATCCCGTCGATGCTCGACCCGGCGATGGCGCCTCCAGGCAAACACGTGATGTCGATCTTCGTGCAGTACGCGCCCTACCACGTGAACGGCGGCTGGACCGACGCGCGGCGCGAGGCGCTGGGCGACGCGGTGGTCGACACCCTCGCGCAGTACGCGCCCAACGTGAAAGGCGCGATCCTGCACCGCCAGGTGGTCACGCCGGCCGACATCGAGCGCATCGTCGGGCTCACCGAGGGCAACATTTTCCAGGGCGAGCTCTCGCTGCAGCAGATGTTCTTCCTGAGGCCGGTGCCGGCTTGGGCACGGTACCGCACGCCGCTCGCGGGCCTGTACCAATGCGGCGCGGGCACGCATCCCGGCGGGGGCGTGATGGGCGCCTCCGGCCGCAACGCGGCACGCGCCATTTTGGGAGCGCCATGAACCGCACCGTGGTGATCGGCGGCGGCGCCGACGCTCTGGTCGTGGCGCAACTGCTCGCGGCTGCCGGACGCGAAGTGCTGGTGATCGAGGGCGGCAATGCGCCGGAAGCCGAGGGCTGGGTGCCGCCCCAGGTCCTGCGCGCCCTCAAGCTGCAGGGTCTCGAGCTGCATTGGCCGGATCCGTGGATCTCGGTGCCGCTGCCTGCCGGCGGCAAGCTCGAGCTGTGGCGCGATATGGCGCGCTCGGTGGAATCGATCCGGCGCGTGAGCGCGCGTGACGCCGAACGCTGGCCGCAGTTCTGTAGGCGCGTGGCGCGGCTCGCGCGCTTCCTCGAAGCGCTGTACGCGGAGCCGCCGCCGGATCCGCTGAGCACCGGGTTCGCCTGGCGCGCGCGCCGGCTCGGTGGCCGGGGGCTCGAGGACCTGCTGCGCATCCTGCCGATGCCGGTCGCCGAGCTGCTGGACGACTGGTTCGAGAACGACGCACTCAAAGGCGCCCTTGGCGGCGCGGGCGTACTGCATCTGCTGCAGGGGCCTCGCTCGGGCGGCACCGCGTTCCGCCTGCTGCACCACCACGTCGGCTGCGCGCCGGGCGTGTTCCGCGCGCCGCGCTCCAACGTCCTCGAGCTGCTGCGCAGGCTGCCGAGGGTCGAGCTGCAGGGAGCCGCAGTGCAGCGCGTCGCCGTGAAAGCCGGCGCGGTCGCGGGCGTAGTGCTGAACGACGGGCGCGAGCTCGAGGCTTCCATGGTGGTGAGCAGCGCCGACCCGCGCCGCAGCCTGCTCGAGTTCGTCGAGCCGGGCTGGCTCGACCCGGAGCTCATCCGCGCGGTGCGCCATGTGCGGCGCCGCGGCGTGACGGCGCGCCTGCGCGTGCAGCTCGACCGCTCGCCTGGATTCGGCGCGCTGGCGATCGCGCCGTCGCTCGATTACCTCGAGCGTGCCTACGACGACGCCAAGCATGGCGGCGTGTCGAGGCAGCCGTATGTGGAAGCGCGTTGCGATGAGCGCCATCGCCTCGACGTCCATATCCAGTACGCACCTCATGGTGCGGATTGCTCCAAGCTCGGCGATACTGTCCTTGCCATGCTGTCCGAGCACTGGGGAGATGCCGCGCCGCGCGAGGGCGAATTGCTTTCGCCGCAGGAATTGGCGCACGCCGAGGGCTGGCCCGAAGGCCAGGCCCATCATGCCGAGCTCGCGCTCGATCAGGCGCTGTGGATGCGCCCGCTACCAGAGCTTGCGCGCTACCGCACTCCGATCGCGGGCCTGTGGATGTGTGGCCCCGCGATGCATCCGGGCGCGGGCGTTGCGGGCGCCGCGGGATACAACTGTGCGCGCGAGATTCTTCGTCGCTGAGCTGCTGCTCGCCGCCCTGTCCTCAGCGGCAGGGGCGGCGGAGCCTATGCCCGCGCTCGGCGCCGAGGGCTCGACCTTTACGGTCTCCGGTGTTTCCTCGGGCGGGTACATGGCGGTGCAGATGCACGTCGCGCTTTCGAGCCGCATCCAGGGGATGGCCGCGATCGCCGCCGGGCCGTATTACTGCGCGCAGGGCAACATCTCGACCGCGATGAACAACTGCATGGCGCCGGGCGCCTGGTCGCCGATCCCCTCGACCGGCGTGCTCAAGGCTCAGGTCGAGCGCCTCGCGATCGAAAAGCGCATCGACCCGCTCGGCTACATCGCCAAGTCGCGCGTCTGGCTGTTCACGGGCACCAACGATCACACCGTGAAGCCCGAGGTGGTGGAGGCGCTCGGGCGCTTCTACGCCGCGTTCAACGCCAAGCTGGTGGTGATCAACGACAAGCCGGCGGGCCACGCCATGGTCACGTACAACGCCGGCAATGCCTGCGGCGTGACCGAGCCGCCGTTCATCAACGACTGCGACTACGACGCCGCGGGCGAGCTGCTGCGGTTTCTTCTCGGCCCGCTCTCGCCGCCGGGTCCCAAGCCGAACGGCCGCCTAGTGGCGTTCGACCAGAAGCCGTTCGCGGGCGGCAACGCGTACTCGATCGGCCTGGCGGACGAGGGCTACGCCTACGTGCCGCGCGACTGCGAGGGCGTGCGCTGCCGCGTGCACGTCGTATTCCACGGCTGCCGGCAGGGCGCCGAGACGATCGGCGAGCGCTTCGTGCGCGATGCCGGCTACAACCGCTGGGCCGATGCCAATCGCCTGATCGTGCTTTATCCGCAGGTGGTCGCTCGCTACTTCCTGATCTACAACCCGCGCGGCTGCTGGGACTGGTGGGGTTATACCGGGACGAACTACGCGACCAAGGAAGGCGCGCAGATCCGCGCCGTCAGCAAGATGGTCGATGGACTGAGCGCCTCGAGAAGCGGAAAGTGAGCGCGCGGAAAGCGCGCTAGGCGCCAAGCTCGGCGCGAGCTTGACGGATGACGAGGCGGCCCGAGGACAGCCCGAGCGCGGCGAGCATCGCGGCCACGGCGATGTCCGGCCAGACGGTGCCGGTAGCGGACACGCCGGCCGCGGCGATCAGCACGGCTATGTTCGCGATCACGTCGTTACGCGTGCACAGCCACACCGAGCGCATGTTCGCGTCGCCTTCGCGGAATCGATAGAGCAGGGCGGCGACGCCGAAATTCACCGCCAGCGCGAGCAGGCCGACGACGCCCATGGTGATCGCCTCGGGCGGCACGCCGAGCCATGCGCGCCATCCGGCGTAGGCCAGCACCGCGACCCCGTACAGGGACATGGCGGCCCCCTTCAGCAGCGCGACGCGCGACACCCACGCGCCGCCAAGGGCGATGGCGCCGAGGCTGAGGGCATAGTTCGCCGAGTCGCCGAGGAAGTCCGCGGCGTCCGCCGCAAGGGCGGAGGACCCCGACCACACGCTCGCTACCAGCTCGACCGCGAACATCGCGAGATTGGCGAACAGGGCGATCCACAGCACCCGGCGGTACGATACGTCGGTCGACGACGTGGGTGTGGGGCAGCAGTCGTGGCTCACGGCGTCATTCGAAACCCTGTAGCGGCTACAAGGTCAACAGGCTATGAGAATCGGAGAACTCGCCCACCAGGCCGGCGTCGACGTCCAGACCGTGCGCTACTACGAACGCGAGGGGCTGCTCGCGGCCCCTTCGCGCACCGCATCGGGGTACCGGGCTTATAACCCGGAGCACCTCGAGCGGCTCAACTTCGTGCGCCATTGCCGCTCGCTCGACATGCCGCTCGCCGAGATCAAGCGCCTGATCGACGTGTCGCGCGACTCGGGGGTTTCCTGTGACCAGGTCAATGCGCTGGTGCGCACGCACCTGGAAAGGGTGCAGACCAAGAGGAAGGCGCTGCAGGTGCTGGAATCGCAGCTCGAGGCGCTAAGCGCGCAGTGCGCGAGCGGCCATCGGGTCGCCGACTGCGGCATCCTCGAAGAGCTGATCCACGCCGCGCATGGCGAAGCCTGCGCCTGCCATCCCGTGCATCGCGCCTAGAGCGTGATGCCGAAGCGCGCGAGCGTGAAGGTCATCCCGAGATACAGCAGCGCGGTGATCGCCACGCTGATCGCGAGCGCCGGGTAGAAGGCGAGACCGTGCCGCAGCAGCGCCGGCAGCACCAGGAACATCGGCAGGCTGGGCAGCACGTACCAGAAGGTGGCCTGGGCATGGTCCGCGATGCGTGCCGCGTCGTGGGTCTCGTGGTGCAGCCAGGTCATGGCGAGGATCGACACCAGCGGCAGCGAGGCGACCAGCGCCCCGAGCGCGGCGCTGCGCCGCGCCAATTCGGACACCACCATCACGATCACGCCGGAAACCAGGGCCTTCGCAGCAAGGTAGAGCATCGCGCCTCCCGTGATGTGCCGAGAGTAAACTAAAGCCATGACCATCTACATGCAGACCGCTGCGCGGCCGGTGAAGGAAGCGCCGATCACCGAGGCGGAACGCAAGGCGCGCATCGAGCTCGCTGCCGCCTACCGCATCTTCGACATGCTGGGCTGGTCGCTGCTGATCTTCAACCACATCACGCTGCGCGTGGAAGGTTCCGAGCCGCGCTTTCTGATCAATCCCTTCGGCCTCCACTACAGCGAGATCACCGCCTCCAGCCTGCTGCTCGTCGACCTGGAGGGCAACGTGCTGCGCGAGAGCCGCTGGCCGATGAACCGCGCGGGCTTCGTCATTCATTCCGCGCTGCACGAGTCGCAGCCGGAGGCGCATTGCATCATGCATACCCACACCACGACGGGGATGGCGGTGGCGTGCTTGAAGGACGGCCTGTCGCCGCACAACTTCTACGGCGCGATGCTCCAGGGCCAGGTTGCCTACCACGACTTCGAGGGCATCACGGTCGAGCCCGGCGAGAAGGAGCGGCTGGTACGCGACATCGGCGACAAGCGCGCGGTGATCCTGCGCAATCACGGCCTGCTCGCCTGGGGGCCGAGCGTGCCGCAGGCCTTCCTCACGCTGTGGACCCTGCAGCAGGCGTGCGACGTGCAGATTGCGGCGGCCTCGGCCGGCGCGATCCAGCCCGTCACGCCGCAGGCGATCGCGCAATCGGTGCGCGAGTCCGGTCAGGGCGAGAAGCGCACCTGCGAGGACGTGTTCGTCGCGCTGCGGCGCAAGTTGGATTCGATCGATCCAAGCTACCGGGAGTGACATGAAAAAGCTCGTCGCCGCTTTGGGGCTCGGCGTGCTGTGCGCCGCCGCGCATGCGCAGTATCCGAACAAGCCGGTGCGGCTGATCGTGCCGTTCCCGCCGGGCGGCGCGGCCGAGCTCGGCGCGCGCATCTTCGCGCAGCCGCTCGGCACCGCGCTTGGCCAGCCGGTGGTGATCGAAACCAAGCCGGGCGCCGACGGCGCGATTGCGGCCGACGCGGTGATGAAGGCGGCGCCCGACGGCTACACGCTGTTCTACGCCACCAACACCGCGTTCTCCTGGGTGCCGGCGGTGCGCAAGGA
>Ga0207675_100001603_pt1 | contig 22676 bp, 16 predicted proteins | sample KBSSwiS42_FD_184305 | JGI IMG/M metagenome (GOLD analysis project Ga0207675, IMG submission 184305) | Switchgrass rhizosphere microbial communities from Kellogg Biological Station, Michigan, USA - KBS Switchgrass S4-2 (SPAdes) (version 2) | ecosystem: Host-associated > Plants > Roots >...
GCAGCGCCTGCTCGAGGTCTTTCAGCGCTGGGGCGCGCGCGAGCTGGCGCTGCTGTCGGCACCGGATCCGATGCTGGCCGTGTGCCGGGGTGCGGTCCGCTTCGGCCTGGCGCTGCTCGGTCAGGGGCCACGCATCGTTGGCGGCTCCGCCCACGGTTACTATGTCGGTGTTGCGTCTGCGACCGCAGCCGAGCGGCAGGCGCTGTGTCTGGTGCCGCGAGGCTCGAAGGAGGGCGAACGCCATCAGCTCGGCGATCAGCGCTTCGAGCTGCTCCTGGGCCGCCCGGCGCGTTTCGAGGTGTACGCCTCCGAAACGGCGCTGCACGCACCCGGCGAGCGCGTCGACATCGACTCCGACTACCAGAGGCTGCCACCCGTCACGGCGGAGCTCGCGTTGCCCGCGAATGCGGCGCACACGCGCGCGGAAGTGCAGCTCGATGGCGAGCTCAGCGCGGTGGGCACGCTCGAGCTCGGTTGTACGCTGCTCGACCCCCGAGCGCAGGGAACGCGCGGCCCCGAGCGCCTCGAGCTCGCCTTCGAGTTGCAGTCCTCGGCCACGGCGTCGACGCCGGCGGCCTCCAGTCGGGCGGTGTCCGCCGCGCCGCCGGCGCCGCCGATTTCTGCGAGGCCATCGGGGGCACGGGCGGCGCCGGGCGTCGAGACGGCGCGCTTCCTCGAAGCGGAGGAGAGCCTGGCGCGCGTCTTCGGTAAGGGCCGCAAAGACGTGACGGAGCGCGAGGTGAAAGATCTGCGCAGCGCGCTGGAGCGCTCGCTCGGCCCGCGCAGGAACTGGGACCTCGAGCTCAACCGCCGGCTCGCCGATCGCTTGCTGAGTGCCCAAAAGGGCCGCTTGCGCTCGCAGGAGCACGAACGCGCCTTCTGGATGCTGGCGGGGTATTGCCTTCGCCCTGGCTTCTGTCACCCGCTGGACGCGCAACGCATCGCCCAGCTCTGGCCGGCCTTTGACGCCGGCCTCTCGCACCGAGATTCGGAGCGCAACTGGCAGCAGTACTGGATCGCCTGGCGGCGAGTCGCGGGAGGCCTCGAAGCAGAGAAGCAAGGCCACATCCGCGAGCTGATCGACCCCGTGCTGGCGCCGCCCGAGCTGAAGCTGAAGAGGCCGAAGGGATTTCGACCGCTGGCTCTCGATGAGCTGCTCGCCCTCGCCAGCCAGCTCGAACGGGTGGAGGCAGCAGCCAAGGCGGAGCTCGGGCATTGGCTGCTGGAGCGCACCTGGGGCGATCGTGACCCGCGCCTCTGGACGCACCTGGGCCGCCTGGGTGCGCGCGTGCCCGCCTACTCCAGCGCACACTACGCGCTGAGGGGCAGCGTCGTGGAACGCTGGGTCGAACAGCTGCTCAGAGAACGCTGGTCGGAGGTCGGCACCGCCGCCGCGTGTGGCCTCAGCCTGGCTCGCGTCACGGGCGATCAGGTGCGAGATCTGGGCCCGAAGTTGCGGGCGGACGTCGCGGCCGCTCTGCAGCGGGTCGGGGCGCCGGAGGCCTGGCAGCGCGCGGTTCTGGAGCTTACGCCCTTCAGCGAGGCGGAACGGGTGGAGCAGCTCGGCGACGATCTACCGCTTGGGCTCCGGCTGCTCTAGTCCTGGCCCCTCACGCGGCTTCGTCGCCACCGCCGCCGCCGCTCTCTGTATCCTGCACGGCGAGCAGGGTACTGAGCGCCTCAATCTCGCGTTTGGTGCGGATTTCTTTCTGGCGAAGCTTCTTGAGCTCGGTGTCGAGCTTGCGCTGCTCCGTCTCGAGCTCGCGCAGTGCGTCTTTCAACCGGTCGCGCTCGGCTTTGAGAGTGTCTGCATCAATCGGCACGGCTACTCCTTGGAGGCCGCGACCGTACTTCTGGGGAGTACGCGTAGCAATCCTCAATCGGAGGCGACGACGCGGTTTCGACCGGCTTCTTTGGCGCGGTACAGGCGGCGGTCGGCCGTCTCCAAGAGCACCTCTGGCGCCGCGCCCGCGCAGCAGGCGAGGCTGGCGCAGCCGAACGAGGCCGTGACCGTGAAGGTCGCTTCGCCGTGCACCACGGGCTGGCTCTCCAGCGATACCCGCAGCCGATCGGCGACGGCGACGGCCCGCTCGACCGGAATGCCCCGCAGCAGAATCACAAACTCCTCTCCGCCGTAGCGCGACAGGAGATCCTCCGTGCGCAACCCTTTGGCGAACACGTTGGTCAAATGCACCAGCGCCGCGTCTCCGCCCAGGTGCCCGTGAGTATCGTTGACCTTCTTGAAAAAGTCGATGTCGAGCAGGACAACGGAGAGCGGCGTGTCGTGGCGCGCCGCGAAGGCGACTTCGCTGGCCAGCTGCGAAGAGAAGTAGTGGCGGTTGAACGCACCGGTCAGCGGATCGCGCACGCTCGATTCGTAGAGCTGCTTTAGCACTCGCTCTTCGTGCGCGGTGGCCGACGAGAAGCGAAAGGATACGCGCGGACCGAGATTCAGCGTGTCGCCATTGTTCAGCTCACAGGAGGTGACGCGACGCCCATTGATATAGGTGCCGTTGCTGCTGCCCAGATCCTCCACCCAGTACTTCTCGCCATCGACGCTGATGCGCGCGTGAAACCGGCTGATGCCATCGTCATCGATGCACGCCTGATTGTCGGGGTGGCGACCGAGACCGAACTTGGGCCCGTCCAGCTTCAGCACCTGGCCGGCATTCTGGGCATCCGTGCGCACCAGAAGCGCTCGATCGCGCTGCTCCGGCGTGGTCAGGTGGCGCTGCGTCGCGCGCAGGTTGGTCTTGTTGAGCAGAGCCGCCGACGCCGGCCGCGCACTGGAGAAGGGTACGGGGGGCTCGGGCTTCGAAGACGCGGGAGGGCTCACCATTTCACCGTCGGAAACGCAACATTGGGCTTGGCAAACAGGAAACCCTGGAGCAGGTCGCAGCCGAGATGGATGAGCGAGTCGCGCTCTTCCGGCGTCTCCACACCCTCGCCCACGACCATCATGCCCATGTCGTGAGCCAGCTGGGTCATCGAGCGCACCAGCTTCTGCTTGGTCGAGTTCAGGTGCACGTCGCGCACCAAGGTCATGTCCAGCTTGACGATCTCGGGCTCGAGCAGCGCAAAGCTGGTGAGGCCGGCGTAGCCTGCGCCGAGATCGTCGACCGCGATGCGGAAGCCCATCTCGCGCAGCGCAGCCACGCGCGCCCGCACGTCCTTGACCTGATCCAGAGAGGCCCGTTCGGTGATCTCGAGCACTACGTTCTTGGCCATCTTCGAGAGCGGAGTGTCCGGAGACATCAAGGTTGGATCGAGCAGGTCGGTGGTGTGCAGGTTGACGAAGAGAATCGCGCCCTCCGGCGCATTCTGCATGGGGCCGGCCGAGCGCTCGCGGATGGTTCGGCCCAAGATGTCGAGCATGTTCAGACGCTCGGCGGCATCGAGCACTGCGCCCGGATTGGGTAGAGAGGCTTCCTTGCTGCGCAGCAGCGCCTCATAGCCGTACACGTGGCCGTCCTCGGCCCGCAGGATCGGGTGGTAGGCCATCCAGAGCGAATCGAGCGCCTTGAAGAAGCTGTTCTCGAGCGGCACCCGGCTGGCGCTGGGCAGCGCGCGCTCGATCAACTCCGCCGCCTGGCGCTTCATGCGAGCCATGCGGCGCAGACGGGCAGCCTTGTCGACCACCTCTTCCAGGTTGCCCAACGGAATCGGTTTGGTCAGGTAGTGGAAGGCGCCATACTCCAGCGCCTTTACCGCCGTACTGACCGCAGGTTCGCCGGTGATCAATACCACCGGAACATCGGCGTCGTGCTCGCGCAGCTGGCGCAGCAGCTGAATGCCATCCATCTGGGGCATCGCGATGTCCGTCACGATGACGTCGAACTCTCGGGAACGAAACGTATTCAGGGCCGCCTCGCCGTCGCGCTCACAGACGACGTGGTAGCCACGGTCGGTCAGGAGGCGACTGATCCCACGCAGCAGCGTCGGTTCGTCGTCTACGACGAGGATGTCTCCTCGGCTCCCCTCCGTACCCTCCACGACTGATTTCCCGTTTCGGGCTCCTGGGTCGGCGCCGCGGGAAAGCGCGGGCACGGACGAGACCAGCGCGGATTCATCGACTGCGGTGGTCATGGTTTTTTTAACGGCAGCTGAGGGTGCACCTAAAGGAGTTGATTGTTGGGCTGCTGCAAACCGGAATGCTCCGTTTTGACGCGCCGATCTGGCCGCGCTCGGCGCCGCGTAGTTCGCAGCTATTTCTGTGCTTGGCCCGCGCTGCAGGCGCCCGTCGTTGTACTGCTACAAGGCCGCGAGGCGCGCTGCGCATCACCCCAAGGGTGGCCACACCTGGCTCGCGTTTGGGGTCGAGGACTGTCGCGTTTTGAAGCAGTCCGACGCTGACGAGTCAGTTCATGGCTCGCGCGTCGCGCGCAGCAGGCGCCCTCTGTCACCGACGCGGAAGTAGCTGCGCTGCACGTCTTGCGCCGAGCTTGGACCGCGCTTCCAGAGATATGCCAGCGGGTCGCGTTGCACGCTGCGATCGGGCAGTGATTCCACGCGCATGAGCCGCGTGCCCGTCGGCAGGCACAGCAGCACCCGTCGTAGCCAGACGACTCCCGCCGTGCGATCCGCGAGATCGACGCGGGCACCCGGGTAGTTGGCCGCGGACAGCCAACTCGTGCCCTGCGCCACATGCCAGCTCACGCGTCGCACTCCGCCTTCGACGACGGTCTCGAACACCTCGAGCTGGATCTCGTGTTCCGTCATGTCATTCGACTACCTGGCGCCCGGCACGCGCGTCCGCCAGCAGATCCGTCATCGAAAGCGAGAGCGATGCTGGCAGCTCGGAGCTGTCGAACAAGCGCACCTCCGAGATTTCGAGCGGGTTCTTGGGCGGCTGCCGAGGCTCGCTCACGCGTGCCTTCAGCAGCACCGTCACACCGTGAAATCGATAGTCGCGCTCGGGTCTCGAATACACGCCGCTCAGCTCGAGTGGACCCTGGACGACGACGCCGGCTTCCTCCATCAGCTCGCGATGCGTCGCCTGGAGCAGGGTTTCTCCCCACTCCAGCGTGCCGCCGGGCAGCGCCCAATCCCCGGTGTCGCGGCGCCGAATCAAGAGCCAGTGGCCTGTGTCCGTCTGTGCAACGACCGCCACGCCCACCACCGGGTGACGTAGCACATGCCGCGCCGCCTCCTTGAGGATCGACCAAGCACCGCTGCCGAGGCCCAACCAATGCTTCACTGCAGCGACTCCTTCGGACGAGCGATCAGCTCGATCCAGCGACGTGCCGGCTCGGCGCCGCCGAGATTCGAGGTCAGGGTGAGCCGACGCCCGCGGCGAGCGCCGAGCGTGCCCGACCACGCCAGGGTGTCTTCCGCGATCACTTCCGGCGGCGCGCTGCCGGGATCCAGCGGCTGCGCTGTGGGCCGAAGCGCGCGCAGCGTCAGCCCGAAGTCGGCACGAGGCTGTTCTGCGGCGTTGTACAGACAACTTTGGACGCTCGTGGCTCGCCCCACGGCACTGACCCGCAGCTGGCAGACGCGCAGATCTGCAGTGCTATCGAGCAGGCGATCGACATATGCAAGCTCGCCCGACGCGAGCCCCAGTCGCAGCCTCAGCAGCGCCGCGCGCGCGCGCGCGTCACCGAGGAACGCCAGCATCATTGCGGCGTGCAGGCTCACCAGACCGCTCGCGCCCTCGGCCATGCTCGCGAACTGATCCGTGGGAGCCGCATCCAGGCCATCCTCATCCAGCCGTCCCAGATCGGGGACGTGCAACGCGCAGCGGTCGCCACGCCCTTCGACTTTCCAGCGCACCTGGTGGCCTGGGCCGAGCGGTCCTGGAAGATACAGGCTGCGTTCAACCGGTGCATCGTTCGAGCCCGGAGGTCCGGGTCGCGCGATCTGAAAATGCACCCCGACCGTCAGATTGGCGACCTCGCGCTCGCCGTTGTTGACGACGGCGACCTCGAGCTCGAGGTGCTGATGGCTCGCGTGCGTGCGCGCCTCTCGTCGCGTGACGAGGGCCGTCAGTCGTGGCGGGGGCGATTGCCAGAGCACTGACTCGTGACGGATGCACTCACAGCCGCCGCCCAGAGTCGGCGGCGGCAGAGCGGGTGGCTCCACGGCTTCTGGTACGGCGGCTAGGACTCGCGTCGGCTCTGGCGGAACAGCTAGCCCGGTCACGACACGGTCGGTCGGCGGCGCGGCGGCGAGCCTGCTCGGCCAGGACTCCGTGTTGGCTGTGGCCAAGGGCGCGGGCAAGCTCGAAGCCTTTCGCAGCAGCACCGCGGCCAGCCCCGCGGACAGAAGTACGATTGCACAGGCAACGCCCGATCGCGGCAGCCGGCTCAGGGCGGAGGCTGAGCCGAATTCAGGCTCGAAGGGCAGCGCCATTTCGCTGGCGACGGGCCCGCCGAGGTGTTCTGCCAGCTCATGGCAGAAGACGGTCAGAACCACTTGCGGAGAGGAGAGCCTGGCCCAGGGACGCGCGCGGGCGATCCAGCCCGCGGGTTCCGCTCGGGCGAAGTCGCGCAGGTAGAAGTGCGCGAACGGGCTGAGCGGCTCCTGCACGTCGAGCCGCAACGCCTGAGCGCCGACGCGCGTGGCGTGCACGGCATGCCAGGGCACGCGGTGCTCGGCGGGGACGGCGGCAGGTCCGGGCGCGTAGCCTTCACGATAGCTGCGCACGCTCTCGTAGGAGATCCAGAGCCCCTCCGGTGCCGTCTCCAGTCCCATGCGCCCCAGCGCATTGCTGCGCGGATTAGGGGCGGCTCGGCAGCGTACGCGCATCGCCTCGATCCGCGACCGTCAAGCGGTCGCGCGTACGGCACTGTCGGCGTTCGTTCCAGCTTCCCCCAGCTCGATCTCCGGCGCGGCCGATTCCCGCTGCCGCCCCGGCGGGGGAATCATGGGCCCCGGACCGAGCTGCACGCTGCCCAAACGCGGGAAGAAAGGCGCCAGCAGGTATTGCCGGAACCAGTACCCCCACAGGCTCGACTGCAGCAGGCTGGGATCGATATGAGGCGCGATGCGGGCATGCACGATCGGCAGCCGACTCCAGTGCTCTCCCGGGTTCTCGTGATGCGCGGCGTGCAAGCCGTTGTTGAACAGGAGGAAGTTCACGGTCTTTCCCACGAACGAGCGCGAGTGGTTCTGCGACCACGGGTCGGTGTGGACATGCTGATCATAGTTGAAGAGCATGATCGTCCAGAGCGCGAAGAACTCCGGGAAGCCCACCGTGGCAAAGAATAGCCAAGCCCCACGCCCGAGCCCGTGTAGCGCGATCGCCGTGCCGAGCAGCAGCAGGTTGCCGCCGACCCAGACCACGTACTGGCGAACGATGCGTCGGTAGAGAGAGGGATTGCTTGCGCGGGCCTTGCGAATGAACCCTTTGATCGGTCCTGACTGATAGTAGGACGATACGAAAAAATACGTCGCCGCGACCCACAGGTTGTGGCGGTTGGTGAAGCGCCAGGTGATGGTGGCGTCACCTTCTGTATTGACGTAGCGGTGGTGATTCAGATTGTGCGTGGGGATCCAAGCAAAGGTTGGATAGCCATAGAAAATGGAGAGCCACCCACCGAACCAATCGTTGCCGCGCCGGCTCCGAAAGGTGGGACAGTGGTTGTGGTTGTGGGCGATGACCCCGAAGGACAGGGCGAAGTAGCAGCTGATCCACCAGGTATAAGGAACCAGCTCCGGCTTGGCATATTGCACGCCAACGAATGCCGGTCCGATGGCGGTCCAGAGTAGTGTGCGCCAGTCAGCCCGATACTTCAGTCCCATCTCGCCACTTCCCACGGGAGGCTCTGAGTACCCTCTTCCTCGCGGCCTGGCCAGCTCCTCGCGTGCCTCAGCCGCTCGGCCCCTGTGGCACGAGCCGCGACAGGTCGATCAGGCAAAGTGCCTGGCAGGCACACTGTGGCTCACTGCAGCACCCGGTTGGCGCCGGGAGCTCGGGCGGGCATTGCGGCGCGCCGGCGCGTTCGAGGACGCCAGCGAGAGCTTCTCCCACCCCGGGGGGCTTGACGATCGTGTCTGCCGACCCGAAATTCATTGGAAATCCGCCGATCAGCTTGCTCGGTGGGTGGTCGCTTCGCTGCTCTTTCCCCACCTGCTCGTCCGGGCCTTCCGGGAGCTCCTTTTCAGGTCCCCGTCCTACTGCTCTCCAGTGCCCTCTGCCGGACCGACGGCGAGGGCCCTTGCCATGCTCGAAAAGCCGCCGAAGGGCTGTTTGTCCTGGCCGCTCCGCAGAGCGATCGGTGAGCCGACCGAGTGCCTCGCTTTGTTGGACCAGATTCTTGGGAAACCCAGCTTTTCTTGACTCCGACGTCTTTCGAGCCGGCCGACTCGGTTGCCCGTGGCCCTTTTTTCGTCTCCCGCAAGGTCTCGTTAAATGAGGGCATGACAGGCGCCGTAACTAGTGATCGAGCGCGCGCTGAAGGCGGCTTTCATTTTGCTCTCGACCCTCGGCACACAGTCCGCGCCACTTCCCTTCAGAACCCGCTAATTAGGCACGTTTTTTGCTGATTTGACGGCACGGCACGGCGCGGCACCACACGGCACGACACGGCGGCACACACCGCGACCTCCTGCGACCCAACGCGCCACCCTGGCGACCCATCCCTGACGACCCATCCCTGACGAGAACGCCCACCGACCTTCGCCCTGACAGTCACCGACCCCGACTCTGCTGCCCCCTGCTCTCCCTACAGCGCGACTCGAGTCATTTATCGGCATCCAACCCAAGAATCAACGCAGGAAATTGCCCCGAAGACCCGTACTCCTAACACTGATCTCCAGGCCATTCGTGTCACGGCAACTCGGCTCGAATCCTTCGAACGAGGGCACCGTGACTGAGGGCACCATGACCCAGCGTATTGTGACGCAGGCCATGGGCGGCGCAAAGGGCGCCCACTGCGCAAGAATTTTGGCAGCGACATCGTCGTTGCGCTGCCAAACGCCTCATGTCCGGACACATACCTGGGCGGCGGCCGCTTCTTCCCAGAGCTCCGGCGTACAACGCTCCCGCGTACAGGGCCCTATTTCTCTTTCGCCCGCTCCTGCCGCTTGTTTGTTGGTTCCCGTTCCAACCCACCCGACCCGCTCAACTCAGTCTGTTCTCCCATGTTAGCTCAAAAAGGCAAGTCCGCACGCAACGGCGCGTACTCCACTTCATCAGGTTCACCGATGAAGACCCCCTCGTCCGAGGCGAAAGCCTCGAACCCTCCTTCTTCGCCTCGGGCTTCCGCAAGGAACGACGAGGACGACGAATCGGGCGAACCGGAGAGCTCGGCGACTGATGCCCTTTCCGATGAGGGCCCGTCGGATTCGCTGGATGCTGACGAGAACGAGGAACCCGATACGGCGCCGCGCAATCGTGCCCCGGGGCGTCGTGGCACTTCCGGCACTAAAGCCAGTTCCCGGTCTGGTCGCTCAGATTCGTACCCGCACCCCAGAGAACCCACCAACACGATGGCATCTCACAATACAGCATCCGAGCCCCCCTTCGCAGACGAGCCGGAGGACACGTCGGTCCGGTATTCCCCCGCGTTCGGATCGACTTCCGAGGCGCCAGATCATCTGGGGATGATTCCGCGTTTCGAGAGTGGCCCGCCGGCGGCGGCGCGGCGGACGAGCTCATTGCCGCCCCCGGGGTCCAAAGCTCCCGAGTCGCCCGGCGACTCTACGCTCTCGCGCTACTTCCGTGACATGGCCACGCATCAGGTGATGGGCCAGGAGGAGGAGCTGAATGCTGCGCAGGCGGTCGAGAGCGCGGAGATCCATCTCTGGGTGGAGCTCATCGCCTACGTGCCGGTGGCGGAGTACATTCTCGACGGGCTGGATCGCGACATCCAGACCTTGACCGACGACACCCGCCCGGAGACCGGCGCACTCGAGGCCTTACGCCAGTTGTGTGCCGTGTACCGAGACCAGCGCTCCAAGCTGCACGCCAATCAGCTCAAGCAATGGAAGCAATACAGTGAGGATCTGGCTCGCGCCGTTCGCCTGCCGGACTCCGATCGGATTTGGATGGGGCGTGCCGTCGATCTGGCCAGGTCCATCGGCGATGCGCCCGAGGCCGTCGAGCGACCCACTGTGGCCGCGACGTCTGCGTATCGCCGCTACGTGGAGCGCGTGCGTCTGGCGGATCACGATCAGCGACAAGCCAAAAACCGATTCGTGAAGGCGAACCTGCGGCTCGTCGTGAGCATCGCCCGACGATACAACCGCGGGCGGCTGCCGCTCATCGATCTGATCCAAGAGGGCAACATCGGTCTGATGAAGGCCGTCGAGCGCTTCGACCACGCTCGGGGTTACCGTTTTTCGACCTATGCCTCGTGGTGGATCCGGCATGCCATCAGCCGCGCTCTGGCCGACAAGGGTCGCGCGGTCCGCATCCCCGTCCACATGCTCGATACGTACAACCGGGTCTCACGGGCAACTCAGACCTTGATCGCCCGGACCGGTCAGGAGCCGACGCCGGAGGAGCTGGAGAAGGAGACTGGGGTTCCTCGGGACAAGCTCGACAAGGTGCGCGAGCTCTATGCCGACACGCCGTTTTCCCTCGATCGGCCGGTCGGTGACGAGGACGGTCGTCGATTCATCGACTTCCTGGTCGGAGATGATTCGCTCTCCCCCTACGACGACCTCGCGTCGGCGCGCTGGGTCGCAGAGGTACAACGTCTGCTCAACACGCTGACCCCGATCGAGTCGAGAATCATTCGTTGGCGTTTCGGCCTCGACAACGAGGACGAGCTGACGCTGAAGGAAATCGGCGACAAATACAATCTGTCGCGCGAACGCATCCGACAGCTCCAAGAGCAGGCGATCGGCAAGATCCGCAAGCAAATGCGCGAATTCTGAGCGGCGGTGGGTCGAGCCGAGCGGGCTCGGCGGTGCGCGGTCACGGGTCCCGAATCTCGATTCGGGACCCGCGTTGCTTTTGTGCTCGAGAACGCAAGCCCCTCGCCCGCGGGCAAGACGCCTCGGTCCATGGCGCGCGACGTGTTCCGATGGTTCCCGAGCTCGTGACACTCGCACTGTAACGAGCCGATCGGCGCCGGGTACGGCGGCGGGGTTGCACTGAGACCGGATGCGCCCACACCGTTTGCTGTTGAAGGGCGAGCGTCAGTGGCAGCCACCGCTGAAGAGCAAGCGATGATGGGTCAGGTCCCGCTCGGTGTAACTTTGATAAGTTTTCCGCGCGTGTTGCCATTTACATCCGGCTGACTTGGGTCCATAAGCGCGCTTGCCGCCTATGCGTCAAGCGTTGCGGCTTTGCGATGAAAACTGGGCGGATTGAGCGTTGCAGCTGCGGAAACAGCGCAGTCTTTTTTTCGCCCAAGCTTTCGCACAATCCTGGCGTAGCCGTCTGTCCGTTCGGCTTCTCGAACCGTCGCGCACCCTCGTGTGTGTTGTCCGCTTTGCCTTATTAGCCCTGGGTGGGAGAGTGCGTTGCCGCACCCTCGGACTACTCCTTAGAAATAACGATGCAGCCCTTCGTCTTTCCGCGTTGGTCCAACAAGCTCGTTCATCTCGCGGGCGCGGTGCTCGGCGTCGCACCCCTCTACCTCATCGGTCTCGTCTGGTACGGAGCGTCGCCTCGTACGCTCGACGTCGGGTACGCCCCCAAGCAGCCGGTGCCGTACAGCCACGCTCTGCACGCCGGTGAGCTGGGCATCGACTGCAGGTATTGCCACCAGACCGTGGAAAAGGCCGCAACGGCAGCAATTCCCTCCACGGAGACTTGCATGAATTGCCACCAACGCATTCACGCGCGTAGCCCCAAGCTCGAGCCGATTCGCGCCAGCGCAGCTTCCGGTCTGCCCGTTGAATGGACCAAGGTCCACGACCTGCCTGACTACGCTTACTTCAATCACTCCATGCACGTGGATCACGGCGTGGGTTGCGAGTCGTGTCATGGGCGCATCGATAAGATGGACGTGGTCGCGCAGCACGAGCCGCTCAGCATGGGCTGGTGCCTCGATTGCCATCGCGCCCCCGAGCAGTTTCTGCGCCCTGTCGACGAGGTGACCAACATGGGCTACGCGCCGCCGGGCGGGCAGACTCAGCTCGTCGCCGGGCTCGAGCTTCGCCGCGAGAACGACATCAACCCGCCCACGGATTGCTCCACATGCCATCGATGAATGACGAAGAACGGTACTGGCGGAGCCTGGACGAGCACGCTACGCCGCCGCAGCACGACGAAATACGCCCCGAGTTCGAGGATCCGCTCGAGCCCCCGAGCAATGAGGAGCGCCGTCACTTTCTGAAGTTGACCGCCGCCTCGGTCGCGCTCGCCGGATCGTCCGCCTGCCGCTGGCAAGAGGATCACCTGTTGCCGCACACGCAGCAGCCCGAAGGCGTGGTGCCTGGTGTCCCGCGCTTCTTCATGACGGCGATGGAGCTCGGCGGTGCAGCCGTCGGGCTGCGGGTCAAGAGCTACGATGGACGGCCGATCAAGATCGACGGTAACTCGAGCCATCCAGATAGCCTGGGGGCGACGGGCGCTCGACACCAGGCAGCGGTGCTGGACCTGTACGATCCCGATCGCAGCAGAGGCTTTGCGAGCTTCGCCGAAGGGCGGCGCACGGATCTGAGCGAGGTGGAGTTCCGAGTGTTCGCGCGCGAACAGTTCAGCGCGCTCTCGGCCAAGCGCGGGCAAGGCCTGGCGGTGCTCAGCGGCGCGAGCTCATCGTTGAGCGTCGCGGACATGAAGGCGCGCTGGCAGGCCCGTTTCCCGGAGGCGCGCTGGTTCGAGTACGAGCCCGTGGTCACGCCGAACGAACGGCTGGGCTCGCGGCTCGCCTTCGGTAAGGTCGTACGCACGCGGCTCGCGCTCGATCGCGCGCGCGTGATCCTGAGCCTGGACGCGGATCTGCTCGCGTCGCGCCCCGATAGCCTCGCGCTCGCGCGCGCTTGGGCCACAGGGCGGCAGCCGGAGTCCGGCAAGATGAGCCGGTGCTACGCCTTCGAGTCGTCGCTCAGCGAGACCGGGGCAGTGGCGGATCACCGTTTTTCGCTGCGTTCGGAGCACATCAAGGCGCTCGCGGCCTATCTGGACGCAGAGCTCAGCCACCGCCTCGGGGCGCCCGCGGCGCTCGGTCCCGCTCAGCCGCCGCCGGCGGCGAGGTTTCTGGAGGAGCCGGGCCTGCACAGACTCGTGACGGCTCTGGTCGCTGATCTGGCGCTTCAGCCGGGGGCCAGCGTGGTGGTAGCGGGAGCAAGCCAACCGCCCGAAGTGCATGCGCTCGTGCATCGCATCAACGCCGTGCTGCGCAACGTGGGAAGCACCGTGCAGTACCTGGAGGGCAGCGAATCGACCGAGCCCACCCCGGCGGAGTCGCTGCGAACGCTGGCCGATGAGATGACCGCAGGTCGGGTCGACACGTTGCTCATTCTCGACAGCAACCCCGTCTACACGGCACCCGGTGACCTGAATTTTGCTGCCGCGCTGGCCAAGGTTCCCACGACCATCTGCTCGAGCTTGTACCTGGATGAGACGGCCAGCGCCTGCAAGTGGCACGTGCCGCTCGCGCATTTCCTGGAGGCCTGGGGTGACGTGCGCGCGAGCGACGGCACGCTCAGCATCCAGCAACCGTTGATCGCCCCGCTGTACGGCGGCAAGTCGCCGATCGAGACGCTGGCGCTCTTGAGCGGCGATGAGCTGTCGTCGGGGCTCGACATCGTGCAGCGTTCGCTCGGCACTGTCTTTGGCAACGTGGCTGCGGACTCGCGCTTCTGGCGCAAGGCCGTACATGACGGCGTGGTCCCGGGTAGCGCGGCGGCGCCCGCGCATCCCACCCTGCGCCCGATCGCGGCCTTCGAGTATGCTCGCGGAGAGCTCTCGGGTCTGGAGCCTGAGCCCGGCCAGCTCGAGCTCGTTTTGGCGCCTGATCCGAAGCTCTACGACGGGCGCTTCAGCAACAACGGCTGGCTGATGGAGCTCCCGGACGCCGCCACGAAGCTGACTTGGGACAATGCGCTCCTGATCAGTCCGAACACGGCCAAGCTGCTGGGCGTCACGGACGGGATGCGGGTCACGCTGAGCATCGAGACGGAGAGCTTGAACGTGCCCGTGCTGCTCGCCCCCGGGCAAGCCTCCGGTTCCGTGAAGCTGTACCTCGGCTACGGTCGCACCGCTGCCGGGACCGTCGCGGGCAGAAGCGTTGCTGGTGGTGGCTCGGAGCCAGATCCCGTGGTCGGTGTGAATGCGTACCGCCTGCGCTCCAAGCGGTTGTGGGACTTTGCGCGCGGCGCCAGCATCAAACCCAGCTCGGACCGCTACCGCATGGCCACGACGCAGGACAAACACACCATCGACCGGATCGGCAAATTCGGAACCGAGGACCGCTTGCCCATGCTGGTGCGCACGGCGACCTTCACACAATACGAGGAGCATCCTGATTTCGCGAAGCACGCCGTGCACCACCCGCCGCTGCTCTCTCTCTGGAAGGAGCCGGTCAAGTACGAAGGCCACCGCTGGGGCATGAGCATCGACCTCAACAAGTGCACCGGATGTAGCGGTTGCGTGGTGGCCTGCCAGGCGGAGAACAACATTCCGACCGTCGGCAAAGAGCGCGTGTACATGGGTCGCGAGATGCAATGGCTGCGCATAGACCGCTATTTCAAGGGCGACCCGGAGCAACCGGAGGTCGTTAACCAGCCGGTGCCCTGCATGCAGTGCGAGCACGCTCCCTGCGAGCAGGTCTGCCCGGTCGGCGCTACCTCGCATAGCCACGAGGGGCTGAATGACATGACCTACAACCGCTGCATCGGCACGCGGTATTGTTCGAACAACTGCCCGTACAAGGTTCGCAAGTTCAACTACTTCAACTTCCACGAAGACCTCAAGGAAGAGAAGAACCAAGTGCAGCAGATGGTGTTCAACCCCGAGGTCACCGTGCGCTTCCGCGGCGTGATGGAGAAGTGCACATATTGCGTGCAGCGCATCCAGGAAGGGAAGTTCCGCGCCAGCCGGGAGAACCGCCCGCTCGTGGACGGCGAGGTGACCACGGCCTGCCAGGACAGCTGCCCCACCCGGGCGATCTCCTTTGGGGACCTCAACGACCCGAAGAGCGAGGTGGTTCGGCGCAAGAACGACTCACGCGATTACTCGCTCTTGGAGGAGCTGAACGTGAGGCCCCGCACGACGTATCTGGCGCTCGTCAAGAACCCCAACCCGGAGCTAGCCTGAGATGGCTGCGGTAGGTGATTTGCAGGAGTGGCAGCGCGACCCGGCAGCGGGCGACGCTCCCGCTGCGCCGAAGGACTACACGGCCTGGCAGAGCGAGCCGCCGGGCGATAACCCGTTCGCGAAGATCACCGACACGGTGATCCGGATCGTGGAGACGCCCAAGCCTCCGCGCGCCTGGTACATCGCCCTGTCGATCTCGCTGGTTTGGGTCGGCTGCTTCCTGATGAGCGTGTCCCACCTGGTGTGGACCGGCATCGGCATCTGGGGAAACATGAACCCGGTCGGCTGGGGCTGGGACATCGTCAATTTCGTGTTCTGGGTCGGCATCGGCCACGCCGGGACGTTGATCTCCGCGATTCTGTTCCTGCTCCGCCAGAACTGGCGCACGGCGATCAACCGCGCAGCCGAGGCCATGACGATCTTCGCCGTGATCTGCGCGCTGATGTTCCCCGCGATGCACATCGGGCGGCCATGGCTGCCTTACTGGATGCTGCCCATCCCCAATCAGATGGACATGTGGCCGCAGTTTCGCAGCCCGCTCGACTGGGACGTCTTCGCGGTCAGCACCTACTTCACGGTTTCGCTGGTCTTCTGGTTCATGGGTCTGGTGCCCGATCTGGCGTCGATCCGCGACCGCGCGGATACCACTGCGCGGCGTCTGATCTACGGAATGCTGGCCCTCGGTTGGCGCGGCTCGGCCCGTCAGTGGCACCGCTACGAGCGCGCGTACCTGATCCTCGCGGCGCTCTCCACGCCGCTGGTACTGAGCGTGCACTCGGTCGTGAGCTTTGATTTTGCCACGGCGCAGCTGCCCGGCTGGCACGCCACGATCTTTCCGCCGTACTTCGTGGCAGGCGCCATCTTCAGTGGCTTTGCCATGGTGAACACGCTGCTGATCCCGGCGCGTCAGTTCTTCGGCTTGAAGAACGTGATCGAAATGCGGCACCTCGAGCAGATGAACAAGATCATCCTCGCGACCGGGACGATGGTCGGTTACGCCTATGCGGTGGAGTTTTTCATCGCCTGGTACGGGGCGAGCTCCTACGAGCAGTTCACGTTCATCAACCGCGCTTTCGGCCCGTATGCTTGGGCGTACTGGACCATGGTGAGCTGCAACGTGATCTTCCCGCAGCTGTTCTGGTTCCGGAAGGTACGCACCAACATCGGCGCGATGATGGTGATCTGCGTGCTGGTGAACGTAGGCATGTGGTTCGAGCGCTTCGTGATCATCGCCACCTCTCTGGCGCGCGATTTCTTGCCCGCGGCCTGGGGTTACTTCGTGCCCACCATCTGGGATTTCACGACATTCCTCGGCACGTTCGGCATCTTCTTCACGCTGTTCCTGCTCTTCTGCCGCTTCCTGCCCATGGTGGCGACGGCGGAGGTCAAAGCCATCCATCCCGCAGCACATGGGCACTGAGGGTATGACGGACTCATCCGAAAACATCGCGATGGTAAAGGAACCCGAGCAGCTGCACGGGTTGCTCGCCGAGTACGAAACGCCGCAAAAACTGCTGGCGGCGGCCCGCCGCGTGAAAGAAGCCGGCTATTCGCGCTGGGACAGCTACAGCCCGTTTCCAGTGCACGGTATCGATCCCGCCATGGGCATACGCCCAACGGTCCTGCCCTGGATCGTGTTCGTGGCCGGGCTGTGCGGAGGCAGCTTCGCTCTGTTCTTCCAGTGGTGGACGAGCACGACGGACTACCCCTGGATCGTCAGCGGCAAGCCGTTTTTCAGCATTCCCGCAAATATCCCGATCACGTTCGAGCTGACGGTCTTGTCAGCGGCGCTCACCTGCTTTGCGAGCATGCTGGTGCTGAACAAGCTGCCCTTGCCCTCGCATCCGCTCGATCGCGTCCGGCGCTTCGCTCGGGTTACCGACGATCGCTTCTTCATCGTGATCCAGGCCAGCGATCCGAAGTTCGACGCGGGCGACACCGCCGAGTTGCTCGCCGCCACGAGTCCGCGTGGAGCCCTGGAAACGATCATGGAGGATACCCACTCGCCCAGCGTGATCCCGCGCGGGGTGATCTTTGGGCTGTTGATCCTCGGTTCCGCGGCGCTCGTTCCTTTCTGCCTGACGGCTCTGGCTCGGGTGTCGACCAGTACCAAGCCGCGCTTCCACATCATTCCCGACATGGACTGGCAGCAGAAGTACAAGACGCAGCGCAAGAATGCCTTTTTCGAGGATCAGCGCGCCATGCGCCTGGATGTAGCGGGCACCGTCGCCGTGGGCGAGCTCAAGGACGACGATCACTTCTATCGGGGCAAGATCAATGGCTCCTTTGCCAAGACATTCCCGAGCCAGATCGAGATCTCGGAGCAGACCATGGCGCGCGGGCAGGAGCGGTTCGGGATCTATTGTTCGCCCTGCCACGGCCTGGACGGATCCGGTCAGGGTATGGTGCACCAGCGCGCGCGCAGTCTGATGCAAGGCACCTGGGTGCAGCCCACAGACCTGCACCAGGACGTGCTGCGTTACAAATCGGTGGGGGAGTTGTTCGAAGGCATCGGCAAGGGCGTGCGCAACATGCCCGGCTATGCCCGTCAGGTCGACACGGCGGATCGCTGGGCGATCGTTCTGTACTTGCGCGCGTTGCAACGCGCACAAGGCGCCCGTCTCGACGACGTTCCCGAGGCGGAGCGCAAGGGACTGGAGTGAGGCGAGCATGAGCCACGGCGAGGAAGCACATCTCGATGACCGCATTACGTTGGATGCGGACGGCGCAGGCTTGTTTCGCGGCTGCCTGATGGCGGGCGTAGGCGGGCTCGGGGGCGCTGCGCTGCTCGGCATGTCGGACATCGCCAAGTTGCAGCGCGCCTATCTGGTCGCCTTCATGTACGTGCTCAGCATTGCGCTGGGCGCGCTCTGGTTCGTGACCATCCAGCACCTGACGAATGCGAAATGGAGCGTCGCCGTGCGGCGGGTGGCCGAGATCCTGGCCAGCAACATGCCGCTGGTGGCCGCGCTGTCGCTCGGCGTCGTGCTGCCCATGCTGGCGGGTAGTACCGATCTCTACGTCTGGCTCGATCACGCCCGCGTCGAGCAAGACCACGTGCTGCACCACAAGTCGGCGTACCTGAACATCCAGTTCTTCTGCGTGCGCTGGCTCTTTTACTTCGGGTTCTGGACCTGGCTGGGCCGGCGCTTTTTTCGCCTCTCCGTACAGCAGGACCGGGAGGGCGGGGCGCTGATCAGCTCCGCGCTCCAGCGCATCAGCGCGCCCAGCATGATCGTATTCGCCTTGACGCTGACGTTCTGCGCCTTTGACCTCATCATGTCGCTCGATGCGCTGTGGTACAGCACGATGTTCGGTGTGTACTATTTCGCGGGCTGCGTGCTCGCGGGGTATTCCACGCTCGGCCTCGCCCTGATGTGGATCCAGAGCAAGGGCCGTCTCTCGCACAGCGTCAACCAAGAGCACTACCACGACATCGGGAAGATGATGTTCGCGTTCATCGTCTTCTGGGCATACGTCGGCTTCTCGCAGTTCATGCTGATCTGGTACGCCGACATCCCCGAAGAGACGCACTGGTTCCACTGGCGCTTCGAGGGCAGCTGGAAGCTCGTCTCTGCGTTGCTGCTCGGCGCGCACTTCGTGGTGCCGTTTTTTGGTTTGATGTCGCGCCACGTCAAACGCAACAAGCGCAGCCTCGCGTTTTGGGCGTGTTGGATCCTCGTGGTCCACTACGTGGATCTGTTCTGGCTCGTGTACCCGAACGGCAGCGGCGACGTGCCCTTCGGCGCGGTCGACCTCCTGTGCTGGGTAGGCGTGCTGGGCGTGTTTGGCGCCGGCGCTGTCTGGCGCGCGCAAAAGGTAAATTTGATCCCGACGGGCGATCCGCGGCTCGCAGACTCGCTCGCCTTCGAGAACGTGTGAGCGACGTGGGATCGGGACGAGGGCTTCGAGCATGGTGACGGAATCCGACAAGACGAACACCGGCGTGATAGCGACCATCGTCGTCGTGGGCGCTTTCGCGATGATCTCGATCAGCGCTCTGCTCACGACCTTGGTCCGCTCCGAGGAGGTGAACGTGGACGCGCTGCGGCCCACGCACGCGGATCTGGACACGATAGCGGCGCTCGACAAGCAGCAGAAGGCGGCTCTGCACGAGCCGCCGCACTGGGTGGACAAGGCGGCGGGCAAGATCGGGATTCCGATCGAGCGGGCCATGCAGCTCGTGGTCGCAGACTTTCGAAAGGATCCGAGCGCTGCCTCTCCGCCCATTCCGCCCGGCCTCGTCTTGCCGCCCACTCCGCCCGCCGATGGCGCGGCGGCGGGCGTGCCGGGCGCAGCTCCCGTGCCGGCCGGGACGATGGCGGCGCCGAATCCGCTAGCGCCCGGCGCTGCGGCGCCGCCTGCGGCCGTGCCAGCGAAGCCGGTCTCGCCGAACGCCCCGCCGCCCTCTGGTGCTGCGCCTGGCGCCGCGCCAGGTCCGGCAGCGCCCACGACCCCTGCGGTCCCTGCCTCGAGGAAGTTGTGATGGCGCCCTCCTCCATCTGCCGACTCGCAGCGCGCGCCGCGTTCGCTGCGGCCCTGTGCCTGGGTTCGGCGAAGCTATCCGCTCAGGTGCTGGTCGAGGATGGAGTGGTGACGCACAAGGATCCGCTGCCGAAGCGTCTGCAGGGCATCGACATCGAGGAGCACCTGGATCGCCTGCTGCCCCTCGGGCTTCAGTTCAAGGACACGCGGGGCGAGACGGTGGCGCTCTCCAAGTACGTGAATGGCCAGCGCCCGGTCATCTTCACGCTGAATTACTCGGATTGCCCGATGCTCTGCAGCCTGCAGCTCAACGGGCTCGTCACGGTGCTCAGCAAGCTGGACCGGCGGCTCGGCAAGGACTTCGAAATTGTCACGGTGAGCCTGAACCCGCTCGAGACACCCGAGCGCGCCGGCGAAACCGAGGCGCGCTATCAGGGGGACCTGGCTAGCCCCGAGGGCCGCGAGGCCTGGCACTTCCTGACGGGCACCAAGGTCAGCATCGACGCCCTGGCCGACGCCTTGGGCATCCGTTACGCCTACAACGAGAAGCGCAAGGAATACGTGCATCCCGCAGCGCTCGTGCTGAGCACGCCGGGTGGTCACGTGTCGCGTTATCTGTACGGTATCGAGTACCAGCCGCGAACGTTGTCGCTGTCACTGGTCGAGGCTGCGCAGGGCAAGGTGGGGTCGAGCGTGGACCGGCTGATTTTGTACTGCTTTCACTACGACGCGACAGAGGGGAGATATGCCCCAATGGCGATGAACATCATGCGCATCGCGGGCGGGCTCTCGGCCCTTGGCTTGGCGGGTTTCCTCGGAGCATATTGGCTGCGGCAGCTCCGACGGCGTGGAGCCCGGCTGGCTGGGTCCCTGCGCGCCCACGCGGAGGATGCCCGATCATGAACACCATGCTGGCGCGATTTTTTAGCGGCGTCTTGGCAGCCGCGCCTGCGGGCGCCCCCTTGCCCGATCCCCCCAAGGTCCCTCATTCCCCCTGGTTCTGGATGCCGAACTCGGCCTCCAATTTCGCCGGCGCGACGGATGGCATGTTCGACGCGCTGATGTGGATCAGCACGGTCTGCATGCTCGGCGTGGCCGTCGCGATCGTGTATTTCTGCCGTCGCTATCGCGCTACTTCGCGTGAGGCGAACGAGGCGGCGGAGAGTCAGGCCGACCACAGCAATACGCTCGAGATCACCTGGTCGATCATCCCGCTGTTCGTGACCATCGGCGTGTTCGTGGTGGGCTTCAAGCAGTTCGTCGATCTGCGGACTCCGCCACGCGCTGCCTACGAAGTGCACGCCACGGGCCAGCGTTGGAAGTGGGGTTTCGAGTACCCAGAAGGCCTGACTCATCCCGAGTTGCACGTTGCGGTCGGCAAGGACGTGCGCGTCCTGATCCAGTCCGTGGACGTGATTCACAGCCTGTTCATTCCAGAGATGCGAGTGAAGATGGACGCCGTGCCCGGGCGCTACACCGAGCTCTGGTTCAAGCCCACGCAAGAGGGTACGTTCCCGATCTACTGCGCCGAGTACTGCGGCACTTCGCACTCCGACATGCTCAGCCGCGTGGTCGTGCATAGCCCAGAAGCGTTTCAGGCCTGGGTGGCCGAGGAGATCCGAAAGATCGAGGCCATGCCGCTGGTCGAGCTGGGTGAGCTCACCTTCAACCAGTCGGGCTGCTCCACCTGTCATTCGCTGGACGGCAGCGCCAAGGTCGGACCGACCTTCAAGGGTGTGTTCGGGCGCCAGGAGAAGATCCTCGGAGCAGGGAGCATCAACGTGGACGAAAACTACATCCGAGAGTCGATCCTCGAGCCGCAGGCCAAACTCGTCGAAGGCTTCCCACCTGCCATGCCGACCTTCAAAGGCCAGCTTTCGGACCGTCGCATCCTCGGTCTGGTCGAATTCATCAAGGGCCCGGCGTCTACGGGCGAACCCGTGGTGAAAGCAGCCGCGCCGGGCACTGCCGCAGCGGGCACTCCCGTGCCGGGCACTCCCGCGCCGGAGCACAAGGACGCGAACCCCGCCATCCCACCGGCAGACCCGAAAGGGGGCCACCCATGACCTCACCGAGCGCTACTGCGGACGTCCTGGCGCCGCCCGCCGAATCGGAAAGCGATAACTACCTGACCCATGACAAGGGCATCCTGTCGTGGCTCTTGACCCTCGACCACAAGCGCATCGGCGTGATGTACCTGATGTGTGTGATGGGAGCCTTCTCCCTGGGCGGCGTGTTCGCGCTGCTCCTGCGCACGGAGTTGCTCACCCCGGGGCGCACCATCGTCGAGCACGACACGTACAACCAGCTGTTCACGTTGCACGGCGCGGTCATGGTCTTTCTGGTGATCATCCCCGGTATCCCCGCGGCGCTCGGCAACTTCGTGCTGCCGCTGCAGCTGGGCGCAAAGGACGTGGCGTTCCCACGTCTGAACCTCGCCAGCTGGTACCTGTGGGTCATCGGCGCGACCTTCATGGTGGTGAGCCTGGTCACCAACGCGGCAGACACCGGTTGGACCTTCTACACGCCCTACAGCACGACCACGACGACGAGCGTCATTCCGGCGTTGTTCGGCGCCTTCGTTCTCGGCTTCAGCTCCATCTTCACCGGCCTGAACTTCATCACGACGATGCACAAGCTGCGGCCACCGGGCATGACCTGGTTTCGCATGCCGTTGTTCCTGTGGGCGCTGTACTCCACCGCGGTGATTCAGGTGCTGGCCACTCCCGTGCTTGCCATCACCTTGCTGATGCTGATCGTGGAACGCTTCATCGGCATCGGCATCTTCGACCCGGCGCTCGGCGGCGATCCCGTGCTGTTCCAGCACTTCTTCTGGTTCTACTCGCACCCCGCCGTGTACATCATGATTGTTCCGGCATTCGGCGTGGTGAGCGAGATCTTCCCGTCGTTCTCACGCAAGCGGATCTTCGGCTACAAGTTCATCGCGCTCTCCAGCGTGGCCATCGCCATCCTGGGCTTCTTGGTCTGGGGCCACCACATGTTCGTGAGTGGGCAATCTGTGCTTGCGGGCACG
>Ga0207675_100001607_pt1 | contig 22641 bp, 18 predicted proteins | sample KBSSwiS42_FD_184305 | JGI IMG/M metagenome (GOLD analysis project Ga0207675, IMG submission 184305) | Switchgrass rhizosphere microbial communities from Kellogg Biological Station, Michigan, USA - KBS Switchgrass S4-2 (SPAdes) (version 2) | ecosystem: Host-associated > Plants > Roots >...
CGATGCCGATGATAAGGAGAGGTGATTCGCATCCAAGGAGTATGCTGTATCAATAGTCAGATGACACTTCAGCCTTTAACCTGACAATACCCATCCAATTCCCCTGCGACGAGAGAGCACGTGGTCGAGCAATTGATCCCGAAGCTACTCGCAAAAAAAGAAAAGTCGTCTCGGGAGGTCTGATGAGGATTCTTTTTCGCAGAAAGATCTTCATCAAGGTCTGATAGCTTTGGGTCACACCGCCCCACGGCTAAATTTCCATAGTTTTCATGCATCTGGCATAATTCAACTAAATGCAGAGCCAGTAATTGCCATTTTCTACTTACCGCTGACGACTATCCTAATTAACCAAGACCAAACTTGTAACTGATGATTAATGCTGTGATCTTTGATATGGACGGAGTTCTTATCAACTCCGAGCCGCTCTGGCGGGAGGCTGAAATCGCGGTATTCGAAACGATCGGCCTTCAATTAACGGATGAGATGTGTTCCGAGACTACAGGCCTAAGGCTGGATGAAGCGGTCAAATACTGGCTCTCACGACATAGCGCCAAAGACGTCTCGGCCGCTGAATTGGAAGACCGGATCATTGGAGAAGTCATCAAGCGGATCCAAATGAAAGCCACATTGATGATGGGAGTCGATCACGCCTTGAGCTTGTTCAGGACCAAAGGATTAAAGATTGGCCTGGCATCCTCGTCCGCATTTCGAATCATCTGGACTGTTCTTGAGAAGTTCAACCTCCGAGAGCAGTTTGATTTTATCTATTCAGCCGAGGAAGAGGAGTTTGGTAAGCCTCACCCAGGAATCTATCTGACTGTTGGGCATAGACTCGGAGTTAATCCAACCGAGTGCCTGGCAATTGAAGATTCTCTAATGGGAGTACTAGCTGCAAAGTCCGCCAGAATGAAGTGCATCGCAGTTCCGGAACCGGCATCGCAACGTGATCCCCGTTTCGCCATCGCAGATTGCGTCTTAGGTTCGCTGCTCGAGATCAATAACGAAGTGTGGTCACGAATTCTGCTTCTTCCTTAACAGCATTGCGGATTCTCTATCAAGGTAGACAGTTGTTCCATCGTGTGCTTGCAGTATCGAAGCTGGATGCATGGGACTGACCTCAAGGTCTAAACAGTCTCTAACCGCTTCAGCTTTGCGACGATCTGGAACCACGCAAAGTATGTTCGCAGATCTAACAATCTGTTGAATAGACATTGAGATGGCCTGCGCGGGCACTGCTTCAAGACTCTCAAACCAACCCTCTCCGACTTGTTGTTGGCGACACGCATCATCAAGATTAACAACGAGGTAAGGTTCGTGAGTGCTGAAGTCAGCAGGTGGATCATTGAAAGCCAGGTGACCGTTCTCGCCGATTCCCACAAAAGCGGCATCAATCTTATGCTGCGAGATGAGTGCACCAACACGTTTACACTCTTTCTCCGGATCATTCGCATTCCCATTGATTAAGTGGAAAGTTCCTGGATGTACTCGATCGATTATTCGCTCACGTAGATACCGTCTGAAACTAGCGGGATGAGTTTCCGGTAGCCCTACATATTCGTCCAAATGAAAAAAGGTTACTTTTTGCCAATCGATCCCTGGCTTCTGCGTGAGCGCGTCAAGAAATTCAAACTGCGATGCGCCTGTAGCGGCGATTACGTATGCCTGACCACGGTCTCTTACTGCCTCTTGGATAATTGACACAGCTTTCTCAGCCGCAGCAGAAGCGATCTCTGGCCTCGAATCAAATACTTCTATTCTCATATCGACAATAGGCCTCGACTAGTCTAGGCGGTGGGTGACACAGTTTCCCATTTACGTGACTCTGCGGCGCGTTCAACCGCGTCCATCACACTTTGATTCCGGACACCATCTTCAAAATTAGGTGAGGGAAGTCTGTCGTCCTTAATCGCTCTCAGCAGGTCAAGGACAGTATGGGTAAACGTGTGCTCATAACCGATTATGTGACCTGGGGGCCACCATCCTTCCATGTAAGGATGTTTTCTACCGGTGACTTGAATAGTCCTGAAACCACTCTCTGGTCCTTCATCGATGTAAAGCTCGAGCTCATTCATTCGTTCGAGATTGAAAACAATGCTCCCCCGGCTGCCATTGATTTCAAACCGATTCTGATTTTTGCGCCCCGTCGCAAAACGAGATGCTTCGATGCTGCCAACCGCGCCGTTCTCGAATCTCACGAGCGAAAGCGCCGCGTCGTCTACCTCGACTGGTCTGATCTGATCAGTGCCTGGAACAGTGCGCTCGCCCGTGAACGTCTTTAACAGAGCGCTCACTTCTGTGATTTCTGCAACCAAATGTCTGGATAGATCGATCGAGTGTGAGAGCAAATCACCAAGGGCGCCAGACCCAGCTCTTGCTTTATCGAGTCGCCAAACACGCGGAAAGCCGGGGTCGACAAGCCAGTCTTGAAGGTAGGTGCCTCGATAATGATAGACGTCACCGATCCGTCCTGACGTTATTAGCTCCTTTGCAAATGCCACCGCAGGGGCACGTCGGTAGTTGTGGCAGATCATGTGGAGGCAATTATTAGCTCGAACGGCGGCCAACATCTGTTCTGCTTCTGCCAACGAATTGGCTAAGGGCTTTTCACAGAAAATAATCTTTTTGGCTTCGGCTGCGGCCATTGCAATTGGGAGATGTGTATCCCCAGGCGAACAGATATCTACAATGTCGATGTCCGCGCGCGAGACAACGTCCTCCCAGGTAGTTGAGTATTCCGCCCAGCCAAATCTGTCAGCAACAAGACTGACCTTCTCTTTGTCGCGTCCGCAGATAACTTTCAGTACGGGTTCAAACGGTATATCAAAGAACGCAGCAACCTGACGCCAGGCGTTGCTGTGCGCGCGACCCATGAATCCATAGCCGATGAGAGCAATGTTTAGTTGCCGCATAAGTACCAAGTTCTACAGTCTGTTTTGTACGAGATAATCCGCCGACCGAAACGCGAGTGCCATGATCGTTAGTACTGGGTTAAAACCACCATTTGTTACGTGTAGCGAACCGTCAATAACAAAGAGATTGTCGTGGCTGTGAACGCGTCCCCACTTGTCTGTGACCGAAGTCTTTGGGTCATTGCCCATGCGACAAGTTCCAGCCTGATGCTGACCGCCGCTCAACACCAGGCCCGGACTGTAACTCCACACCTTTTCACAGCCACTCGCTCGCAGCCACTCTTCACCACGCCGCTGCATGAACTCCGCAGCGCGTACGGTCTCCGGATGAGTTGTGCCGCTCAGACGAGCTACTGGAATGGCCCAACGATCTAAAACATCATGGTCAATCGTCACTCTGGCTTTGGGGCTTGATATGTCCTGCACTGGACCACGCACATGCAGGACTCTCGTGTAGTTGTCACGCATGAACTGTTTGTTGGCCAACCCCCAGCGCGGTAAGTCTGGCGGAAGCGAGTCGTACCAGAAGTCAATAGGTGGCTTAATAAAATCATCGGCCAGCATGCCTCCACCTATAAGATCCGGGTTGCCATGGTTGAACTGAGTGGTGGCGATAGTCACACCCGGTCCGATGCCCGTAAAAACCTTTTCTCGCATCAAACCGTAAGCGCGCGGGTAAAGATGACCCTGCAGATTGCGACCTACTTGGTCGTTTTCGTTTCCCAAGCCGTTCGGATGATGGCTAGACCTGGAGTTAAGAAGTAAGCGAGCTGATTCGATCGCTCCAGCGGACACCACAACGATTTTCGCAGTTGCTTTTTTTACTTCTGTTCCGTGTGGAGCTTGAACAATATAAGACACGCCAGTCACGGTACCGTGCGTGTCCGTTTCGATGGAATTGACTATGGCGCCGGTTTGCAATGTGCACAGTCCGGTCGCTAACGCACGTGGGATCATTGTGTTGTGTGATCCGTTCTTTGCGTCAGTTGGGCATGCGAAGCCAACGCAATATTTGCAACCAATGCAAGCTTCGCGACCACCGTAAGGCTTTGTATTTATTAGAAGTGGTACCGGATTTGTTGACCAACCAAGCTGAGCGGCACCTCGTCTTAAGGCAACGGTTTGAGGACTGGAATTCACAGCTGGCAGAGGATAACCACGTTGTCTTGGCAGTTTATCCTGCAAAGCGGAGCCATCGCCGGCCACGCCGAGTTCCCATTCCGCGCGCTCGTAGAACGGTTCGAGATCGTCATAAGCAATGGGCCAATCAGAGAGTGAACTACCTTCAGGTACGCCATAGGTGCTGGCCATGCGAAAGTCCACAGGCAAAAACCGCCAGGCTTGTGCTCCATAAACACGAGTGCCACCCCCAACGCAGGCAGCATTGTTGTGATAGTGAGGTTGGTGCGGACGAACTGTTTGCACTTTCCCCTGGGGATCCACAAACACGCGCGGATTACCTTCAAGGTCGGGGCCGGCGTTATGACCGTAGATTGAGAGGCGTTGATTTCTCAAATGATCACGACCGACCTCAGAGAAACTCAATGCTGGACCACGTTCCAACAGCAGAACATTCTTACCGGCTTCGGCCAATACACCGGCTACAATCCCGCCTGCTGCGCCTGTGCCGATGATGATCGCGTCGTAGTTAGACATTTGTTCAGATGCTGTCGAAACCGATCATGGCCCAGGAGACACCTTCGCGATTTCCGCCTTGTTGAGGCTCGCTGTAGAAACCCTCGGCTGTCGTGTTTATTAAAAGTTTGAAAAAGTTCTGAGGGGAAACTGTCCAGGTTGCGACAACATCTCCGGCCTCTACCTGATTGAGAATCGCATCCTTTTGTTCGTCCGATAACGAAGAAAAGCTTTGCTCAAATTGCTTTCGCGATTCTGCTTCGAGCGAAGCGAGACCTGTGCAATAAGTATCGAAGAAGGGAAGCAAGTCCTTTTCAAACTGTTGCGCGAGGTAGTCACCAACTCCAGCTTGCCACGCACCCGGATAATCATCTGAGGGAATAATTCGGTCCACAGCCGCCCGTAATGTTTTTTGTTGCTCGTCGGTTAGTTTCATTACTTGAGGTCGACTTTCGTTTCGGCGATTGCACCAGAGACGATGTCAGTTGCTCGAATAGTGTAGGCGCCAAACTGGTCATTAAGCGCGGAGGGCAAAACAAATGTGGCTGAAGTTGCATCGATCAAGACGTTACGAGCGTACTCAGGGAGCATCGATCCATCAGGAGCAAGGACATGACATCGAACAAGGCGATGTCCGGGAGCTACTGAATTCAGTTGGAACACGACGTGGTCTCCGCGTGTCGCATTTCCAGGCCCAGTCAACATCAATTTGTTATCGGATTCGCTCAAACTCAAGATCACGGCATCACCAACAATCACTGAAGAGTGAACTAAATCTGTATATCCAAGCTTCAAGCCGGAGCGCACGTCCGTAACAAAAAATTTCTTTGGTAGTCTGACTGTGATTTCCTGTTTGGCTATTTGCCCTAACGAGGAGTCACTGTAGGTAGTAACCCCATCTTGGCCAACGATACCTTCGAGCGCGACGTTATCTTTCACAATGGAAAGGATCTCTGCATTGCCAAAACGATAGCGAACGATTTGAGCTTGTTGCAGTTGTTTGCCGGCAGTGGTGAGTACCTGGATGTTCGGACGGACGCCAAAATGTTCAAAGAGTTGGGCAATAAGTACGCGGTAAGCTTCGCCACCAAACTTCTGTGCGCGCATCTTAGGATACTTATCAAAAAACGTGTTGAGGTAGATTGTCGAGCCCTTACCAATCCGACGAGTGATGACTGTATCCGTTTCGCCTATCCTAAATAGGCTCAGCCCTGTGCTCGCCTTAATCGAAGATTCTGCAAGGGCAAGACCGCCCAAAGCATCTGCGCTCAGACCCCAGCTCCCAAGGTCGCCGACAATTCGTCGCGGTCCTTCGACGGACTTGAAAGATCTGTTACTGGCAGATGCGGAAGTTATACCAAAGAGCTCATTGACACTGTTGTCCAGGCGCCAGGCGCAGTGCTGGTCCATCAAGCCCGGTGCAGCATCTGCGATCACTACCCCACCTGACTCTACAAAACTTGCGATGTTTCTCACCTCCGTGGGGGAGAGCGCAACTGAGAAGGGAAGAATCAGAATTTTATATTTCCCTGAGTTCAGACTGCCTTGCTCCACTTGTTCGGAGGACACGAAATCAAACTGCAGTCCGATGTCTTTGATTGTGCGGACCCAGCCATCCCGATTCGCCGGGAAGCTTAGCGAAGTATCCTTCGGAGCTTCATCGTCGTCATCACTGTTGCGTTGGTGATAACCCAGGATGGTGGCTCCATGCACTGATGGCATGGAATAGTGGATTGCGATTCCATCTCCCAGCCGCTTCGACTCCATCAGCAGTTGGCCCACGCCTTCAAACTTAAGTGACTTAAAAGCGGTGCCCATGTCATGGGCGGAGTGCGAGTAAGTCATATCAGGATCAAGGAACGAGTACATCCAGAAAATATTAGGATGCAGCACGTTGTGAATTGCCGCAGTCCAGATTGCGTTCTGTACCGCAACACCATGAGATCCGTATCCGGTCCAGAAACCGATCAACGCTTCGGGTTTGGCGAATGAACGGTGCATGTCCCACTGGTTGCCACCATCGTAGGAGAGAAAATCATCAATGACCCGATCGAGTCGTGCCCAGTCTGCTCCGTCGTAAGCGTTTGTCGCCTGCGTACCAGAGACAGCAATGTGAGCGTCACGGTCGCCCTCGACTACCGCATCTCTTGCCGTTTGGTAGGCGCGCGCGAACGTTATTTCCATGAACGTCCGGTGATCAGCCCACGGGGCAAAGTTTCGTGTTTTGCGCGCTTCCTCGGTTGTGTAAGGCACGACAGAATCCCAATCCTTGAATTCTGTTCGCCACTCCTTATTTAGTGCTGGCAGATCTCCGTACTCCTGTTTCAACCACGCACGAAATTGCAGCAACGCGCTTGGACTCCAGTCGAAGTCAACTGCGTCACCATAAGATGTGAGCGAGCCCTCGTCACCAACGAAGTAGTAATCCATGTTGTAGCGTGCCTTGTTGCGGGCAGCGGCGCGCACGATGTTGGCCAGAGTCTGCAAGAAGATTGGGTCATTGAACGAAGGTGTTCGTTGCAGGAATTTCTTGTCACTTGTCCGTTTGAAGAGTTCTTTCTTAGTCAAATACCCAAGAGCATCAAAGTCACCTGTGCGTTGAAATTCGGCGATCGCCTGTTCGATTCCTTGAGGAGTAGTCGGACCACGGTCGTACCAATAGACTCCGAATGTGCCTCGCGGAACATTGAGTGAATTGTCAACGTCGCCACTCCAGGTAAAGCCTGTGTCTGCGGCGACGCCCCGGACCATCCGCATTTGAGCGTCTTGCAGGTAATGCTTTGTTCCGCCAAACGATACGAGCGCGGTGTATTCCTTCTCTCTCCGTTTCGCTTGGACCACCATGACGGGCTTGGCACGCACCTGGTCAACAATAGCTCCGTGCTCATCGACGAGTTCACCGCTGACTAAAGCAAACTTTCCAAGAAAATCCGAGAGTTGATAGGTGAAGGTTCGTTCCCCACGCGCGGGTTTTGTGAGAACTGCCAGAATTCGTCCCATATCATCCGCCACTTGCATTCGCATTTGTAGCTTCGACAAGTCGCCGGTGGCGCGCAAGACTGCGCTAAGAGTTTCACCACGTTTATAGACATCAACAGCTGGTTTCGCGGTCGTCATCATCGCGAGCTTGGGCGAGGTGAACGTAGCGGCACCCCAATTCAGCGTCACCTTTGACTGTGGATCCTTAATCAGGACGTCATAAATCTGTCGCCCACCAGGCCATCCGGTCGAGGGGCGCAGAGAGTTCATCGGTATCTCTACTATAGATTCGCCGTTCGAAAGATCTTTCAACGTGACGGTTGAGCCGAGAGTTTGTCCGAACTCATTCTTGCCAGATATTTCGATTTGGACTTTGCGACGGATGGTTGATACTAGTTTCAATTTAATAGCAGCAGCATCCGCGTTTAATGAGTCGATGCGCAGGTCAGACTCACCTCTGGCTGCCCAAAGTATCGCACGGGCCAGTAACGAGTATTGGTACTCCCAGTAATCCCAATATATTTTTGTCTCAACCGGGTTGATGCTTTGCGGTGTAAATCCTTCTTCCGTGTAAGCGAGAGCAACGACTCGACCCTTGCCGTAGTTTTTCGTGGCGAGTATTGGCTGGGTGCCTGCCTTGATTAATACCTCGCCGTCGGCGCGGTAATTGTAAAAGGAACCTCCGATATTACCTTCGGGTAGAAGTTCGAGTGGTAACCCTTCGGTGATGAAGTGAGGTTTGGCGAGTTCCCACTTTCCTTTAGTGACCGCGTCCTGGTTCACTTCAGGATATCCACGTTCGTTTACAGTATCGTTTGGAACTCCAACCAGGGGAGAGACTTGCCAGATGCGCTCATCACCAACCGCCTCATCACCTTTGAACGGATGACCTTTCACATCGCCTACAAATGGGTGTAACAACACCAGGCCAGCACCCATTTGTACCCTCTGCAAGATTGCATCCCGAGTGGCGCGTGTCAGCCGTGACCAACCATTAAGACCCGGAATCACCATCACTTCAAAATTTGCCGGCCCAGTCAGATCTTTTTCGACATAACCGTAAACAATTTGAAAGTCATCTCGATCTCCACGAAATTCGTGCCCGTAGTAATCACCAATTCCCCAGCAGTTGATATCCCAATTCCGATCGATTGTGACGGTGGTTGGCTGGAGCGAGATACGCTGCATCAGCTCGACAATGTCGCGTCCGTACTGAACCGGTGGAATGAAAAACGATTTGATAGGACCACCAGGCAAGGAGTTGGCCCATTTTACGTGAGGCGTCACTACCTCCATCGAATAGGTGATATCGTTTTTGTGAAAACCACTGCCGCCAATTCCGTTCTCTTGCGAGCGACTGGTTAAAGCGAAGTATGCGATTGCTATGAATAGCGCCGCCGAAATGGAGATAATCCTCTTCATATTAATGTGTAATGAGCGGACGCAGATGGATGACCAGATTCAGATGTCTGAACCAAAGCTGCAAAGCACTGATCATACTTTGGCTTCAATCGGACGGGCCGCTGCAGCTGCAATCGAAAAACAAATGCGTGCTGATGGCAGAATATCCTCAACAGTAGGTCTTGGGGTGGTGCCTGCTTTTAGTGCTTGAACGAACTCAACAACTTCCTGATAACTGCCATTGCGAAGGTCCTCCGGGTCGGAATCAGAAGAATACTGTTCCAATTCGACTTGACCATCTCGCCAGCAGACCAGGGAACGTTGAGGGCCCGATCCGGCTACAACTTGGGCCCGAAATCCTTCGCCAAATAACTCGTACGATTCTTCGACCATCCCCGCTGTCGGTAACACGTCAATTCTTCCTCGCGCGCCATTCTCGAATTGAAGGGAAACTCCAAACCAGGTGCCCGAAAGTGCGGCTTGTCTATTTACCTCAGCGTCAAAAGCAATGATGTTACCAGCGATAAAGCGGAGTGCATCCAGGGCATGAATTGCAGTTGACCAGATGAAGTCAGGCTCGCTCCGGGCATGGCGTACCTGAGTCGCTCTTGCATACTGAATTGGTCCAATTTCTGAAGCCCACGACTTTGCCAGGGTCAGGTAAGGCATAAAGCGCCGATTCACTGAAACCATGTGAGGCGTCCCTGTCTGCCGAGTTATTCTTGCCAATGTTTCCGCCTCTTCAACTGAAGTGCCTAATGGCTTTTCAATAACACAGGGAATCTTTCGTTCGAGCAACATTACTGCCATGCTGACAATACGGTCCATCGGCATTACGCAAATGCAACCATCAATGTGCTCTAGAGATAAGAGTGCTTCGGCATCAGAGTAAGCACGAGCAAACCCGAAGTCGTTGCAAAATGCGTTCGCTCGTTCCAGATCCAGATCACAGGCAGCGACGAGTTCAATCTCACCAGGACTTTGTTCTGCATATCTGGCAAGAGGCATCGCGTGGCTACTGCGGGAATGTTCGCCGCAGCCGATAAGCGCAAGGCGAATCATCTGCTCACCTCACGTGTTCTGGCCCAATCCCTCACGGGTTGGAGCTTAACCTGCGGCAATATCCTTTTGACGTCAGATGGATCTATGAGACCCGGTGACTTTGCTAGACAGTTTGCCGTGCCGCATGCAACTGCAAAACAGAGTGCCTCCTCGTCCTGTTGTCCCCTTTCGTGTGCTACGGCAAAACCGGCGAGTGCGGCGTCGCCACAACCGACTGACGAGCGCACCTCGACCCGGGGTGGCTGAGAGATCATAGGGGATAGGCTATTTGATCCATTCCATACGATGCCGTCAGCGCCTAGGGATATTGCAGCCGTTTGCGCGCCGTCTGCCATCAGCTGTTGCGCCGCTTCGACGGCAGTATCCGCATCGCATATAGAGCGGCTTATGAACCAACTTGCTTCGGCTCGATTCGGCTTTACTAGATCCGGCGAAGCCGTGAGTGCATGTCGCAGAGCTTCGCCACTCGTGTCGAGTAACACGCGACATCTATAGACGTGTGCAAGACGAATTAGTTCAGCGTAAAAGTCAATCGGAGTGCCGGGGGGCAGACTACCCGAGAAAGCCACCTGAGTACCTTCTCCACTCTCTGCAAAAGTATCAGCACAGGCTGAAAAGAGTCGCTCGACCTCGCCTTCCGTGACTCGACCACCGGGTTCAAGGATTTCAGTAATGGTTCCATCGCCCGCGATGATCTCAAGGTTTGCGCGAGTACTGGATCGAGTTCGCACGATGGTTAAGGGAATACCCAGAGCTGTAAGTCCACTTTCGCATTCTTCCCCGGCAGCGCCACCCAAGAATCCAATCCACACGACATCTACTCCGAGGGCCTGAGCAACCATCGCAACGTGAGCGGCTTTACCGCCGGGAAATGGTTGGACGGACGTGGCGCGATTGACTTCACCGACTGCAATACTTTCAAGTTGCAGCCGGCGATCTATCGCGGGATTCGCACTGACGCAAATAAGCATAAACGGGGTTTGATTCGGCGTATCGCTAGGTGTGATGCTCCTCTTTGTCTTCGCGTATTCGAGTTGCATCAAGCCGGGCAAGCATGTGTTTGATGTCAGAACCACCTTTGATAGCTACATAAATGGTTATCGTCGAATACCACAGCACGCACGCGGCGGTCGCGGTCCACCAGAAGAAGTGTTTTGGCATCAGGCTATTCCTTCTTTCAACCTCACATCATTATTCGGCTTAATTAATGAGCCGATAACCATCGCGGCACCTGAAAGTAAATAGGTTGCGATGCCGGAGTAGTAGGGACCAATCGACTTTGCGATGGCCGCGGTTGAGGGAACCTGCTCCATCACTAGATAGCTAATTGGTAAGACTGCGCTGATCAAAATCGCAGCCCCGGCGCCCCAACTGTTCGCTTTCCGCCAGTAGCAACACGCGATCAGGAGCACGGAAATGCTGGCTAAATAGATCGTACCGGTGACACCAAGGTAGGTCCAAAGATCACCTTTGAGTGGATACCAAAGCCCGTAGAACAGGAGAAACACTCCGATGAAAGCAATGATGGACCGATTCCAGAACAAGCCACGTTTCTCGGACCATGGCTTCTTCCGAAAGGGTGCCATGATGTCGTTGTAAATAACGCTGCCCCAGGTCAGCATGTATGACGAGTCGGTCGACATATCCGCCGCAAGCATTGCGGCCACAAGCAGACCCATCAGCCCCGGAGGTACAGCTGTACTCAGATAGCGAGGCATCGCTTCGAGTGAGTTTGCCACTGGGCCCAGCGTTGCCAGAGCCGCGATTCCCCAGAGACCAGGAATGAGGAAGCGGCAGACAAAGAAGAAGCTTGTGCGCGTATAGACCTTGCGACCAGTCATAGTGTCTTTTGCGGACAGAACGCGCGCGATGATTGTTTGCCACGTAAGTACCGCTGCGGTATTTAGCATCAAGTTGAAGACAACATACTGCCAGCCCATCGTGGGGTTGATGAAAGGATTGAAGCCTCCTGCCCCATAATGTGTTTCGACCGTTGTGACAAGATTCTCCCATCCCACATTCATGAGAATGAGTATCGTCACAACAATCAGACCCGCACTCATGACAATGAACTGCATATAATCGGTCACCAACACTGAAAGCATCCCGCCGAGTATTGTGTAAACCGCCACGCCCACAAGCAGCGCAGTCATCATGATCTCCAAGTACTTCACATCAAGGCCGGCTACAAGAACGAGAAATTGGCCACCGGTTCGCAGAAATACTCCCATGTTGAGGAGTCCGCCAAGGACAATCACAACGCCAGCTGCCCATCGAATTCGAGGTCCAAACTTCTTTTCAAACAGCTCCGGGATAGTCATAACACCTGAGTCCCGCAATGGGTTGATGACGAATCCTGTAAAGCCGACTACCGCCATTGCAAGGGCCATTAGAAACCCCGGTGTTGCGCCGGCGAAGCCTTTTTCGTAACCGTTTTGGGCGGTGTACATACATGTAACGATGCCAAACTCCGTCGCGGCCAAAGATGCTATCCCGAGATAAACATCCATCTCACGGCCCGCCACTAAAAAATGCTCAACCTTGCCGACGTATTTACGCACCATGAGACCGGCGGCCATCGTCGCCAAAAGGTAGAGACCCACAATGCTTCCGTCCAACAGCCAGTTGAAATTTGTCATTCGGCTAGAACCCTTTCGCCTTTTTGATCGCGACTAACTTGACCGCGAACACACTTGAATCTTCGAGAACGAAATATCCTGTACTGCGGCGATTGCCGGGGCGAACGTGCGACGCAAATCAATATCGTCGTTAGATAACAGCGACGCCTTAACGGCCCGCGTGAAGCCGTTCTTCAATTCAGTACCAAAATTGATTTTGCTAATTCCATGATCGATAGCCTGGCGCAGCAGTTCGTGTGGTACACCCGATCCGCCGTGAAGCACTAAGACGGTTTCTCCGACAGCAGCTTTAATTTGATCCAACCGATTGAAATCGAGTCGCACGTCACCTTTGTAAAATCCATGTGCTGTACCAATGGCTACAGCGAGCGAATCAACAGCCGTAGCTCTAACGAAGCGTGCGGCATCTTCAGCTGTGGTATAGAAGCGGCTGATGTCTTCGGTTTGAGTGTCATCATTATGAGCCACGTGACCTAGTTCACCCTCAACCGAAACCCCTCTGGCGTGAGCGAGTTCGACGACCCGGCGGGTCTGGTCACAGTTTTCACTGAAGGGAAGCTTGGATCCGTCGAACATCACGGATGTATAACCAGCATCGATGCAACGAGCGACGAGTTCATAGCATCCGCCGTGATCCAGGTGCAATGCGGTGGGTTTGTGCATTAGCTCAGCAGCCGCGTTTGCCATCGCGACAATCAACTCGAGGCCAAGATAATCAATTGTTGACTCAGTGGTCTGTAAAATGATCGACGCGTCGAGTGCGTTGGCTGCCCTAACATGCGCAAGCAGAGTCTCTGCGTTGTAAAAGTTGAGCGCTGCAACGGCCTGTCGCGAACGTTGCGCAACACGGAGCAGTTGAAGGCTCGGCACGAGTGCTTTCGATTGTTTGTCGATGTCGTTACTTTGTGATGACATCACACTCGCTAAAGCCAAACTAGTGTTCTTTAAGAAATCTATTTAGAGCGGACAAATCTGGCTGGCCGGCAGTGCCGCCCGCATACATTGCTGATAACGCGCCGCAGGCATTTCCCGAACGGAGACTTTCCCCTATTGAACCACCACGAAGAAATGAAGAAACAAAACCTGCCGCGAAGGAGTCGCCGGCGCCGGTTGTATCTTTGGTGACAATTCTGAACGCTGGCACTGAAGTGATTTTGCCTTCGCTGATACCAATGGCGCCTCGTGCACCACGCTTGATTACGACGCATGGCACAAGGTCACCCAACTTTTTTAGTGCACTCCTGACATCTCGTTGCCGAGTTAGCCTTAACGCCTCGTTTTCATTTAGAAATAGAAGATCGGTATGTGCCAACACACCATCAATTTCACGATCCCAATTCTGAGAAGGGTCGGAATTTGGATCAAAAGACGTGCTCAATCCCATCTCTTGAGCTTCGCGAAAGATTCGTGGAAACGAAGACTTGAGTCGCGTTTGCAGGAAATACGACGTCATATGAAGGTGTTGATGACCGCGCAGCAATGAACTGCGAAAGAGATCCGGTCCAACAGCAGAGATAGATCCCGGATAAGTTACCAGGGCGCGTTCCTTGTTAGTGGACAGTGCGATTGTGACTCCAGTCTGGAGTTCCTTCTTACGGATTACATGAGAGGTTGAAACACCGGCCGCGCGAAGCTCCGACAAACAGAACTTTCCGAACTCGTCCGCTCCAACCTTCGATACAAAGGTGACTTCGTAGCCAAGCTTCGCAACACCGCAGGCAAAAATTGCGGAGGCACTGCCAAGCGTTAGCGCAAAATCTGACGCGAGAATTTCTTCACCCAGCTGCGGCGCTTCCCGAAGTCCGCTGGCGACGACATCGATGTTGAGTTCCCCGATCACGAGTATGCGTCTTCCATGACCCTTCGATTTCATTAGGGGAGTCGCCCATCTTTCAAACGGTATGATTTACTTTTGATTGCTTTCGGATCGGGCATGATTCTAATATAATGCGAAATAGAAATGCAAAACTTTTCTCCTGTTGGGTAATTCATCGCCTTCGACGTTAGAAAGGCTTTAGTAGCATTGGACCCTCTTTCGAAAATCCTGGAATTACCTATCGGTGAACGTGAGTTGCGAGGCCTCGTCCATACACCTGGGGAGATCTTTCAACAGCCCGACACCTGGTGGGGAACTTTTGAGAAGGTCAACAGCATAAGGCACGACATTCAAAGCTTTCTCAAACAAGCAGGTATCTATCGGGAATCGAAAGAACGACCGTCAGTGTTTCTGATTGGCGCTGGAACTTCTGATTACATTGGTAGGTCAGTATCAACTATCTTGCGGCGAAGCTGGCAATGCGAAATTTGTGCAGTTCCCAGCACGGATGTTCTTACCTGCCTGGATGATCTGCGGATCAAAGACAATCCATATCTCTGGGTTTCATTTTCGCGATCAGGTGATAGCTCTGAGGGAGTCGCCATCCTTGAATCAGCCCTGGAGCGGAGCCCAGAGATTCGTCACATTATTGTTTGCTGCAACGAAGGCGGTCGAATGTCGTCGATTCGAAACGACGCACAAAATGTTTGTCGGATAATTCTAAGCGATGAAGTCAACGATAAAGGGCTGGCTATGACCAGTTCTTACTCAAATATGGTGATTGCGGCTCAGTGTCTGGCTCACCTTGAAGATCTTGACGGTTACGGGCATACGTTGGAGTCGTTGATTGCAACAGCGCGAAACCTTCTTCCCACAGCCGCCGAAATTACCGAACAACTGGTCGCCGAAAAATTTTCAAAGATCTGTTTTCTGGGCACCGGCCCCTTGCAAGGTGTTGCTGTAGAGTCGGCGCTGAAGGTGGTGGAGCTTACGGCCGGTAGAGTGTTTAGTTTTAGTGAATCATTCTTGGGAGTGAGGCATGGTCCACTCTCGGCCATCGACAGGGACACCCTGGTGGTTGCTTTTGTCTCGACCGATCAACTTCGTCGTGCCTACGAACTGGACTTGCTCGAGGAGATCAAGAACAAGAAATTGGCCAAAAATATCTTAACTGTAGCGCCGGTAAGTGAACCAGAAGACGAAAAAAGGCTAGCAAATTTAGGTATTGGGCTCCAACTTGATACTTCGGTCGCTGATTGCTATCGGCCACCGCTTGATGTTCTCATCGGGCAACTTTTTGGCCTTTTCGCTTCAATCGAATTAGGGTTGAAACCAGATGCTCCTAGTCCGAGCGGAGCCATCAGTCGGGTAGTTAGCAAAGTGAATATCTATTGACCCCTAAACCATCACTACCTCTACTCCTCGAGCGCGTAAGGAGGCTTCAAAGTCGGGGGCCAAAGAAGAATCGGTAATTATTTTGTGTATTGCGGAAAGCGGCACGATTCTAGAAAGGCTGCGCTTTCCGAACTTGCTCGAGTCTGCCACCAAAATCGTCTCCGTCGCAATTTGGACCATTGCCTGATTGACTTTCGATTCTTCGGGATTTGGAGTGCTGAGGCCAAAATCGAGATCGAATGCGTCTACAGCGAGGAAAAGTTTGTCTGCGGAAAGCTGGCGTAGCATGTCTTCGGCGAAATGTCCCACGGCAGAATACGAATTCTGACGCACCATTCCGCCCAAAAGAACAAGCCGAACATCCTTTACACCTAACAACTCCATTGCGATGTTTATTCCGTTAGTGATGACCGTAAGATCCTTTCGATCTTTTATCTGCTTGGCAATGTGTTGAGTTGTTGTCCCCGAATCGAGAATAACTGAATCGCCATCTTTGATGAGCGCGGCGGCGGCTGCGCCGATTCGTTGTTTTTCATCGGCACGGAGAGATGCTTTAACTTGCAGAGTGGCGTCGATATTTACTGTTTCAATTCGCACAGCACCGCCGTGGGCTCTACGGACGAGCCCGCGTCTATGAAGATCCTTAAGGTCATTTCGGATTGTTACCGCCGAGATTTGAAAAAGTCGACTTAGTTCCTGCACCTCAACTTTTCCCTGCCGGGCGATGAGTTCAATGATTTTGGAGTGACGCTCCACATTTAACATGCGATTTTCCCCTGAGACCGCTTCGGAGGTTGAGTGCATTGTTTGAGTGGAATTGAGTTTCAAGTGATCCCGCAATTTCCCAGGTAAGGGCCCCAGTTCTAGCAGTTTCGAAACCTAATATTCATTGTATCTAAAGCAGTTGTCAAGAAGGCCCCGATATTTGATTAGAAATGAAAGTAAACGAAGGCTAGAGTTGAGTGGGTTCGGAGGTCCGACGTCTGATGGGACGGGGGGTCAGGTTCAAGATCGTAAGTGGACCAGTGTGACTATAGAAGTCTCCGATCTAATCGACGTCTGGATGCTCCTCCGAACTTTTGATGGCGTAGTAGACAGCGCCAATTGTTCCGGCAAAGTCGTCAAGCGCAGCACGGACGATACGCACTGCTTGTCCCAGCGGACGCCATTCAATCTTCTCGAGAAAATCCTTGAGCGGATTAAACAGGGCTGGACCCGCGTTTGCGATTCCGCCACCGATGATAACGACCTCCGGATCGATCGCGTTTATTATCGAGGTAATTCCCGCGGCCAGATGATGTACAGACGTCAACCAGATCTCGGTGGCCACCATGTCGTTGTTAATGTGTGCTTCGACTAGTTGGCGCGTTGACGTGAATCGTCCAGCAGACCGTTTCGCTAAGGTGGAATTTCCGATGGCCAACTCAAGACTTCCCGGTGTGCCGACAATGTCGAGTGGACCATCAGCATCTAAGCTGATATGTCCAAGATGTCCAGCCCTTCCGCAATTGCCTTTCAACAAACGGCCATCCGCGAGAATTGCTCCACCGACGCCAGTGCCGAGCGTTATTAGCACAACGTTTTGGTAGCCCACTGCTGCGCCAAGCCAGGCTTCACCCATCATTGCGGCATGAGCATCATTAAGTACCGGGACTCGATGTGATGTCTGTAAAGCTTCTGTCCAATTGAGCCCTTCGAGGCCTCGCAACTTTCCGGGCATGCTTGCGATGGAGAGGTTGTCTCGAGCAGCGAGACCTGGGGCGGCTAATCCGATCCACCGTGCCGACTCTTTTCGGGTCAGCTCAATTTCCAGGATCTTCGTTTTGATTGTCTTGATCCAGGAGTCTGGAGAATCAGTTTCGGTTTCACATGTTGACCGATCAAGAATCTGGCCCTCGCGAGAGATTGCCACAATCTTGATATTGGTTCCGCCGAGATCAATACCGATTCCATATCCCATCTTGTTTGTCCTCAAAGACCGCGCGATCCTGAATCGCGTTAACCTTCAGACGCCTTTTCTCCATCTTTTGTCATCGCGTCGAATCAACTGGATCAATAACGAGCCATCTGTGTTTAGAGGTTGTGCGCAGGACCAGCTAACAGGTCGACGAATCCCGGCTTTGGTTTCAATTTCGGCTCGAATCTTTAGTTGTTGCCCGTCCATCCCCTTCGGCAAAACAAAGGATGCCTGGCGTAGCTTGCCTCCGAAGGGATGGCCAGCGTCGAGCCCCCCTCCAATCCGGAATCGTCCGTCTAAACTCTCGATGTAAACTCTGAGCACTCCGGGAATTCCTGCGACGCCATCATTAACGAAAGCAACAATCAATTCGTCAGTGTTATATCGTTTTCTCTGCCAGACCCATGAGGGACGGACTCGGTAGCCCATACGTCTTCGCAGAGTGTCGAAGCCTTTCGGATAGCGTTCATAATATTGGGCCAGGTTGGCAGACTCAGTCCAAAGCGACCAATAGTTCGCGCCAAGGTCTAAGGCATGAAGCATCCACTTTTCGAGGACATTAATGCCCACTTCGTCGGCAGGGATGTAATTTGGATCGATGCTGTATCGGCGATAGTACCCGTCTTCCATAACTATAGGGAGCCATGGCGGGCGATTAGCGAGTTCTTCGATCTGAATGGGCTCTTCGATGACTATGCTATCCGACCTCAACCAACACCCGGCGCGTACGCACATATCCAGGATGCGATTGTTTCCAACACCGCTTATGTCGGGTTGTGTATTCACTGCGAGCGGGATGTTCTTCCACGCGTCCAATTGAATCTGCGTTAGTGCTACGAGAGTTTTTTCCGCCGTCAGATAATCGGGAAAGGGATTTGGCAAGTTACTTGTGTGGCCTTCACCCCAGAATCCATACATCATCAAGTCCACAAATTCCATCAAGGAGTTATTGTCGAACTCCGCAACTAGCAGTTCATTTATTTCCCGAAACGCGCTCAGAAATGCTGGATGATCGTATCGCGGTTCTACAAAGTCGAAGCTACTGCCGTAAGTCTTGCCAATTTTTACCAGGGGAATTCTGTTTTGGAGGAAGTCAGGTAATGCTAGTCGGTTTGGTTGTCCTTCGGTGTTAGACATTTGGATGCGAAACGCGACGCGCTGATTGTTACGTTTCGCGGCATCCAAAGTTAATTTAAAGACTGGATTCAAGTTCAGCCGGCCCGGTTGCGTTTGCACATCTCGCCAATCGCACCTGATGTAAAGCACATCGACGAATGGCAATCGTGATAGCCTGCCGACATGTTGCTCGAGCGTCTCCTTGCCTTGACGTGCGGCGAGCGAAGGACCACCTTCTTCCCAGGTGTATCCAATCAAACCCGCTCCGTAATTTCGGATTGGCTTATCTGAGGCGGATGTAACCAGAATTGTGTACCAACCCTGATCTTGTTCAATACCGAAAGGTCCCTGGTTCAAACGATCTGTGACGACAGGTCCCGATCCGAAGTCATAGCGGTCCCAGTTGTGCGCCGGGGGATCTTGAGCACGTCCTGCACCCAGACTATTTAATATGGTGAGCGCTGTTCCTGTTTTGATGAAATGTCGTCTGCGCATTCCAGCCTTTTCTTTAAGCTAGACCTGATTGCGCGTAGGTCTAACTAATGTTCGAACTCTTGATCTTTCACGATTTGATCTGCTCTTTGACCAAGCCGAGGATTGAGTCAGTGATTTGTCTAGCATCTAATTCGTTACCGGCTTCGGCCGAGATCCGTATGATCGGTTCAGTGTTGGAACCGCGAACATGAAGCCAGCCGTGAGGCAAGGAGACTTTTACGCCGTCCGTTAGGTCCATCGGAAATTCTGCATATACCCTGCGGATCATGTGTAGCACATCACGAATTTTATGAGATGGACAAATTACCTTTTCCTTGATCATATACAGTCGTGGAAGTTCCGACATGATGGCCGTGAGTGACCGCTGCTGTTTTGCGAGTAGGTGAAGGATTAACGCCATTCCAACTAGACTGTCGCGAGCAAAATTGATTCGAGGATAAATCACGCCGCCGTTACCTTCGCCACCAATGACTGCGTCTTCGCTCTGCATTCGCTCGGTTACATTTGCCTCACCTATCCGGGTTCGATAGAGCGGACAATCGTACTTTTGGGCCACGAAATCCAATGCGTCCGTTGTTGAAAGATTAGCTACGACAGGGCCTCGCTCCTTGCCTAAGACGTATGACGTCGCCAGGACCAGCGTATAGTCTTCTCCGATCGGTATTCCTTGGTCGGAAACAATCGCGAGCCGATCAGCATCCATGTCCTGCGCAAATCCAATATCAGCGCCCTGCTTTATTACAGCTGCGCAGAGATCTCCGAGGTTTTCTGGTAATGGTTCGGCGGGCCTTGGAAATTGGCCATTAGGTTGATCATTTATGGTAAACACCTCAGCCCCAAGTGCACGGAGTAACTTTGGTCCAACAATTGAACCTGCTCCGTTGCAGGCGTCGAGCACAACTCGCAAAGGACGCGATTGTGGCTGCAGAGGACCAAGTTTCTCCATGATCTCGCTGATATGAAGATCAGTGGCGCCGGACATTAACTCAACCCCACGCATCTCAGCTCCAGTTACTTTTGTATATTCACCTTGATGGTAGATATCAAGCATCTCGCGGGCCGACGCGGAGCTGAGAAACAATCCGTCAGTACCGATAAACTTGAGTGCATTCCATTCAGGTGGATTATGACTGGCGGTGATTGCGAGGCCGCCTTGAGCGCCGTACTGTCGCACCATCATTTGCACCGTCGGGACTGGGCACATTCCAACGTCTATCACCCGACAGCCGCTCGAAAGTAGCCCTGCGATAACAGCTTGTTTGACCATTTCACCTGAGGTTCGTGGATCACGGCCAATCACTATCGTCCCCGACCCAAGGTACGTTCCAAACGCCTGAGCAAAACGCGTAAGTAATGTCGGCGATAACGAGTCACCGATTACGCCGCGGACTCCGGAAATGCTGATCTTAAGGGTTGGGATTGCTCGCATATAAGTGTGGTGCTCTTTGCTTGAACTTTGTTCTTTGAGCTTTGTGCTTGGTGCGATCCAGGCTTTTGTAGACTCACCATCAACAACAAAACACAAAGCTCAAAGTACAAAGTACAAAACTCAACTCCTAATCCTGTCTCTCGCCCACTCCAACAATTGTCGTGCGCGCTCTGGTTCCTCCGCCTCAACGATGACACGAATCATCGATTCTGTATTTGAAGCGCGAGCATGAACCCAACCACCCGGCAAACTGACTTTAATGCCGTCAGTCAGATCGGAAACGAGTTGTTCCCGCTCAACACTCAGGCGAAAGTTATGAAGTATCGAATAAAGACGGTTCGGTTCAAGCTGAATGTTTTGTTTGATGATAGACAGCTTCGGCAGTGAACTAACTAGACTCGATAGAGGTTCGTCGACTTTTGCAAGGTGTTGAAGAATTAGACCGATGGCGGCTGCGCTATCGTGCGTGGCGTGTACTTCAGGGACGGCGATTCCGCCGCTACCTTCGCCCCCAAGCACAGCTCCGGATTCCAACATAGCTTCTGAGATGTATGCCTGGCCTACCGGTGTACGAATCACAGAAGACCCAAAACGCGAAGCAATCATGTCAATCGCACTACTGGTCGAAACATTTGTTACAAGCGGTCCAACTTGTTGCTGCAATCGAATCTGAGCGGCCAGGCTCAAGGTTGACTCCTCAGGGAGAGCCTCTCCCTTCTCAGTAACGACACCAAGTCGTTCGCCGTCGGCGTCATGAGCGAATCCAATGTCAGCTTTGCCAGCCTTAACAACAGCCTGCAACTGGGCCATGTTCGCAGGTTTGGGTTCTGGTGAATGAGGGAAGGGAGCCGATGGGTCGTCATTGATTGCCAGCACTTCACAGCCAAGTTCGTGAAGCCAACGCGAGATTAGTTCGACGCAAGCGCCATTGCAGTAGTCCACTGCAACTGTGATGTGCTTTCGACTAATCGCCTCAACGTCGAACGCCGACTTTAGTTTCTTAATGTGGTTCGCAGTAGCATCGACTCTTTCAATCGTTGTCTTTATCTTATCCCAAGACGTCTTGCTGAATTCTCCCTGATGATAAATGTCGAGTAGTTCTTCCCCTTGCGTCGAATTAAGGTATAGACCATCGCCGCGCACGAACTTCAATGCGTTCCACTTTTCGGGATTATGTCCCGCTGTTATCGCAATCCCGCCATTAGCCGCTAGTTGTTTGATTGCAAGCTGCAGGCTTGGTGTTGTGCAGACGCCGAGGTTTAGTACCTCGCATCCGGCTCCGAGTAAACCTGCGCTGACCGCTGCGTAGACCATTGATCCGGACGGACGCGTATCCCTACAAACGAGAATTCGCCCGCCATCCATGTATGTTCCGAATGCCTGAGCAAACTCGACGGCCAATTCGGGGGTGAACGATTCGCCAACTACCCCACGAACGCCAGCAATGCCTATCTTTAGAAGCTTCATAAACCAATTTGCAGCGACTGTTTAATTATTCCGGCTCAGTCCATTCAAGTTTCCATCGGAACGTCTGGCCTTCGAGAGCTTCTGATCAGGAGTAGCACTAGCACCATCCCAACAAGCGGTACGAGACTCGCTCCTATCAGAATTGGTTCGAACGAATAACGGTCTGACACGTAACCGATTAAGTAAGTAGAGATGATTGTGCCGAGGCCTGCTCCGGTGCCGCTCATGCCGCTGACGGTTGCCACTGATTCACTGCGATAAAGATCGGAAGGCAACACTAGAGCCATCGTAGAAAAGGAGGCATAAGCAAAAGTTGAAATTGCAAAGAGAGCGGCCAACGT
>Ga0207675_100001608_pt1 | contig 22636 bp, 14 predicted proteins | sample KBSSwiS42_FD_184305 | JGI IMG/M metagenome (GOLD analysis project Ga0207675, IMG submission 184305) | Switchgrass rhizosphere microbial communities from Kellogg Biological Station, Michigan, USA - KBS Switchgrass S4-2 (SPAdes) (version 2) | ecosystem: Host-associated > Plants > Roots >...
GCCCTCCCACAAGCCCCACCCTAAGGCCACGTGTCCTCACCCCACGCGACCACTTCGCCCACCGGGGAGGCGGGCGCAGACGAGATTATGCACAAGTCAACTATGGGATGCAACTGAAACCACAAAATTTTTACAAAAAATATAATTGTGGATCACTTCAGAGTCACTGATGTTAATTGCCACGGTTTGGCAGCACTGATTCGACCGCATGTAGCAGCACGAAAACGATGTCGTCACCACCCGCTGAGTCGTGAACTTTCAGCGCGACATAGTTGTTCGTGACGTCATGCACGGTACCCTCGTAAACTCCGCCAGAAATAGTTTTAATGTTGACAGCCTGCCCCCTATACCTGATCAGTAGGTTCTCAACGTGCTGATAGCTCATGGTCGAATCTCCCGTTCGTTTCGCGGATTTACTCACGTCCAAGTGACGAAAAAGTACCGGTAGCTGTCCGGATCCTGCAAGCTGACAAACCGTCCGCCCCAGCCTTCATCTTTGGGTTCGGCGATGTTGACTTGCCGCTTGCGCAACCGTTGATAGAAGTCATCAACGTCAACAACGCCAAGCACGAAGTGGACGCCCCGTCCTCGTTTCAGCATTGTTTCAAGCTGCTGGACCAGAGTGACGCGCAGCGCGCCTGACTTAACGGACGCGATTGGAGGCTCGCTGTCAGGCGTATGTGATTCAACTTCGAATCCAAGCACATCTCGATAGAATTCGAGTGACTCATCGAGATTATTAACTTCAAGAAACAGCAGATCGAGTCCGGTTATCATTTCTAAATTGAAACCACGATTAGATAGATCGCCGCGCCTCCGCTGATCACAATCATCCAGAACAAGATCTCCTGTACTGCGGTGAAACGGCGAGCGGGATGATTGATGGGAAGTTGTCTGCGTGCGTTTTGGACCGCCGAATGCGCCAGCATCACTCCGAACACAATCACGCCAAGAGCGAGAATTGATAGCGGCCACAAAAACCAAAGCCCGTTGAATCGCACAAGCAACAGCAGCATCAAACCGAGCGCAATCGCAAGTGATGCGCTCAACAACTGGCCGTAGACACCGACTTCGCGGGCGGCGGGCGCCGCAGAACTAACTTCCGTTCGCACAACTCGTGGTTTGCGTCGCGCATCGTCGTACGCGCGCCGGGCGGGCGCGTTACCCAACACACTGTACGCCTCATTAAGCGCTTTCATATCATCTTCGGCCCCGCCACGATCTGGGTGACGGATTCGCGCGTGATGTTTGTACAGACGCTCGATCTCGCGGGCTGAGGCGTCTTCCCGCGCGCCCAGAATCTCGTAGTAGTCGCGTTTGGAGCTCAAGTGTGTCCCGGCATTCTAGAATCCGAATGGACTATTTTCAATCGATTGTCGGCAGCGGCAGTTGCTGCTAACTTTACAGACATGAGCGAGCAGTTCGCGGCCGGCGACGATTTGATCTTTCAACTCGAGAGCGGCTACGGCTTGTTGCGGGTAATTGCGATAGAACAGCGCGACGCGAAAACAATCTGGCATCTGTCTGCTTATGAAGAACTGTTTGGCGATGTTGAGTCTGCAGAACGCGCACTCGCAGCCCCCGACTCGCTGCATATTCGAAAGAAACACATGGCACTGACTGAACGCGCGTTTGAACGAACGCCGGCGGCGCGAATCGGCCATCGGCCGGTGACGGACAAAGAACGCGAGATGTATGAAGACTGGAGTCGCCGCGGCGGCGAAGTTTCTGATCGGTCGGCCCTGCTGATGCTCGGTCTTAGATAGAGATGAAAAACCAGACGCCACGCACCCTTTTAATCGTTGTCATCATATTGTTCGCGGCATTGTCCTCATTTGCGCAGCGCGTCGAGCGTACCGTCACGACCTGGCGACCGCTGCATTACGACATTGATGTCGCGTTCGACGATCAACTTACCGAATTCAAGTCGGCGCGTGCACAAATCACGGCGGAGGTATTGACGCAAAGGCTAACAAGGATCGATTTCGATTTTGGAGACATGCCGATCGATTCAGTAACTGTGGGCAACCAACCCGCGCGAACGGAAAGAACCGCAGAGGTGCTGAATGTTTTTCTGCCGCGGGCGGCAACGCGTGGAGAGAAACTTAATGTGACGATTAGTTACCACGGCCATCCGAAGGATGGGATGGTCTTTGCGAAAGACCGCGACGGCCACGCTTCAGCTACCGGAGACAATTGGCCGAACCGGGTACACTACTGGATTCCTTCGCTCGATCATCCTTCGGCCAAGGCAACCGTGTCGTTCACGATTTCCGCACCCCAGCGATACGAGGTAATTGCAAATGGGAAATTTGTAACGCTTACCGGTAACGCCGCGACTTCGCATTGGAAGTTTGAGGAAGCGAAAGCAATCCCGCCCTACTGCATGATCATTACTGCGAACCAGGGTGCAATTATCAATTCGCCTGACAAGTCGGTAACGAACCTCATGTTCAATGTCGCCCAACGCGATCGCGAATACGCGCCAAAAGGATTTTCCGCAGCCGCACCGGCGCTTGCTTTTTTCAACGAGACCGTCGCGCCCTACCCATATGAAAAGCTCGCGTTGATTGTTGGCGCAACCCAATTCGGTGGTATGGAGAACTCAAGTGCGATCGTTTTCGCGAGCAATCTCTTCGATCCGCGTGGCCGGGAAAAGATGAGCACGCGGTTCGGAATTCCTTCGCGAATCGAAAGCGTCGTTGCGCACGAGATCGCGCATCAATGGTTCGGTGATTCAGTGACCGAAGCAACGTGGTCGGATTTGTGGTTAAGCGAAGGCTTCGCGACTTACTTCGCCGCGTTGTTCATTCAAAAATACGATGGCGAAGAGGCGTTTCGCGTCTACATGACTGATGCCGCCCAGCGGTACTTCAGGTATGAAAAGCAGCGGAACGCGCCGATTCATGACACTCAGACGCAAGATTTGATGAAGCTGCTGAACGAAAATAATTACGAGAAAGGCGCGTGGGTGCTGCACATGCTGCAGATGCGTCTCGGAGATGAGGCATTCTTTCGCGGTTTGCGCGACTACTACACCGCTCATCGCGAAGGTAATGCAAGCACTGAAGACTTGCGCGCTGCGCTGGAACGAGCATCGAAGACAAATCTTCGCGAGTTTTTCGCGCGCTGGATTTATGGTTCAGGCCACCCGGTGTACGAATGGTCCTCGCAAGCGGTAGAACAGAGGAACGGCGCGAATGTCGTAACGATCGTGATCAAGCAAACGCAGGCTGGTCTGCCATTTCTCGATCCAATTCCCGTAACGATAACGAGCGAGGGCAAAACAACGCGCGTGACACTTCAACCGAAAGGCAAGATGGCAACGGCGCAAGTGCGCGTCGGCAGAGTGCCGCTCGATATTAAAATCGATCCGGACGACACGATCTTGAAGGAACTGGTTAGCGGTCAGATGGTGAAATGAACAGGCCTCGAGACCTGAATTGGAATCGTGAACTACGAAGCGATTCGTATCGTGCCGGTATTACTGGTTTGGCTGTGAGCTTTAATCGTCACTTGGCAAGTGCCAACTGGCAGGTTATCCGGCAGCCGAAAAGTGATCTGTGTAAAGATCGAATTAGGTAAAGCTCTGACATCTTCTGCGACAATGTCACGACTCTGGTTGGCGCTATCCAAAAGCGTAATGGTAACTGCTGAAGCCGTCTCACCGGCATTCAGGGTTAGATTCGAGACGAAAATTGTTACCCGCGTGTTTCGATCGACGCCCAGATTCAGCCATTGAGCTATGCTCAGAACGCGAAAAGGATCTCTTACCAATAGCACAGAATCAAAAGCCACGGCCTGGCTGAAACCTGGGCCTGATGTTTCGAGCGCTAACTTAATACCGTCATCGTCCTGAATAGTTGCCGTGTCCTGCGAATTGGAGATGAAACTTGCATTTACAGCATTGCTAAGCCGCACGAAGAAAGTCTCATCCGGTTCAACGTTCGTATCGCCGTTTACCGAGACATTAACGGTGCCCATCGTAGTACCCGGCGGGAAGATCAGCGTCCCTGAAGTCGACACAAAGTCACTTCCGGCGAGGGCGGTGCCGTCCGCCGTGGTGTAATCAACCGTGAGGGTCTGAACCGAGGGATTGGATAGCGAGACGGTAAACGGAAAAGTCGTCGTGCCACTGTCTCCTTCGTACATCCCGAGGGTCTGTTGGATCGAGATCACAGGCTTATTGTCATTATCTGAAATTGTAACAATCGCGCTGTTAGGCACAGTCAGAATTGTTCCGCCACTTGGATTGCTGAGCGTGATGTTAAAAGTTTCGTTTGCGCCTTCGTACAGCAGGTCGTTGATGATTGGCACGGTGATCGACTTCGTCAATTCGCCAGGTGCGAATGTGATCGTTGCGCTGGCCGCCATGTAGTCGCTTCCCGCCGTCGCCGTCCCGTCGCTAGTCGCGTAATCAATAGTGGACGTGATGGAGAGATCGCCCGTGCGAATAATATTGAAAGTCACGAAGCTGTTGGACTCAGAAACTGTCAACGTAGGCGCAGAGAGCGAGATGCCGGTGGGGATTGGAGCGGCGGTTGAGACGAGCGCACTTTGGACTACGTAGAGCTTGCTGTCGATCCCTGGGAAGCCACCGGTATTTGCCGCAGCGCGCACGGCCAGCCCGTTCACGCCCCAGCGCACGAGCCGCGATGGTGTTCCCGCGAACGGCAGCGTCACGCGTCCAACCGGCACGAACGTGGTCAGGTCGTAGGCAGTGATGATGATTGGGCCATTGCCGAAAACGTCGCTCGCGGTCGCGAAGAAGGCCCGGTTGAGCGCGGTGTCGATGACTATCGCACGTCCGCTGACGGAGGTGTTGAACCTGCCGAGCAGTGCGCCCGTGGCCGGGTTGAGGACCTGTCCCTGGCCGGAGTAGAGGAGGCCGTTCCTGAACTCTACGGCCGGCCCGAACTTGTAAGGCGCCGTGCTGGTGACGGTCGCCCCCGTCGAGTCCACGGCGATCGTCTTCAGGCCCGTGTCAATGCTGCCGCCGTAGAGCGTACTGGCCGACGCGGAGAAAGCTACGGACACGCTGCCTTCGAGATGACCCGGCGTAGTCTTCGTCAGCTTCACGCCGTTCTCGAAGATGGCAACACCTGCCTGCGGCGGACTCGAACTGGCGTAGCGCGCCACGGCGACGAGATTCGGGTTGCCGGGCGCGACGGCGATGTCGTAGGCCCACAGAGCGCCATTGAAGTTCGGATCGGTGCCCAGCAAGATGTCCGGCCCGAGCGCCTGTGTAGCGATGTCGAAGCGGCGGACGGCGCCTGGGCCGCGCGGCGACGTGTTGATGCCGTTGTAGCCGAGGTAAAGCACTTGACCGTCGTCTGAGAGCGCGAGCTTGTCTGGCTCGGTCCCGGCGCCGGTGGAGACGGATGTCCCGAGCGCACCCGTCGCCGGGTCAACCGGGGTGATGCTGTCGGCGCGCCCGCCGCCGGCGGTGCCGGCGACGCTCGCGTAAAGCTTCTGCGTCGCGGGGCTGTAGACCACGTCTCTGGCCGGCAGGTCGATCTGCCTGACGAAGGTCGGGAGCTGCGGAGTCGGGCTCGGCGTCGGCGTCGGGCTGGGCGTCGGCGTTGGAGCCGGGAAGGCGCCTGGGCCAATAAGTGCGCTCTGTATGATGGTGACGTGCGAGGTTGTGCGGAACGCGAGGCCGTTCTCCCCCCAGCGGACGAGGCTCGAATACTCGAATGACAGACCCTCCACCGGCGTGGTCATGTACTGAACGGGAAACTCGCCGAGCGGCAGGAACGTGTTGATGTCGTAGACGCTTATGCGGCCCCGGCCGCCCGAAGGGAGAAGGAAGAAGTAGGCGCGCCCGAGCGCCACGTCAACGGTCATCAGGTTGGGGCCCGATCCGGTCTCGCCTAGCGAGAACGTCCCCTTCAGCTCGCCGGTCTCAGGGTCGAGTACCGAGCCGTTCGAAGTGTAAATCAGGCCATTGAAATATTTGATCGAGCCGCCCTTGCCCGCTCCGGTCGCGCTTTCGAACGAGACTCCCGATGCGCTAACAGTATTTCGCTGTATTCCAAAACCAATACTTAACAGCGAGCTGTAGATGCGCGTTGGCGAAGAGGAGAATTCGATCTCTCTGCCCACCCCATTGCTGTCATTGGGACGCTTTACCCCATCATCATAGACCGAGAGACTGCTGCTGTTTGTGGTGATGCGGCAGACGGCGACCGTACCCGGACTGCCCGGCATCGCGGCAAGGTCGGCGGCGGAGTAGAAACCTTCCGATATAGGGTTCGCCGGAGCGGTGCCCAGCGGAAACTGCAAGCCCGGCATCTGCGTCGCGATGTCGAAGCGTCGGACGGCCGAGGCGCCGTTGAGGCCGACGTACAGCGTTTGATTGTCGTCGGCGAGCGCGAGCTTGGTCGGCTCGCTGCCGATGAAGACGGGCGTGCCGACCGTGCCCGCAGCCGGGTCGATTGCCGCGACGCTGTTGCCGGAGGGGCCGGCAACCGAAGGTACGCTCGCGTAGATAGTCTGCGTGGAGGCGTTGTAAACAAGGTCTTTCGTGACGAGCGGCACGTGGCGGACGCTCGCTTCGATCGGCACAGGCGTCGGCGTAGGCGTCGGGGAGACCGTCGGCGTCGGGTTGGGCACCGGTTCGCTCGATGGGACGAGCGCAGTTTGTATTAGAAAGAACTGATCGCCGTTCGTGCGGAACGCGAGACCGTTCGCGCCCCAGCGGACGAGGCTCGTCGGCGTGCCGATGACGCCGCCAATGGCGATCTCGCCGACGGGCGCGAAGGTGTTGATGTCGTAGGCACGCAGCGTCACGGGACCGTTGCCGTGCGTCTGCGCGTTGACGATGTAATATGCCCGACCGACCGTCGCGTCCACCACGAAGGGGCCGAAGCCCGCGTTCGCGAAGGTGCCGGCAAGCGCGTCGGTCGTCGGGTTGTAAACCTGTCCGCGCTCGTTGTACAGGCGCCCGCCCTCGAACTGCAACTCGCCGACGAAGGAGGACAAGGACTCGCCAGCAGAAGTAACGCCCGACGCGTCAACGGTCATCTTCCTGAGGGCGCCGCTGAAAAGCACGCTGCCGTAAAGGGTCGAAGCTGTCGCGCCGAAGGCGACGTAAGAGGGCCCCTGGATGGGTAGTGCGATGTTCGGCCGCTGCACTCCGTCGTCGTAAACGGCGACACCTGTGCCCGGCGGGCTTAAGCCCGGCTGGATGCGCGCCACGGCTACCGCGTTGGGATTGCCGGGCATGATGCCGAGGTCGCCGGCCGTGAAGGGCGTGCCCGTGCCCTGGTCGGAGCCGAGCCTAAACTGTGTGCTGGCGGTGTGCGTGGCCATGTCCACTCGGCGGACCGACGCGGCGCCGTCGAGGCCAACGTAGACGGTGTGCCCGTTGTCGGAGAGTGCCAACTTGTTCGGCTCGCTGCCGACGAATACCGCTGCGCCGAGCGCGCCGGTCACCGGGTCGATCTCGGTGACGGCGTTGCCGCCGGCGCCGACTCGACTCGGCACGCTCGCGTACAGCAGATGGGTCGAGGGACTATAAACAACGTCATTTGCCGCGAGCGGTATCTGCCTAATGAAAGCGCCTGAGGCTTGCGGAACAACCAACAGATTGGCGTTGGTCGCCTGCGTTGCCGCGATAAGAAATCGAAGCAAAAGAAAACCTGCAAGTATGAGAAAAAAGTAAAACCTCAAGAGGCGGGTCGAAAACATCCTGCCGATTAGGCCGTTACTCCGAACAGGTGGGCGCACGCTGGGAGCTGCGAGGATTCGAGCATTCATCACTACCTGCTTTGAGAACTGACAATCGGGTTGGGTCGCGAAGACAACCAAAACGCGCCTTATCCCGATTAAAACAACGAATTCAAACCAGACTGCGAGGTCAATGAAAATCTAAACGTGGCGCAAATTACCATAACCGCGTCACACACGGCAATACCGTGACTCGCGTAGTAATCGTCAAGCCCCGATGCAAAAACTGCTAGCATTCAACCCTCACGGCGCGATTCGAATTACGCCCGTGTTGCTGGTGAAGGTGTGAAGCTTCACTTTGACGCCGCATTGCCCCGGCGCGATCGTGTCGGGCAATCGAAAGGTAATCTGTGCCAGCTCACTGTCGCGAACAGATCTAACATCTTCGGCCGGAATATCGAAAACGTTGTTCATGGCGTCAGTGAGATTCACCGTCACCGCAGAAGCGCTCTCATTAGCGTTCAGCGTCACATTCGTCGCGAAGACCATTACGCGCGTGTTTTGATCAGCACCCGGGTTCAACCATATGGCAATGCTGTGTCGCGGGAAAGGATCGCGCATGAATATCAACGCATCGAGTGCGGCCAACTGATTTACGTCCGGACCCGATGAGTCGCTGCTCAAAAGCGGCGACGAACTCGTCGCGACATCGTTATCGACAATTGTCAGTGTGGCCGTGTTCGGACTACCCAGGAAATTGCCTGCGCTCGGATTTGTCAGTGCGATATTCAGCGATTCGTTGCCTTCGACAAAGAGATCGTCGTTGATTGGAACGGTGAAGGTCTTTACGGTTTCGCCAGCCGCAAAGGTGAGTGTGCCGGTTGCCGCCATGTAATCGCTCGGCGCTGCCGCGGTGCCGTTGCTCGTCGCGTAATTCACCGCAGCGGAGCCAGTTACATTTCCCAGCCGCGTAACCGTAAGCGTTGCGGTGCCCGATCGCTCGCCAACCATGACCGACGAAGAATTAAATTGAAAGCTGCTGGCACTGCCGGCGTTGCCAAACTGTCCGCGAATTTCGCCGTTCGGAAAACTGTTGCTGTGAACATTGATGTACAGCAGACCATTCTTCAAGTCCTGGACATCCGTTGAGGTCAACGCGATCACCACATCGCTGAGATTGCCGCTCGGGAGCGGGAAAAGAATCGGCGCACTCACGCCGGCCGCAGCGGGCCCGTGAATGTGCGCGCCGTTCTGCGCAGTCGAGAGTCCGGCGAAATTCAGTGACACGCGTGCCGTTTTTTCGTCAGGGCTCAACAGCAGCGTCGCTGTTCCCGTGGCCGTCGAACTGTTGGGCGGCGTTTCCTGCGCGCCCGTCAAGGTGGCCGTGAAAAGCGTCGGTTGCTTGCCGGAAATTTCGTAAACCGCGCCGTTAGTATTCGAGACAACAAACAGATTTCCGTTCGGCCCAGTCTGAATGTCTGTGGTGATCCCGAAGTTCTGTCCAATTAGGAGGGGCTCACTCTCGGTAATGTCGAACTTGTCGGTGTTGTCGGCGACGCGATCGATCAGGAGCGGATTATCGTTGAAATTGAAATGAAGGCGATCCGGCTCGTTGAGTTTGAAGCGGAACAGAAAACCGCCGTAGAGAAACGTGCGCGCGGCGCCGACGAACATATCGCCCTCGAACTGCGGCCCGAGCGCCCGGCCGTTCACAAATCCCAGCGGCGATGCCGGAATGGCATATTTCCAACTGAACTCCGGCTCGTTATATTGCGCACCCGGCAGCATGTAGAGCTTTGCCAACGCCGCGCTTGGCGTATCGGCCGTATTCGTCGGCGGCCAGCGCAACTGCTGCAAATCTTTCGTGCCGTACGTGCTTTCGATCTGTTTGAATTCAGCGACGCGGCTGCTCGGTCCCATAAACTGAACCCAACCATTGTTAGCACCGGGAAAGATACGATTCATCTCATCGAACGCGTCATCGCCGTTCTCTTGATCCCACAGATTGCCGGTATACGGGTCAAAAGCCATTCCGAATCCATTGCGCACTCCGTAGGCATAAACTTTTCGAATGTTCCCGGCGGCTTCGGCGCTAACGCCGGAAAGGATCGACACCGTGTTGTAGAAAGGATTGTCGGCCGGCGTCGTGCCGTCATCATTAAGGCGCAAAATAAATCCGGTGAGGTGAGCGTTGTCAGGCTCAGGCCCACCGAACTGATCGTCCTGGACAGTTGGGCCAGGACAAACAGTTGTTGGTCCACACGGCAGATTCTGAAGTAGACCACGGCGCCCATTGTCCCCCATCAAAATGTACAGCTTGCCGTCGGGACCAAATCGCAGCACACCACCGTTGTGATTTCCGCGCAACGGTTGATTCGGATCGGCCTGATACGCGCGCAGCTTAATCAGATTCCGATCGAATACCAGATTGATGCCGTTCCATACGTAACGATCGACGCGGTTCGACAGCGGTTGGAACACCTCTGCGATGTTCGTCGAATCCGCGCCGGTGTTGCTTTCCGTCCAGTACAAATAAACAAAACCGTTCTGCGCAAAATTGGGATGTAAAGCAATGCCGAGCAAGCCGCGCTCAGACGCGCTGTTGACCGCAAGGTCGAGTACCGTGCTTTGCACTACTCCATTGACCACGCGCTGCACCCTGCCTGTGTTTTTCTCAACTACAAAGAAGTCTTTGTCACCGAGAAACGCCAGACAGGTTGGCTGCGAAAGTCCCGTAATCACTGTCGTGACGGAAAGATTCGCATCCAGCATCGATGGGCCGGTGGTCGCTGGGCCCACAGTCGTCTGAATCGTCGCCGAATTGTTCGTGTTGTCGGTATCGGGCTCAGTCGCGGTGACGCTGGCGGTATTGCTGAACTGGCCGGGCGATTGGGGAACGACGGTGATATTCACAATCACAGTGCCGCCGTTATTCAGCAAACCGGCGTTGCAGGTGACCGTCGCCGTGCCACTGCAAGTGCCTTGAGTCGGCACCGCGGAAACGAAATTGACTCCCGCCGCCAACATGTCGGTCACGGTCACGTTGTTTGCGGGCGAAGGGCCGTTGTTGATAACGATCAGACGGTACGTCAGACTCGCCAACGCCGTTGCGGGGTTGGGTGATGCTGTTTTTGATATCGTCAAGTTCGCGCTCGCCGAGCCCGACACAATCAACTGTGCCGATGTTCCGTGCTGCAGGTTCCCACTGGTTGCGTCGACATTGACGACATAGGTACCCGGCGGTGTCGCGGCGACCGTGTTCAACGTGAGCGTTGATGATTTCGCTGACGAGTCATTGATTACAATCGAAGCCGGGGTGAAACTCGCGGTAGTGTCAGTTGAAAAGCCGTTCGCCGCCAATGAAATCGTACCGGTGAACCCGCCTTGCGGAGTTGCGGTGACAGTGTATGTGGTCGAGCCACCGGGACTCACTGTGCGAGTGGCGGGAGCAATCGAAAGCGAAAAGTCTGCGGTCGGGGTCGTGTCCGCGATCTTCGCAATAAACACGTCCTGAGCGCCTGCCGATGCCGATTGCAACGCGGACGCGGTCGGAAAGTTCGTCGATGCGGTGTAGCCGGTGACGTACGCATTGTTCGAGGAATCAACAGTAATCGGATTAGTCGACGTGACTGTGCTCGTATTGCTCTCGTTGCCGCTACCACCAAAGTAAGTCGAATAGAGAAAAACCGTTCCACCAGCGCTCAACTTCGCAATGAATGCGTCGAACCCGCCACCGTTTGCGATTTGCATTGGCACTACGGTCGGAAAATTGGTTGACGCGGTAAAGCCGGTGACGTAGGCCTCTCCCGCGCCATTTACCGCAATACCCGTTGCCCGATCGTCGCCGCTGCCGCCGAGATAAGTAGTGTAGATCTTGGTGCCGGTAGTGCTCAGCCGCGCGACAAACGCGTCGTACGATCCGCCGTGCGCGGACTGCGCGGGATTCAGTAGCGGCAGATTGTTCGAGGAGGACTGACCGGCGATGTAGAGATTGTTCGCCGCGGCGTCGATCGCAATCCCATACGCTTTGTCGTCGGCGATGCCGCCAAGGTAAGTCGAAAACAGAAGTGACGCCGCACCGTTCGCAGTTGGATCGATCTTGCAAATAAATGCGTCAAAACTGCCGCCCGAAAACTCCTGAAACGCGTTTTGCGTCGGGAAATCCGCCGAACCACTGTAACCAGCGACGTAAGCTATGCCGGTAGAATCTACGACCACCCCACTGCTGCGATCGGTGCTGCTACCGCCAAGCAGCGTAGAGTACATCACGGCGCTACCCGCGGCGTTCAACTTTGTGAAATACGCGTCCGTATCTCCTGCGCGAAAACTTTGAAACGCTGTGGCCGTTAGCGGGAATCCGTTCGACCGCGTGCCGCCGACGACGTAAGCGTTGCGTGATGAATCAAGCGCAATGCCTTCCGCCGAGTCGTTGTCTTCGGCACCCAGAAATGTTGAATAGACCAACCCGTTGCCGGCAGGGTTCAGTTTGAAAACGACCGCGTCGAAATCTCCGCCACGGTAGGTTGTCGCAAGCGAACCCGCAGTCGTAGGAAAATCAGTCGAGGTGTCGCCGACGCGTCCAACGACGTAGGCGTTCCCATCAGCATCCACAGCAATGCCACTCGCGCGATCGATGCCACTGCCGCCGACATAGGTCGAATAAATTATGTTCGTAGCCGTCGGATTGATCTTCGTGACGAACATATCCGTCAGGCCTTTGTTCGTCGCGTATGCCGCGCCTTGCGTCGGGAAGTTGGTCGAGGTGGTGCTGCCAGTCACGTAAATGTTTCCGCTTGCGTCACGCGTGATGCTGCTGCCACTGTCATCCCCTGCGCCGCCGAGATAAGTCGAAAATACGATGGTGGGATCGATCACCAGCGGTTGTGAACGATCGTACTCGCCGACTTCGAAACCGACCGTGTGTTTGTCTATTAGAACGTAGCCGCCCTCAATGATGCGACGTTCGCCCACCACCTCCTGGTAGATTACCGGCTTACGTTGTGTGATCTCTCGGCCGTTGATTAAAACGGTCAGCGTGCCGTCCGCGCGCAAATGTGGGTGGGCGGTTTTGTCGAAGGATATTCGAATCGCTTTCGGATCGGCACCGGATGAAAGTTTGAAGTCGTATTCCAGCTCACGGTTATTGCCGTAGAAGATCAGATTAGTCCGCGGGTAGATCTCTTCGTAAACAACTGCGCGAAACGTCGGTACGTTCGTCTGCCATTTCGCGGGATCGTTGCCCAGCAGATAGTTCTGATGGCCGGGAAGCGGCTCGCTTCCAACGACGTTCGTTGGATTACCGCCGACAAATCTCATCCGCAGTTGATGACCATCGCCGCGAAAACGCGCGATCGCCTCCGCCGGCATTAAGTAAAGATCCGCGGGACCTTGCCGTGAAAGAAATCTGACGCCGGGCTCTGCTTGTCCCGCGTTCTGCTCAAAAGCGAGTGGCAGCCCTGCCGAAAAATCCGTCGCCGAAACCCGTGAGTTGGCCAGCGTAGGTCCTGACGCACCTACCGGGCGCTTCGCTTCAGTCCTGGCTAATTCGCTCCGCGATTGCGCAAACATCAGCCACGCGCCCGCGAACAGCAGAAGCGCGACGGCCAAAATTTCTCGAGAGGACTTCATGCTTGACCGACAGCTTACCAAAAACAGTTCGACGATGATTGAGCAAGTTCGTTCACATGCTCAATCACCGTCGAGGAGAGTCGCGGTGGCCGTCACCCGCCGCTGCATTTGCGCCTCAACCAAGGAACCCGAGGTTCTGCGTCGCGAACTTGCTCAAGTTTGGAAACACAGTCGTCAGTAAGGCGGGATCGAGGCCGTACCAACGTGCCAGCGTCGCGCCGTACTGATCTATTGAGGTCGTCGGAATCCAACGCCCACGGCCCCCGCCATCGTCGTTCGGACTATTGAGCGCCAGCGTCGGATACGTGCCGTAAAAAGTTCGGCCGAGCACCGCCCCACCCATGATGAAAGCATGGCTTCCCCACGCGTGATCGGTGCCGACCGTTGTCGCGCCCGTGCCGGACGCCTGGAAAGTGCGGCCAAAATCAGAAATCGTAAACAGAGTAACGTTGCTACCATTGCCCTGCGCGTTCATCTCGTCGTAAAACGCGCGCATCGCCTGGGCCAACTGCGTCAGCAAATTGCCCTGACCGCCCGCGCCATTCGGGACCGTCGGAGTAGCCGACGTTTGATTAGTGTGGGTGTCATATCCGCCGAGCGAACAAAAGAAAATCTGCCGCTTCATGCCGAGTGTGTCTTTGATCTTAATGAGCTTGGCAACCTGTTTTAGTTGATTCCCGATCCCGGTGTTCGGAAAAGCCGTCGTGTTCGGCGGCGTAGGAATCGTCGGATCGGGCTGGTTCAAGGTTTGATCGGCGTTCAGCGCCTGAGTGGTGGTGTCGCTTGCGCCTTTGATAAGAAACATACGCGTGTCGAAGCCCAGCACTTGGCGATAAGCGCTCCCGCCGGTAAATGGATTGGCGGATGAAGGGCCACTCCAATTCAAATTCAAAACGCTGGAAAGCGTGCCGGTTCCGATTGCCAACTGGCGCGAGGCCACACCCGTCTCGAACAAATTGGTGCCGGCTACGGAAACACTCATCGGCAAGACCGTAGCGCCATTCAGACTGGCCGTTGAATCGGCAACGCGACCGCCCCAACCGGTTTGGCCCGTCGTCTTACAAATGGAGGTCATTTGCTGATTGATTTGATCGGAGTGCGAAAACAATTGATATGGCCGGAACGCGCCGTTCACGTTGCTCTGATACTGTGACTTTGTGGTTGGCTGCAAGAGCGAACCGTAGTTGCAAAGCATGGCAAGCTTGCCGTCGTTCCACGGGCCCGCCGGGCCAAATAATCCCGGGGCCGTCCCCGAATTTGCAACTTCAGGAGCAAGATTCGGATGCACACCAAACGAACCGCCGCTCACCGGACTAATCGGAACCAGCATCGACTGAGTCAATCCCAGATTTGGCGCAGTTGAGTCGTTGCCGCGGACGGCTGCGTAAGAGCTGAACTGGCTGATATCCACGAGCATGTTGTTGCAGTCCGAACCGCCGCTCAGAAACACACAAACCAACGCCTTGTAATCGTTGGCGATCGGTATCGGCACCATCGCATTGATTAGCGAGAACCGATCCAGGCTGCTGATCATGGCCGCGGCGGTCAAACCGCACGCGGATTCGCGGAGAAAATCTCTTCGTGATCGTTTCATTTGCCTACCTCTGCACCTGGTACTGAGACGAAGTTGCTACCAGATAAATTGCCGTGCGCGTGCGGCCCGCTGGATCGCCACTGCTGATTCCCGTAACCGCGGTAACGATGCTCGTGCGCATCGACGACGACATCGTGCCGTGCATTAAGTTTGTATTCAGCGTGTCTACCAACTGACAAGTGCCTACCGTGCAAGCTGCGGCCATCGCCTGATAGGTTGAATAGTTCATCTGCGTACCCGTCGGCCGATTCGGAGAACTCGCCGCGATACCGTTGCCGCTGTTAGCCAGGAAGAGTGTGTTGACGAAGTTCGCGCGTTGATAGGTGCTCGAGGTATCGAGAACGCCGAATTCCGGTGCCACAAGATTCGTGCCCGGCAATCCAAAGTCAGCCGGAAAGTAACTAAACACCGTCGGCGGACTAAAGACATCCTGGCCCAGCGGCGTGCTTAAGCTGCCAACGTTCGGACTTAGGAAAAATGAGTTCGCCACCAGAACGCCGTCACTCGTCGCGTTGAATCCGCGCAGCAAGTTCGTCATGAACTGAACCGGCTCGCGCAGCTTGCCGTAATTCGGATCTGATTTTGAGTCGCCGCGCGCTTCGGGATCGAGAAGAATCTCAGTGATGATCGCCTTCATATCTCCACGCACGCCTGATCCATTGTTCGCAAACGTCGCGGCACAACGGCCGACATAAGCGGGCGACGGATTGCTCGTCACCAGGTGATGAATCAGTTGATTGCACAGATACGGTCCGGTGTTCTGATGGTTGAAGAGGTTGTCGATCGCAGCGTTCAGCTCGGCATTCTTATACGCTGCCATGTTCGCCGCGTTGCCTGTGCAGTTTGTGCACGCAGGCAATTGCTGGCCGTTGAGTAACGTTTTGGCCCCAATGTCGAATGGGCCATTAGCGCCCGTGTTGTTGGTGAAGGCCATCGGCGTAATGTAATCGTGCACGCTGATTCCTGAGACACCATTGATCGTCACGCTTTTCGTGGGAATGATCCAACCAGTGAAGACACGTGCGAAATTCGTTATCTCAGTCTGGCCGTACGTCGGAATTCGATTGCCGTTCACGTCGAGAATCGGCGTGCCATCCGGATTCAGCATGTCGGTGCCGATCGAGAAGAGCTGCATCAACTCGCGAGCGTAATTTTCATTTGGCGCGACGCGCGAATTGCCCGCCATGTCGAGATATTTCCCCATCGCCGGATTCAGAGTGATGTCGAAAAGCAAGGTGCGGAAATTACCAAAAGCGTTTCGATCGATCGTCTGAAGATACGGCGCGTACCAACTGGTCTCGTAAAGGTTCAAGTCTTTGCTCGACGTTACGATCATCTCGTGAAGAGCAAAGGCAACGCGTTGCCGCAATTGATCCTGTCCGGTCAAAGCGTTCAGCATAAACTGCTTTTGCAGTGGGTACGGCGAGTAGTTGTCGCGCAAACACGTATTGTCGCAAGGCGGGTTTGTTGGCGCGAAATCAGGCCACAACTGCGTTGCTGGATAATTCGAGAACAAGGGGGGATTGGCTGAGTTATCGATGAAGAGCGGTGACGTAGTGAATTGTTCGTCGATGTAAGGCTTCATTCCGATCTGCCGCACGCGGTTGAAATCTGACGCGTCGCCTTTTGGACCCCACGAAGCCTGCTCCAGAAAACGCACGATGTCGGCGTCACCGGCAAACAATGGATCATTGTACTGAGCCTGAAACTGCGCGAGCGTCAAAAATGTCGGTGCGCCCGGCGGCGTTGACGGCGCTGGAGTACCCGTTGCCCCGGGATCATCCGCTGGCCCGCCGCCGATTTGACCAATCGCGACCCGCACTCGATTGCTCGCCATGCCGTGTAAATTCACCCGCACGAGCACATCACCGAGGTTGCTCGTCATCGAATCGTTGAGGCGCAACACCACCATGTAGACCCCGTCGAAACTGGGGACGGTGCCAACACTCTCAACCTTCAATGGATAAATATTCCCGGCGGCATCCTGTGCGTCAGCCGTCAAGGAGTTCACGCCCTCGCCCTGGAGAAATTGAAAGTCTGTACCGAATAAGCTGATGCGCGTCCGCGGATCGGAAGGACTGAAGTTCGTTTCCATGTTCAGCGAAAACGGCTCGCTGACCAAAGAAATAGATTCGAGCACAATCGCACGCGTTGATGCCGCCGAGACGCTGTAAAGGACTGGACTCTTCAGGTTCGCCGCTAACGCCGATTGCTGCAGACCCGCAAAAGACAGAAGCGTCGCGCACACGACCGGCGCGAGATGCCGCCGCAAACAGGAAGCACGATGTCTCATAAGGGGATGCTCTCTGGTCAAAACTGATTACGAATCGACAATGAGGCTAGCCAAATTTGTCTTTAGTTGGTGGAGGGGCCACCGGGCGACTGAGACCCTGGTTCAAGTGACTATAGCGAGCAGCCGCCATCAGGTCAATACTTTAGACGAGGCGCTTGTCAGATTGGCTGAGAAGATTTTACCCCCGTTTTTAAGGTCATTCTGCCCGATGCAGACGGAGGTCAGGAGAGTTTTGAAGTAGCGCGAATAAACTCGTAAAAACCGGCGATCGAACCCAAAGTTACGCCCACAACCAGCAGCCACGGCTTCGTCCCCAACCACCGGTCAAGTAACCAGCCCAACAGCAGACCGGAGACGACCGCGCCAAACAAAGAGACAGCTGCCCCGTAGGCTAGACCGGTTTTCCGATTGGTGTCCTGAGGATCTTCGACGGGCATACTCGTCACCAGCTTGTTCGCGTGACATAGTTCTTTGGGCCTTCAAACAACAAGCCTCGCCGCGAGTGACGCATTGAATCATGAATGAAGCAGACGTGAGTGCACCAGCATGGCTTGCCGCCGTCGATCGCCTTCACTTCCTCTTGTCTTTCCTGCGCCGACCAAAGCGCGCCGAAGTCGTAATTGTAGTCACGCAGCGAGGCAAACTTCTCGCGTAGCTCACACGCGCGGACGTCACCGTTGTAATCGATCACGGCGATCGTCTCACCGGCGGTACACGCGAACGGCCACGCCGTCGATTTCAGAGAATTGCGGTATTGAGTTCGATAGTGGGTCGTGATGGTTCCCACGTATGCGACATTTTTGGCGAGACGAGAAGTCACATCGTCGCCCGCAAACATTCGGTCGCCATAGCGTTTCGTCAGTTGCGAGATATATGAATACATCGGCGGCAGCACTTCAGGTGGTACCTGTTTGATTTCGTCGCCAACCGGAGTCTCGCCACGCACAATGTTGAAGTACTGACCGTCGAGCTTGAAGTTGCTCCACATGAACTCGCCGAGTCGTTCGATCTGAGTGTAGTTTTCCGCGCAAACGACCGTGTTCACATTCAAACGAAACCTGTCGCCGAACTTCTCTTTCAGAGGGTAAAGTGACTCGATGCAGTCGAGTGTCTTTTTCCAATGACCGGGTACGCCGCGAATCCGGTCATGGGTTTCACCGTACCCATCCAGTGCGACGTTCAGATACAGTTGCAGCGATGGATGTGAGCCCAGCGCGGTGTCGACGATTGCGTAGACACGCTCTTTCACTAGACCATTTGTGGGAATGATTAACCGACGCACGCCGTTGTTGCGGACGAACATGTCAACTATCTGCGAAGCGTCGTGGCGCAGCGTTGGCTCGCCCCCGGAAAGCCACAAGTCGGTAATCGGTGGCATGGTGCGCGAGACTTTTTCGATCTCAGCAAACGTCATGTCACCAGGCTGATTCAGTTCGTTGTGATAGAAACAAGTGCGGCAGAGAGAATTGCAGCGCGAGGTAACGAACAGAATGACTGTGCCGAGGCACTTTTCGCGCTTCGTCGAGCGAATGAGCTGCACCAGTTGAACTGCTTTGTTGGTCAATTCTCTTTCACCGGGTTTGCCACATCGATGACGACTCGCCACATGCCGGAGACTCTTTTCCAGACGCGCGCGTAGTTACCACTTTCCGTAATCGCACTGGTTTTTTTGTCGCGCAATTCATAAGTCCCATAGCTGTAAGCCAAATCGCCCGCGCGTGAACCATCTGCAAATGCGGGCGTCCACGACCACACGGTCGACGGTGGATACATCGCTTTTGCGGCCGCCGCTCGTCCAACGAACGGCATTTTTTCTTCGCGATAAACACGGACCCCCACATCAGCCTTCAAAAGAAACGCTTCTGCCGCGCCAAGATCTGCGGACGCCTTCGAAAACTCACGCTCTTCATTAATAACAGCGTCTCGCGTTGCGTCCACATCATTTAACGTAACGCGGCCGGGCGCGTAACGAGGGAATGAGGGTCTCGCTTGAAACTTAGGTTCAGGATTGGAAATGCCAAGGTCAAGCACAAATCGCCAACTGCCGTCGGACTGCCTCTTCCAAATGGTCATGAAGTTTCCGAACGCAGATGGTTTGGCGTCTTTGATGTCGCTTTTGTATTGCCACGGCCCTGTGGTGTAACCGAGATCACCGCTCCGTGACATGAAGGCATAAATTGGCTGCCAGGTTAGAAGTGGATGGTTATTCGCCGGAGGCAGCGGATGTTCCTGCATCCATTTCTTCCCGACGACCGCGCGCGGCCGAAAGAGAATGCCGTCGTCAGCGATGAAAGCGGCGAATGCTTCACGCGTTCCCTTCTCTTCCGACATGCGCGAAAACGACCGCTCTGTCTTGATCATCTGTGTGAGACGATCCGCTGCATTCTCTCTCTGCGCTGCAACTGGCATAAACAGCCAGAGGCCTGCAGTGACAATCAACAGGCAAACAGTGGTCGTTCTTTTCATTGTTTGTCGCGGGCCAGAATGACAGTTTCAGTCGGCGATTTCAATTCATAGGTGATCCCGCGCCACTTGATACGCCGCGAAGTGGCCGCGGCGATCGCGTTGACAAGAAAAAGTAACGAAGCCAAAGGCCAGAGGCATGTGTGCGCCAGCGTCGTGGGCCAGGTTCGCATCCGTTCGTCAGCGATCACCAATGTGAGGGCGCGCAGTCTTAAGTGAGACTTCACAGCGCCCATCGCGAAGATGAGTAGGAGAAACACGAACGGCGTCAGAAACGAAAGACCGAGCGCGGCGCGCACCACGACCAGCGCGATTCCACCAAAGAACGTCACGACGAAGATCAGGCTGCCGATGAAGACTGACTTCCACAGAGGGGGCGCGTACGCGCGCGTGATTTTCAACTGACGCGTGGTGAACTCAATTAGATCATCCAACTTCGAACGATGAAATGAAGGTGTCAGGCAATACGGCACAAACTTAATCGGTCGTCCCGCTTCGTGCAGCACGCGCGTCATGGTGAAGTCGTCAGAAACTGTGCCGCGCCAACGTTTGACGATATTCAATTGCTCAAACGTCTGTCGCCGAATGGCAGTTGATCCGCCCCAACAAAAATTCTTGTCGCCTCGCTTACCCAAGGCAGACGCAATCGCCGCGTTCCAGACTGAGAGTAAATGAGACGTGAAACCGGAATTTGCGGCGACGAACCAGCGATAACCAGTGGTCGCTCCGATTGAATCCTGGTGAAGCGGCGCGACCAATGCGCGCAGCCAAAACTCCTGCGGACGCGCGTCTGTGTCCGCAAACACGAAGGCTTCACTCTGCGGATGAGCCGCAGGTATTGCGGCGCGCAGGTTGTGCACCTTCTGTCCGCTGTCACTCGCGACACCCGCGACCACCGTGCTAATCACCGGCCCGGTTTGTTTCTTGAAAGAATGGCGCGCTTCCTCGATGACTGCAAACGCCGGATCATTCTCTGAGTCGCTCACGAAAATGATTTCGTACGCCGGATAGTCTTGCGCGAACAAACTGAGGACATTCTCTTTCAGACCTGCGTCAACGCCGCGACATGGCACAATTACGGTGACGAACGGTGTGTAATCAGCTACGTCTTGCGCGAGTTCTTTCTGCAAGTAACGAACAAAACGGACGCCGCCACGCAGTGAGAGCAAGCCAAGATAAATCGAAATGACGGCGAAGAAATAGAAGATGTAAAGAAGCAAGACCGGGAAAGTTTACTGCGAAGCAGGGGGATTGTCCGAGACGACGGGAGCGGCTGCGGCCGGTGCCACCGCGGGCGCTGCGGGAATCAACTTTTGCGCGAGCGCGATGAAGGGCTGGGGATAGATGCCGATGAAGATTATGAGCACGAGCGAAACGACGAGTCCTGCGCGCAACGCATTCGAAAGCGACAGCGGCTCGTCATCGGCCGTCACGTCGCCCAGATACATCACCTTAATGAATCGAATGTAGTAGTAGAACGAGACGACGATATTGATGACAGCCCAACCTGCCAGCCAGTAGTACCAGGACTTATGTTCGAGCTCGCCGCGATTCAACAGCCCCCAGAGCAGAAAATACTTGCCAATGAATCCGCCGGTTCCCGGCAAACCTCCCAGCGACAGCATGAAGATCCCCATCATCGCGGCCATCCCCGGCGCTTTCTGCGCGAGACCCGTCATGTCGTCGACGTTGTCGCCGATGATGCCGCGGCGGCGCAGGCTGATGATGATGCCGAACGCGCCCATGTTCATAAGCGTGTACACCAGCAGATATATGAACAAGCCGATGTTGCCGTAGGTGTTGTTCGCGATGATTGCCAGCAACAAATAACCTGCGTTTGAGATCGACGAGTACGCCAGCAGCCGTTTCGAATTCTCCTGGGTAATCGCCGCCCAGTTACCGACCACGATCGTCAGCGCGGCCACGATGCCAATCAAGGGCGCCCAATCAACCTGCAGCGGCGCCAGCGCCACAAAAAAGATGCGCGCGTAAAGCGCAAAGCTGGCGGCCTTTGATCCGGTCGAAAGGAAAGCGGTAACAGGTGTCGGTGCGCCTTCGTAGACGTCAGGCGCCCACATGTGGAACGGCACGGCCGCAACTTTGAAGAAGAGTCCGGCGGCGAGCGCGATCATGCCAAGCAGAAGCATCGGTCGAAGTTCGGCCGGACTGCTCGCAAGAGTCTTGCCGATGTCGCCGAGATTGGTTGAGCCGACGATGCCATAAAACAGAGACATGCCGTACAACAGAATGCCGGAAGAAAATGCACCGAGCAGGAAATACTTCATGCCAGCTTCGTTCGATCGCTTCTGCCGCTTGGTAAACGCGACCAGCACATAAAACGTGAGCGCCATTAATTCGAGGGCGATGTAGAGCGAAATCAGATCGTAGCCGCTCGCGAGGAACATCATGCCGACCGTCGCAAACAAGACGAGCGCGTAGTACTCGCCGTGCTGCTCGCGTTCGATGTCGAGATAGCGGATTGAAATTGCAATCGCCAGCGCCGCGGCGATCAGAAAGACCGCACGGAAGATCAGCGCGAAGCCATCGATGTGCACCATCCCGTAGAAGCCGTCCATGGGCGCGAGTGTCGGAAGCGAACTGAAGCGGAACGTGCCCCCCATGTTCACGAACTGCGCGCCCAGCGACACCAGAGCGAGTCCGATGCCCGCGAGCGAGAAATACGCGGTCCACTTGCTCAGCTTGTAAGGCAGGATCACTTCCATCACCAGCGCGACACAGGCCGCGACCGTGATGATCAGCTCCGGCGCGATCAGTTGCAGATCGCCAACATTGAAGAGTGATGGAGTCTGAAGAAGAAAGAGCATTTAATCCTGGCGCTTTGTACTTTGTGCTTCGGACTTTGCTCGCTGGTCAGCCGCGAATGTCGACTGTCTCAATCTTGGAATGAAAACCAGGTACAAAGTTCAAAGTACAAAGGACTAATCTTTATTACGGTTGCGGTCTCACCTGCACCGGGGCGCTTGTCG
>Ga0207675_100001610_pt1 | contig 22621 bp, 21 predicted proteins | sample KBSSwiS42_FD_184305 | JGI IMG/M metagenome (GOLD analysis project Ga0207675, IMG submission 184305) | Switchgrass rhizosphere microbial communities from Kellogg Biological Station, Michigan, USA - KBS Switchgrass S4-2 (SPAdes) (version 2) | ecosystem: Host-associated > Plants > Roots >...
TTGCAGCTGCATAATCATACAATTGTTTTGGATAAAGATGCCCTGCTGCTATGATCAAACTGTCTGCAAATGGCAGATCGGGGTAAAAAGTAAGTGAACTTATCATGGTTGGAAATATTTGATCAGGGTGCATCCTGCAATATTTCCTTATGATCGCATATTTCGATGTTTTGAATCCTGCATTCTTTTCGAAAGCGGTGCAGTCAAGCAATGGACGGGCAACATCATAATGTATCTCTTCAATATATCCTTCAATGGTTTGCTTTTTCAGATCTAGTTCCATGCACTTTTCATAACCCGTAAGTACTTCTGGTAAACGTGTTGCAACAAAACGGTTTACTTTCCAGCCTCCATTAAAGTCTTTCAACAATCTTTCTAATCCGCGGATATAAAGAACTTTTATCTGTCCGCTCATTGTTGAATCTTTCTCGATCTTTTTCTGCAGTTCATTTACTTTAGTGATAAGTGCGTTGGTAACCTGGATATTCGTTTCTTCATTTGCCGAAGGAGTAAATAGCTTATCATCTTTGCCATCGGATGCCAAAGCTTTTTTCTGTTCTGCATCAACATAGTCGTGAAAAAGTTCCCTGTTGCGATCAGGTTTCAGGCTTGGGTCTCTTGGGTTTTGGGCAAAAGAGACCAGCGAAGCAAAAAGAACACAGAGCAGTATAGAATATTGACGAATTGCTATCATAAGGATGGTTTGCAAAAATAAACATCATTTTTAAATGGTACGAATACGCTTACAGACTACATTGCCGGTCCGACTGCGGTCAATTGCATGTTAAAATTATTCATAATCTGTGAATAAGGCCTCTTTTATTAATTTTTCATTAAGTCTGTGTTATGGGCGGCAGGGGTTGAAGAGCTAGAAACATTTTCGTTTAGGTTTGCAAAAATTTAAACCAGTTGCATGGATATCAGAAGCCGAAAAGTGCTAATTGCGGATGATGAGCCGGATATTCTTGAAATTCTCAAGTATAACCTGCTTAAGGAAGGCTACCAGGTAGTAACGGCAAAGGATGGCGATGAAGCGATCGAAAAGGCAAAAATGTTCAATCCCGACCTGATCGTACTCGATATAATGATGCCAAAAAAGAACGGTGTTGAAGTTTGCGAGATATTACGTTTACTCCCCGCATTTAAAACCACATTGATACTTTTCCTGACGGCATTAAGTGACGAGAATACACAAATAAGAGGTTTAGAAACCGGTGCGGATGATTATATCAATAAACCGATCAGTCCTAAAGTTTTTTTAAGCAAAATAAGTTCATTGTTCCGCCGGTTAAATAAGAATGAAGCAAAAGTGATATCGGTAAATGGATTAGTGATCGATCCTGAAAAATTCTTAGTTCAGTATAATGGTAAAGATATCTTACTGGCAAAAAAAGAATTTGAGTTGTTGTATTTGCTTGCATCAAAACCGGGAAGAGTATTTGTAAGAAACGAGATACTTAGCCAGGTATGGGGCGCTGAAGTAATTGTTGGTGATCGTACAATTGATGTTCACATCCGCAAGATCCGCCAGAAGCTCGGTGTCGATTGCATCACAACCGTAAAAGGTGTGGGATATAAATTCGAGCTCTGAGTTTTGAGTTATGAGGAATGAGAAAAAATCCTCAAAAGCCCATAGCTCATAGCTAATAGCTCATAGCTTTGTCTCTATGCTTTCTCCCAAAAACATTTCTCCCCGTCAGCTTTCATTTTTCACTGCATTGATCTTATCAATACCAATTTCCTTGTTGATCTTATTGATCGAAAAAGATTGGCGCTGGGGATTGGGTTCTTTTGTTGTCATTCTTGGTGGCAGTTATTTATTAATATCTTTTGTACTGGAACGTTTTATTTACAGAAAGATCAAGCTGATCTACAAATTCATTTATCAGACTAAAGCAACAAAGAAAGAAGAGACCTATTATAAATATATACTGCCACAAAAAAGCATTGATGAAGTAAGAGAAGATGTTGAGCAATGGGCTGAGGAAAATAAGCAGGAAATGGAATTGCTAAAACAAAACGAACAGTTTCGCCGTGAATTCCTGCAAAATCTTTCTCATGAATTCAAAACACCGGTGTTTGCCATTCAAGGATATGTGGAAAGTCTTTTGGATGGTGGTATGAATAACCCAGATATCAATAGAAGGTTTTTGGAAAATACAGGCAAGAATGTTGAACGTCTTTCGAACCTGATCAATGATCTTGATGAAATATCAAAATTAGAAAGAGGTGAATTGATATTGGCAAAAACGAATTTTGTGATACAGGATCTTGTCAAAGAAGTTTTTGAAAGCTTATTGATCAAAGCAGAAGTTCAGGATATAGAATTCAGCATAAAGAAAGGTTGTGAATCCCCGTTGATGGTTTTTGCCGATAAAGAAAAGATCCGGCAAGTATTGATAAACCTGATCGGCAATTCAGTTAAATATGGAAAACCCGGTGGTCATGTTGTTGCCAGCATGTATAAGGTTGATGAAAAACATATCCTGGTCGAATTAAGTGACGATGGAATTGGCATTCCTGAAAAAAATATCTCACGCATCTTTGAACGTTTCTACAGAACAGAAGGTGGTCGTAGCCGCGATATAACCGGCAGCGGACTTGGACTTGCCATTTGTAAGCACATCATTGAAGCACATGGACAAACCATTCATGTAAGAAGTACAGAAGGGGTAGGAACTACGATAGGGTTTACTTTGGAAACGAGAAAAGATTGATGTACTAATAATAAGTAGGCAATCCTTGCTCCAGTGCATTTAAAAAATCAACGGCTTCATTACTTACCCTTGTTCTTATTAATTTATCATTCAGCCTAAAAGCAAAATGATTGCAGCTATCATTGGTCGTTTTAAAATCCACTTCCTGTATTTTGTTTCCCTTTTTGAAAAAAAACATTTTACCATCATATCCGCAATCAAAAGGCTTTGTCTCTTTACTATCGATAAATTCAATAACACGATTGATCGCCTTTGATTCTGCTGTCTGCACTGTTTTAGTGATAACACCTGCCTTTTCATTCTTAAAATGAATGACCAAACTATCAGCTGAGGAGAAGCTTTGCTTAACTGCGGATTGCTTACAGGAGATAATAGCTAATGATATACAAATGAAAAAAAGGTATTTCATTGATTAAAGTTACCCTTAATATCTACATGAATTGCCATTAAAAAATAAAGGCTATGAAAGCTTGATCAGGGCCATGCCCAAAACGTTTGCAGCAACTCTGGCATGATCCGACATATTTGAAATGTGTCTGTATATTTCTCTTGTATGCAAAATGCGTTGAAGATCTGTGACAAGCACATCTTTATCTCCTAATAATATCTTTACAGAATCCCTGTACACTCTATCGATCCTGGTTTCCATTTTCGTCACTTTGATCAAATGTTCATAAGAAACTCTTGGATTCCTCATTAGCTTATCGATCGCTTTGTAGATTTCTGTTGCTTCCATTTTTACTTTTTCTATCATCGCTTTAATAAATTCATCTGACTTAACTTCAAAAAGAAACATTTCTTCTAAAGTTGTTAATGAATAATAAGCCATTTCAAAAAGAGAAATAGAAATATTATAAATATCCTCTCTGTCGATCGGGGTTATGAATGTATTATGAAGATCATCCATCAGCACAGTTCTTATTTCGATGATCTCATCTATCAACTTTTTTTTGTCTTTGATAGTCTTGTCAGTTATTGAACCAAGACTGCTCTCAAGAAACTCCAGGCATCCTACTGTTTTTTCAGCTTGCAGTTTTAGCTGTTTGATAAAGCTATCTTCCTTAACTGCTGTTCCAAATAATCCCATAGTAATATGTTTTTAATGTGAGAATGACCGTATCAGCAAATAAATTAGTATAGATAATAAAGCGGTGATGGGTATTGTCAACACCCACGATAATAAAATATTTTTTAAAACCTTCCACCGGACCTTTGATATTCTTTCACCGGCACCTGCTCCCATGATTGACATACTCACAACTTGCGTAGTGCTCACAGGGCCCCCGAATATGGAGGCAGTAATGATCACGATCGCCGAGGCAAATTGAGATGAAAAACTGTGGATCGGTTTGATCTTATAAAATTTCGAACCTAATGTTTTAATCAATCGCCATCCACCACCAAATGTTCCAAGGCAAATAGCAGTAGCGCTGATAATGATCACCCAATAAGGTACCGTAAATTCTTTTTGATAACCGGTAATGACAAGTCCCAATGTGATAACTCCCATCGTTTTTTGCGCATCATTGGCGCCATGACTCAATGCCATTGCAATGGCGGTAGGGATTTGGCCAAACTTGAAAAAGTAATCAGCTTTGGGGCTTGCTTTTTTTAAGAACAGGTAAGTGATTTTGATAACAAGCCATCCGAAGAATAAACCGATAAGTGGAGAAAAGAATAAAGCAATAAAAACTTTGATGACGCCTTTTGCTATGATAGCATGAATACCTCCTCCAATAAATACAGCACCGATCAATCCGCCAATTAATCCATGAGATGAGCTGGCAGGAATACCAAAAAACCAGGTAGCCAGGTTCCAGATACAGGCACTGATCAACGCAGCGATCAATACCTGGATGGTGATGAAATCAGAAACGGCAATGTCATGACCAATTGTTTTGGCAACCGCAACTCCGAATATAAAAGGGCCGGCAAAATTGGCAAGACCTGCCAGCATCAATGCAGTTTTGCCACTCAATGTTCGTGAAGAAATTATCGTGGCTACAACATTAGCACTGTCATGAAATCCGTTGAGAAAATCAAATATCAATGAAATAGCAATCAGGATGATCAGCCATATATTCATAAACAGTGATAAAAAGTTTTGGTCGCTACTGATATGGTTCAATGAAGAGATCTGCAGTTGCAACAATTTACAATTACATCAGCCTAGTTAGGTTTAGCCAAAATGAACAAATGGTTAAATAATTGTTACCCGTTAAATAATCAAATCTGCATTATGCGTGTATAGGGGAAAAGATCAAAGAATGATCGCTTCATTAAAAGCATGATGTGCTTTCTTCTCCTCCTTCAAAAAGAGATACCACGATACAGCAATGATAAGAGAAGCAGTTGCTGTTTTTGAGTTTTTATCTTCAGTAGATAATTGGCAACTATAAATAAGATTTTTTCGTGACCCTTTGTATATATAAAGCTCTGGAGTTACAGTTTGTCCTATATTGAATCGATACTTTGTATTTTCAATATCGACGATACCATGAGTTATTGAAAAATTGTCATAGTTCAGTGAACCGATACGTATACCATATTCATTTTTCAATACCAGCATTGTTCTAAGCAAACCTTCATCTTCAATAAGCAAAACCCTTCTTTCATTTTCTGTTTCTACTCTTGCAACATGAGTGTCATTTTTATAACGAAGCTTTAAAACAGTTTTCTCATCTTCCTTTAATAAATAATCCTGGTGGTCCTGGCTGCTTTTGACTGATATGATATTCATTGTTGTCGGTTTTTAGTTGTGGGACATTCAATATATACAATAATGAAACCCGGAATAACAATGAATAAAAAGGTAATAAAAATTTAATCTTGATTTTTCTATACATTGACTGTCATGGCTTTTCTTTTCGTGAACAACTGTTCGGAAAAAATTAAAATGTATAAATGATCTCAAAACATGGTACTGCATTTCCACACTTTTATTTTATTTCGCACCAAAACTGTTATGGAAGAGATCAAAAGGGAGCTTAATCAGCATGGCGACGGTGCCTTTTATTTTTTTCTCGATAATACTATCGTCGCAAAAATGATGATAGGGATTAAAGGAAATCATTTGTATGCTTACCATACTGAAGCAATGATCGAAGGTAAAGGTTATGCAAAAAAATTATTCGAAGCAATGGTTGACTATGCAAGAGAACATCATTTAAAAGTAACTCCCTATTGTCCTTATGTGCATGCTCAATTCAAAAGGCACCCTGAACAGTATGCGGATATTTGGAAAAAAGAAAATAATGATGCTTAAAATGATTACTAGCTTATCTCGGCATTACCTGCAATTAATCATCTGCATCGTCATCGTATTCCTGTTCTTTTTCTGTCGCAGCGTTCTCTTTGAATTTTAGCCTGCCTTTGCGGGTAGCCTTGATCAGGTCGCTGGTAAACAGCTTGGCAGCTTTCTGTATTTTATTATCAAATTTTTTTCGCTTGATCAAAGGTTTAAATTCAACCAATGCATCCTTAAGTTTACTATAAACAAGTTGCTTGATATCTTTCTTTGTTATGTTCTCTGCTGCATCATTAGTAGCCATTTGATAATTATTTACTAACACAAAAGTAATATTGATTTAATATCGGCTGTGTTAAGTTTCTTATCCACTTATGTATTGAAAAACAAAATCATATATGGTTGTAAAGCTTTTTCAGTACAAAACACCGAGGCATATTCATAATTCCACCTTACTCCCACTCAAAGCCCACTCAAAGCCCACTCAAAAGCCCCGCTCCTGCATTACCCATAACATTTAGTTAATAGGAAGATTACAATAGGTTAAACCAGGATTCGCTGTGAAGTAATAAATAAGAAAGTCCTTTGTAAAACCTCTTTATAATGGAAAGAAGACATGTAGACGTTGTTGTGATCTCTGACCTTCATCTCGGTACTTTTGGCTGTCATGCAAAAGAGATCGTCAACTACCTCAATAGCATTTCCGCAAATCTTCTCATATTGAATGGTGATATTGTAGATGGATGGCAGTTCAGCAAAAGATATTTCCCTGCTTCCCATCTCGATGTTATCAATGCAATATTCAGTTTGCAACACAATGGAACGAGAGTAGTATACATCACCGGCAATCATGATGAATTCCTCCGCCATTATAGTGATCTAAACATTGGCAATTTTCAACTAACCGATAAGCTCATTATCGAAATAGATGGTAAGCTGACATGGATCTTTCATGGCGATGTGTTTGACAACACTACAAAAGGAAGCGCAAAGCTGCTCGCTAAACTGGGCGGACATGGTTACGACATGTTGATACTGATGAACCGCTTTATCAATTTCTCTTTACAAAAACTGGGAAAGGAAAAAGTTTCTTTCTCTAAAAAGATAAAGAACAGTGTAAAGAAAGCAGTTCGTTACATCAATGACTTTGAAGAAACAGCAGCAGCGCTGGCGATTGAAAACAAATACGACTATGTTATTTGCGGCCATATACATCATCCGCAACAAAAAATATTTGCAAACAAACATGGAAAGGTCAACTACCTCAATTCAGGAGATTGGATAGAAAATTTGACTTCCTTGGAATACTATGAACATGCCTGGCATATTTATCATTACTGTGAAGAAGAATTTAAAGAAGTAGCGCCGCCAAGATCTGTTCCGTCAAAAGAAGTGAATGTGATAAAAAATGAGGTCGATCTTTTTCTTACCTCTTTGGCATTAAAAACCAACTTATGAAAATACTATACGCTGTACAGGCCACAGGCAATGGACACATTAGCCGGGCCATGGAATTATTACCTCACTTAAAACAATATGGCGAGATTGATATTTTTCTAAGTGGTGCTAACAGTACATTGGATTTGAACCACCCGGTAAAGTTTCGAAGCAAAGGAGTAAGTCTCTTTTATACTTGTGAAGGCAAGCTGAATTTCTCTAAAACTATAGTCTCCTTTGCACCTTTGCGGTTGAGAAAAGAAATAAAAGATCTTCCGGTTGAGAGATATGATTTGGTGCTAAATGATTTTGAATGTATCACTGCATTGTCATGTGTACAGAAAAAGATCCCATCAATACATTTTGGCCACCAGGCAAGTTTTTATTCAGCAAAAACGCCAAGACCAAATGAAAAAAGCAGGACCGGTGAATGGATACTGAAGAATTATGCAAAAGCGTCTCATTATATCGGCTTGCACTTTCGATCCTATGATGATTTTATTTTTCCTCCCGTAATAAAAAATGAAATTGCAAATGCTGAACCCGCAGATAAAAACTACTATGCGGTGTATCTTCCTTCTTACTGCGAGCATGTGTTGGAAAAACATTTTCACCAGTTGACAGATCATTGCTTTCATATTTTTTCCTGGCAAACCAAAGAGGTCAAGCAAAGCAGGAACATCACCTTTATTCCTGTAGATAAACAATTGTTCAATGAAGCCTTGATCAATTGTACGGGCATCATCACCGGTGGTGGTTTTGAAACCCCTGCCGAAGCATTAAAGCTGCGCAAGAAATTAATGGTGATCCCCATTCGCGGGCAATATGAACAGCAATGCAATGCAGCGGCACTGGAGCAAATGGGAATTACAAAACTTGATAAACTCGATGACGATTTTACTGATCACTTTAAAAAATGGGCTGCATCGGGGATCATAAAAATAAACTATGATCATTCCACCGAAGCGATCGTTGAAAAAGTGATGAAGCTGGCAGTTCAAAAACTAAGTGCAGGAAAAGATCATGAATTGATTGCAGCTCCGTATTTGCCTGCCCAAACCTGGCCTCCGTCTCTTACCAGCTAAAAAAAACCTCCCGGTGATACCAGGAGGTAACTGCATGAGGAATCAACTTACTAACCCCGGAGAACCGATCCGGGTTATATTTTATATGGATGGATAAGAACTGGCTGCAATTTCATTGTCAACTATTATACCAACGTTATTAGGGAATTACCAAACTGTTAATTGTGAACAAAAGCAACCAGCTCTTTATCATTGGATAAGTTGAACTGAAAAGCCACTTCCTGAAGTTATTCAACCCATGTTGAAAACACATCCTGCTTCACACCATAGGCCCTTTTCATTTCTTCTTGAGAATTTGTTTACACTTTTGATTCTACATTCCTTGGGCAATAAGACAATCTTGCCAAACGTTTGAAAACTTAATATTACCTTATTGTTAAGTTTTTGTAACTTCAGTATTAACACATCCCTTGAATTTCAAACGGACCATATTGATTGCTTGCCTTAGCTTCTGCAGTTTAAAAGGGATATCACAACAAACTGATCAGCCTTTAAGCTTTGATTTTCTTGGGAATACAATTACAATTTCCCATAATCCATTCCCCGGTCTTAAGTTTACTGACCAATTATCAGAAAGTTCTGTAGAAGAGTTTGTTTCCAAATTGAACGCCTCAGATTACCAGCCTTTGATCAATACAATTACTGCTTATCGTAATAACCAACACCTCGACGATTGGCTTTTTTACCAGGTGATCCGTAAAACAGCCGAACAGATAAGTCCGAAAGCCGAGAATTATTTTAGCTATACCATTTATAAATGGTTCCTGTTAACAAGATCTGGTTATGACGCCATATTAAGGATAGACAATGATAAAATGTTGTTTTATGTACAAAGTGATGAAGCGGTTTATAATATCCCTTATGTCTATCAAAATGACAAGCAGTATGTATGCTTGAATTATCATGATTATGGTAATAATATAGATTTCCAAAAAGAACAATTCAAAACCATTGGCATTGATGTCACAGGCGAGAAAAGATCGTTTACTTATAAAGTAAGCCACTTGCCGGATATCAGGTCGGGTGATTACATTAAAAAAGATATTGGATTCAATTATTACAATCAGCAATATCATTTTACCATCAAACTGAATCCTGAGATCAAAAATATTTTTAAGAATTATCCAACCGCCGATTATAGTAACCAATTCTCCATTCCACTAAGCAAGGAAACTTATAATTCACTCATACCGCAATTGAAAGAAGTGGTAAGCCCGATGAGTGTTACAAACGGTGTTGATTATTTGATGAGGTTCACCAGATACTCTTTTCTATTTGAAAAAGATACGCTGGTCTTTGGTAGGGAAAAAAGATTATCTCCAGAAGAAACTTTGTTATATGATCAAAGCGATTGCGAGGACAGGGCTGCTCTTTTCTTTTACCTGGTAAAAGAGATCTATAACTTACCCATGATAGTGTTGTCATATCCGGATCATGTTACGGTTGCTGTCAATTTTGATAAACCGGTTGGCAAACCGATCATCTACAATGGTTCTCCTTATTATGTATGCGAACCAACACCTCAAAAAAAAGATCTGAATATGGGAAGATCGATACCCGGTCTGGATAAAGAAGGTTTTGAAATTGTATATGCTTATCAGCCGGATAAAAAATAAAGAGGTCATATAAAACGACCTCTTCTGATTATCAGCAACAAGTAATTATTAATAGTTCCATTTTGTCCAGCCCTTCCACCATGTTGAAAGTGGGCCTGCAGGTGCAATAGCACCTCTGAATGTCGCGGTCTTATCAAAGAAACTATCACCTGTAAATTTAGCATCACTGAATTCACCACCCGCAATTACTTTCTGGTTCCCATTAGCGCCTGCAAAAGGAGTTGCATCTGGTGCAGTATAATTATAGGGTTGGATAAGCTTCACATCAGATGTATTGGTTAAAATATCATTTCCGTAAAATGAATTGGTGAACCATGTATTTAGTGTAGCAAGTGAGTTCACATTTGTTCCGCCAGCGCTACCAGAATATGCAAGAGGCTGTGCAGTTGTTGCATTGCCATTACCCGCAAGTGTAACGTTGCGTAAACGCAAGCTGCTGTCTTCAATATTCAATGCAGTTGCTGTACCGGTAGTATTATCAATTAAGATGCCTTGCGGCCAACCCATGATGATTGAATTGAAGATTGATAATGCTGAGTTTCTTCTTATCTGTGCACCGCAACGGAATAATGAACTTCCATTATTATTTAAAGTAGCTCTTGGCCCAATAGCAGTAACGTTACTAAAGATCGCTTTTGTTTTTGGAGTAGCTGTAGTACCACTTGCATTGTTATCGCTTTCAAAAGCTTCTGATGTTGAGATATCAGCGATCAATGAATCACGGATGATCAATCCAAACTGTACCTTACCACTGAAGCCATTGTCTGTATCAAAATCATCATCCTGTGTTTTATAAGCGATCAGGTTTTTACAATTCACAGTACCGCCAAACCACTCGTAAGCATCATCTTTTGCATATACTACTTGTACGTGATCGATCGTTGTACCACTACCAACACATGCCATTGTAAGACTGTTGATCTCTTTATCGGGTTGATATGCATAACCTGCATATTCAATTCTTACATATTGTATTGTTCCTGAATTATCATTGTCAGTAGGTGTTGTTGCTGGTGTTCCATCTCCTGAACCGGCAAGACCATCACCATTGGCATTGTCGATACCACCTTCAACCTGGTAAAGACCATTAATTCCATTATAGCTGGCATTGATACTCGCTTTTCCACAAAGAACGATCCCACCCCAATCACCTGACTGTGGATTAGCAGAAGCAGATGTAAATATGATCGGATCTGTTTCTGTACCAACAGCATTTATTTTTGAACCGCGGGTAATAATTAATGCGGCTACATCAGCCCCACTATATGAACCTTTGATCACTGTTCCCGCTTCGATTGTGAGTGTATGGTTACCTACTATATATACCAATCCTTTAAGAATATACGTATTGGCCTTGCGGAAAGTTGTGTCCGCATTGATCCTTCCTGTGACTGTGATCGTTTGACCAGTAGTGCCGCCTCCTCCTCCAGGTTGCTGAATGATGATCGGCTCACCATCCGTTTCAATTTTTCTGCAACCAGAGATTGCGATCATCGTTAAAGCTACCAGGTAAAAGAAATTCTTTTTCATTTTTTATTTTTTAAAAAGAGTTTACAAAGAGTAATTAAAGGTTAATGAGAAATTAGTTCCTGCTTTGCGTGTAAAACGATAAGCATCTGAATTTTTTTGGAATGTATGTTTATCGCTTGTGTTTTGATAGAAATACTGCGTCTTGTTAAGCAAATCATTAATATTCAATCTTAACTCTGCTTTCTTGTTCAATAATTTTTTAGCTAACTGGAAATCGATCAAAGGTCTTGGCGCTTCGTATGTATCAGGAGTTCCGGCACCTGCTGACTTATCACCAACCAAGTATATTCTTTCCCCGATCTCGTTAAATAAAAGCGTAGCATTGAAACCAGCTTTTTCAAGATCATACAACAAACCAAAATTTAAAACGTACGGTGATTGACCTTGCAATGGTCGGTTAAGATCAAATCCTTCATCTGTTACACGACTATGGATATAAGCAACATTTCCCTGCAATGTGAAATTCTTAAACCCTTCAGCAAAATCAAGTTTCTTTCTGAACTCAAGCTCTGCCCCATAGGCAATTGCTTTCTCCGGGTTCTGGTAAGCAAATGTGCTGGCACCACCACCACCTTCATTCAATAATTGTTCGATCGGATCCTTAAAATGTTTATAGAAAACTCCAATTGTGAATACCTGTCCTGCACCGGGGTATAATTCATAACGCAGATCGGTATTGATGATCTTTGTTCTTTTCAGATCAGGATTCCCCTGCACGGATGCATTCAATTCAAAATCGTAAAGATTCAATGCAGCCAGTTCACGTAGTTCAGGACGAACCACAGTTTGTGAAGCCGATAATCTAAGATTACTTTTTGGATTTATTTTCCATGTTGCATTTAAACCCGGAAGAAAATCGGTAACATCAGTATGTGTATGACGTTCGTCCCATGTTTTTACACTTCCCACCAATTGATCATAATCTTCAACTCTTAATCCCCAAACAACACGAATATCTTTTGCAAGTTGGTTATCGAATTGAATGAACCCGGCATTTAATATGGTATTGGCCATATAACGGTAGGTTCTTCCTGCTATAGAATTAAAAGCGAATAAAGTGCTGTTCTTTGATCCATCTCCAAAATTCTGAGGCTGAAATATCTTATCAGAAGGTAATTGAAGTAATGCATCATTATAGTTAGGTAAATAATTCGCAAATAAAACTGCATCATACAATCTGTCCTTAACCTGGAACATATAACCACCCTTTACAGTTTGGCTGGCTTCTCCAATTTTGAATTTATAAGTAAGATCGCCGCCGGCAGTATAGATATAGTCGCTTAAGCTCTGGTAGATACGGCTTCCACTTTGTTGTGAAAGTGAATTGGCAATTACCGCACGCCATGGATCGGTTTCACTTGCCCTGGAATAAAGAAGACGACGTTGATCAGGAATATAACCATCTAAAATATTAAATGCACCATACCATTTTAAAACAAGTGGCTTTGAAATGCTATGCTCACCACTGATCTGCGTCGTAAAAAATGTATTTTGTTTAAAAGAAAATTCTGTGCCTTGCAGGTATTTATCATTACGGCTTATATCGATACCGTTGCGGAGTGTAACAAAATTATTTGAGTTAACATTGATAAGAGATTTTACAGAGATCTTATTCAGTGGATTCAATTGCATGGATACACTTGCTAAACCGCCTACAGAAGTCTCCTGAACATACTTCTCATCATGAAAATCTGTTTCAACAGTTGTGTTATAATTAAGATCAATAACATTTCTCCTGTTCTCGATCTCAAGATGCTTGTTTGACTTACTATAAAGAATGCCGAATGTTCCCCCAACTTTCTTATGAAATAAAGTTGTAGCAAACCCACCATTGGCCTGGAATGATGCATTCCACGGACCTGATGTTTGGTTGGGTGTCCAGGCATTTCTCATCCCCTTTCCTATTGCAGTTTTTTCTGCGGGTGACAACAAACTAAACTTATACTTTGTTGTATACCCATCGGGGAAACCTCTTGTTCCATCATCAATACCTAACCAATCAAGATTACCACCTTTCTGGTCTCTATAAAATTTATTACCGATAGTTTGCGAATTAAATCCTGTACCAACTTGTACATTGAAAAAATTCTTTGAAGGAATATCTTTTGTATTTACTTGTATCAAACCACCCGCCCATTCTCCCGGGTATTCAGGAACAAATGCTTTATTGATAATGATATTATCGATCATCTGAGCAGGAATAAGATCGAACGAAAATGTTTTGCGATCTGGCTCTGTGCTGGTCAATAAAATTCCGTTGAGCATTGCCTGGTTATAACGATCAGCGAGTCCACGAACAACAATGAATCTTCCTTCCATGATACTTGTACCGGGAGTACGTTTCAATACTTCACCTGTGTTTTTATCAGGAGAACGACGAATATTTTCAGCAGAGATAACTGATGCAACTGTATTTGTATTTTTTTGAAACTGTACCATTGCAGCCTGCGTTTCTTTTCTTGCTGTTGTTGAGGATGCTGTTACAGTTACACCGGTTAAAGTATTCTTTGTTGATTCAGTTAATGATATCTGCAATTCATTCAACTGTCCTGCAACAACTTCCACCTCTACTTTTTTTGTTTCATAGCTGGTTGAGGAAATAATCAATATATATTTCTTACCAATTGTAAGTGATAAACTGAACTCGCCATCAACACTTGATGTAGTTCCGATATTAGTGCCTTCAATATTTATAGATGCTTTTACAACCGGTTCATTCTTGCTGTTCAATACTTTGCCGGTGAGTTTTTCAGTTTGAGCAAAGCTTACCAGGATCAATCCAAACAGGGCCGAAATAGTGAGCAGGAATCTTTTCATTTGCGTGTTTAATTACGACGCAAAAGTGATGCCCCCGCATTATGCCCGTGTTAATGCCACGTTATGGAATTATGACCCCAGTATTAACTTAGTGTTAAGCGGGTTTAGAACCTGAACTGAAGTCTGCAAGTGAATACATTATCTTTTATATCTGAAGTATAACCACCCAGTTGGGTGTTTTCATTTTTTACAATATCATAATAGAAAGTGATCTTGGTCTGCGGGTTGAAATAATAAACATAGCCAATACCTAATGTTGAGAATTTTATATCAGCAGCAGTTAAATTGGTTCCTTGTTTCCCGATATCAGTCTTACTTACTTTGATATTGGGATCATACCAATCGTATTTTATAACCAATTGATGTTTTGTGTTGACTATGTTTTGAAGAAAATAAAAGAAAGCTCCATTGTAATGTCTCACATAGGTTGGCACAGCAAGACCGTTTGAATTTGGCAGGGTACCAGGATTAGTAGTATTTGCAGAAGTACCCGGTTGTGTGCCAAACCAATATTCTGCTCTCCACTCAGTAGCGCCCCACCGATGATTTATTTTATATTGAATATCTCCTCCATAATAGTGACGGGGTGCTGACCTTCCGAGATTGGATTCAGAAGAATCAACTATAAATACTTTATTTCCTGAAACCACACCACTATTGTAAACATACTTTGTTCCATTCTTCCAGCCACCTCTTAAAAACGAAAGCCCAGCTCCTAATTCGGAATTGCCGATCTTATAAGGTTTAAGTGTAAAGCGGCTTATAAAATCTTTATGACTATCGAAATCTGTTGTACCGGATTGACCTTGTCCATTAAAGAACCCGGCATCCCATTTCAAATGATAAAGCCTATGATTTTTTTTCTGTGGCTCGAATGAGAACATTACACCAAGATCTCTTTCTCCGGGCATCAATATCTGTGACATCCTTCCTCGTTCAGGAGTTTCCCGGTAGGAGGAACCCAGGTTTACTTCATAACCAAAAGGTCTGGCAAAAAAACCAGCGGTCATAGCCAAAACATTTTTCCTCGTTTCAAATAACCTTATAAACATGTCTCTTACGATCACTCCTCTTTCCGTAGCATCTATTTGAAAAGTAAATAACACTTTTGGCATTTTCTCTTCAGTCCTAAGAAGATAATCAACCTTTAGTCTTGCTCTCCTCAACATAAACCTGCTGCTGGAATACTGAGAAAAGTTTCCTCCTTCATAAGATGGTGCACCGTCTGATTGCGCCACCTGGAATTGTGGCTGCATATAACCGGATATATTTAAGTTTTCAAATCTTTTTATAAAGGGCCGTACCGTGTCCTTTATAAAAAATGAAGAGTCAATATCAGAGAGGTAGCGTTGTGCCTTTGAGTGATAGCTTATCATCAAAATTGATATAAGCATAACTGCGGCCCTTAATATTGACTTAACCATTGAGTAATAATTTTTTAATGATTTGGTAATAAACGGCCGCAAGTTACTTAATGCGTATAGAAACTTTATGTTACCCCGTCTTTAAGAAATCGTTACTTCTATATTAAGTTTATATTAATTCTATTTTTGCCCTGACCATCCCTTGGGTCAAAGGGTATCTTCGCAACCAATAAATTTTTCTTATGGCAGGACTCAACTCAATCATGAAAATATTTGTTCCAAAGAACAAAGTCTTTTACGATCTATTCGAAAAAGTTGCCTCTAATTCAGCATTGATGGGCACCAAATTAAGGGCCTTAGTTTCAGAACCTGATTTTGATAAGCGAACTTCTATTATCAATACTATCGAAGATCTTGAGCATGCCAATGATGAGTTGACCCATAATATCTTCACTGAGTTAGGAAGAAACTTTATCACTCCTTTTGACAGGGAAGACATACACTATCTCGCTACTTCTCTTGACGATATTGCAGATACTATTTATGCATCTGCTAAAAAGATCAATTTCTATAAAGTGAACCCTAATGATCTTGGCATTCAAAAACTGGCAGAGATTATTGAGCAAAGCGCAACTCTTGTAAGCAATGCTGTTACTTCTTTAAAAGACATGAAAAATCTTCGACAGGTAACAGAATCGCTTGTCAAGATCAACAGTTTAGAAAACCAAGCCGATGATATTTTTGATATGAGTATTGAAAGATTATTTGAAACCGAACCTGATGCAAAAGAAGTGATCAAGAAAAGAGAGATCTATACTGTAATGGAAATTGCTACTGATAAATGTGAGGATGCAGCAAATGTGATAGAGTCAATCATTATTAAATACGCTTAATCAATTTGATGATGTGATAATATGCTAATCTGCTAATGTGATCTAAATCTTTGTTGTTTCAATTAGCACATAAGCAAATCAGCTAATTAGCAAATTAATTTCTTATGACCACCTTTTTGATACTTATTATAGCGCTGGCTTTGATCTTCGATTTTATCAATGGCTTTCATGATGCAGCAAACTCGATAGCGACGGTTGTTTCAACAAAAGTGCTTACTCCATTCCAGGCAGTATTATGGGCGGCGATCTTCAACTTTGTTGCCTTTTTTATTTTTAAGGATCATGGTGTAGCGAATACCATTGCAAAAACCGTAAAAACAGATTTCATCACTTTGCCAGTTGTATTCTCAGGGTTAATTGCAGCGATTGCATGGAATTTATTAACATGGTGGTTTGGTATTCCTTCTTCATCATCACATACTTTGATCGGTGGTTTTGCAGGAGCTGCTATTGCACATGCCGGTGGTTTTGGTGCAATTAATATGGCATCTGATCCAAACATTCTTAAAACGGCAAGCTTTATTTTGTTGGCTCCTCTTACAGGTATGATAATGGCGTTAATCATCTCGTTGTGGTTTTTAAATTCTTTTAGAAAAGGTCATTTACCTAAACTTATTTCATTAGGCGTTCTTATTTTGGTTGCCCTTTTCCTTTATAAAAATCTTGAGTTTGATCCTAAAATACTTAAATCACATTATGAGTCTTATGCTCTCAAAGTGATCTTCTTCTCAAAGAATTTTAAATGGATATTGCTGGCATTGATCCTTGTGATCATGGCCATCTTTACAATTTTCTTAAATACACTTAATGCCAACAGATCAAATCAGTGGTTCAGGAGATTGCAGTTGGTTTCATCAGCTGCATTCAGTATTGGCCATGGTGGTAATGATGCACAAAAAGTAATGGGGATTATCATGGCGGCATTAGTTGCCAGCAATCCTGGTAAATATTCTTTAGGGCATATGGAGTGGTGGGTACCGCTTGCCTGCTATACTGCAATAGCTGCAGGAACAATGAGTGGCGGTTGGAAGATCATAAAAACGATGGGTACAAGAATTACTAAAGTAACTCCATTTGAAGGCGTAGCTGCTGAAACAGCTGGCGCAATTACATTGTTCGTAACAGAAGCATTGAAGATACCTGTAAGTACAACACATACTATAACCGGAGCTATTATGGGTGTTGGCGCTACAAAAAGATTATCTGCTGTGCGTTGGGGTGTAACAGTGAATCTTCTTTGGGCATGGATACTTACAATACCGGTAAGTGCCTTATTAGCTGCAGGAGTTTATTCTATAGTCAAACTTTTTTTATAAGCTTTCTCTCCTGTTTTTCCGACTTTTGCATGAATAAATCTTGGTATTCATGGTGAAAATTCTTGTTACCGGCGGTTGCGGATATATTGGCTCTCATACAATAGTTGATCTTATTGAAAATGGTTATGATGTTGTCTCTGTCGATAACAATTCAAGATCACATGCAAGCATGCTCGAAAGAGTAGAAAGGATAACCGGGCAAAAGATCAAAAACTATAAGGTAGACCTTTGCAATTTTGATGATACGTTTGCCATCTTCCAGGAAAATACAGATATAAGAGGCGTTATTCATTTTGCTGCTTACAAATCAGTAAATGAATCAGTAGAACAACCGTTGATGTATTTTGAAAATAACTTGTACTCCCTCATCAATCTTTTGAAATGTATCCAGGATTTTGAAATTCCCTGGTTTGTTTTCTCATCGTCATGCACAGTTTATGGCACACCTGACCATAGCCCTGTTACAGAAGCTACATTGCCAAAGCCTGCTGAATCTCCTTATGGATATACAAAACAAATGGGTGAGCAAATAGTAAATGAGTTTGCAAAAAGTTCTTCGGCTAAATGCATTCTATTAAGATATTTTAATCCTGTTGGCGCACATCCATCAGCTATCATTGGCGAAATGCCGTTGGGTAAACCACAGAACCTTTTTCCGGCGATCACACAAACAGCAATAGGTAAACTTCCAACAATGATCGTTTATGGAAATGATTATTCAACAAGAGATGGAAGTTGTGTCCGTGATTTTGTACATGTATGTGATATTGCACATGCTCATACATTGGCTTTGGATTATATGGCCGAGGGGAAAAATAAAAATAACTGTGAAGTATTCAATCTGGGTACTGGTAATGGAGTAACAGTTTTGGAAGCTATCAATGCATTTGAAAAAGTAAATGAGGTAAAACTCAATTATACGATCGGGCCAAGAAGACCTGGCGACATCGTGGCTATCTATGCCAGCAATGAATTGGCAAAAAAAGAGCTCGGTTGGGAGCCACAATATAATCTTGAAGATATGGTTGGCACCGCCTGGAAATGGGAGCAGCGTCTAAAGGCTGATGAAAAGGTGTTTTCCGGTAAACCGGGTGAATTGAATTAAAACTTTTCCTCATTCATCATTGGCAATTCACCATTGACGCTGAACCCTTACTTTTGCCCCAATCTGATTTATTATGGAAGTAATGGAGCAACAATCAAACATGCTTAAAGAAATACAATCAACCGGCAATAAAGATACCCGCAGTGGTTTTGGTGATGGGATAGTTGAAGTGGCAAGAAAGAATGAAAATATTGTTGCATTAACTGCTGATCTTGCTGGTTCTTTAAAATTGAATCAATTCATAAAAGAATTTCCCAATCGTTTTATCCAATGTGGAATTGCAGAAGCAAACATGATCGGTATAGCAGCCGGATTAACTATTGGTGGTAAAATCCCTTACACAACAACATTTGCAAATTTCTCTACCGGCCGTGTATATGATCAGATTCGTCAGTCCGTTGCTTATTCAGGTAAAAATGTAAAGATCTGCGCATCACATGCAGGAGTTACATTAGGTGAAGATGGAGCAACACACCAGATCTTGGAAGATATTGGATTGATGAAAATGTTACCGGGCATGACAGTGATCGTTCCTTGTGATTATAACCAAACAAAAGCAGCGACGATTGCGATTGCTGATCATGTTGGACCTGTTTACTTAAGATTCGGAAGACCTGTGTGGCCAATCTTTACAAAACCGGAAGATTTTAAAATTGGTAAGGCACAAATATTTTCTGAAGGAACTGACGTTTCAATTTTTGCTTGTGGTCATTTAGTATGGAATGCAATACAAGCTGGTGTGATCTTGCAAGAAAAAGGAATAAGTGTTGAAGTGATCAATATTCATACAATAAAACCATTGGATGAAGAAGCTGTGATCAATTCAATTCGTAAAACAAAATGTGCAGTAACTGCTGAAGAACATAATATCATTGGTGGATTAGGAGATGCAATTGCTCAATGTGCTTCAAAGAATTTTCCTATACCAATAGAGTATGTAGGAACAAAAGATACATTTGGTGAAAGCGGAACTCCTGCGCTATTATTAAAGAAATACGGAATGGATATTCCTGACATTGTTGCTGCGGCTGAGAAAGTGATGGCGAAAAAATAAATTTAAATTGAACTATAAGTAAAAGCTGTTGCTATTAGGTAACAGCTTTTTTGTTGAATAGAATTACTGAACGTATAAGAGTGCGACGCAACAAAAGCTAAAACGGAGATACAAAAGCTGGTATAACAAAATAAAAATTCTACTTTTATACTGTCAACAAGGTTAAACGCTTCCGTATTCCAATATTCTAAACTCATTTAAAGACCGAACCGCATGGCCCTGACAACCCTAAGCGATAGTGAATTGCTCGTAGAATTCCGTAACCCTGTTACAAAGGAAAAGGCGTTTACATCAATCATTAAGAAATACCAGGAAAAATTGTATTGGCATTTGCGCCGTATGGTCGTAGACCATGAAGATGCAAATGATGTATTGCAAAACGTAATGATCCGGGTTTGGAATGGGCTCGAAAATTTCCGTGAGGATAGCCAACTGTACACCTGGCTTTACCGGGTAGCAACCAACGAATGTTTAACTTTTTTGGAGCAGCAGAAAAAGAGGGCTTCTATCTCTTTAAGCGATGTAGAAAGTGGGCTGGAAAACAAGATCAAGGCGGATAAGCATTTTGACGGAAACAAACTGGAGTGGAAACTTCAACTGGCAATTCAGCAATTACCCGAAAAGCAAAAAATTGTATTCCAGCTCAGGTATTATGACGAAATGCCTTACGAGGAAATGAGTAGAGTGTTGGAAACCAGCGAAGGAGCGTTGAAAGCCAGCTATCACCATGCGGTGAAAAAAATAGAGGATTACATTAAGAATCATTAAACTTACATACCCAATTGCCGTCCAAATCACGGTAAAATGACAAACAGGAATACCATATTGAGTGAATTAAATGAACTGGATAGTACTCTGGGAAACTTGAGCCCTCAAAATCTCTACTCGGTACCTTATGGTTATTTTGAGGGACTTCCTACCCAGATCATGAATCGCATAAAAGCTTTGGAAGCAACGGATGCAAAAGATGAGTTGGAGTATTTGTCTCCTTTGTTAAGCAATGTTTCTAAAGAAACTCCGTATTCGGTTCCTGCTGGTTATTTTCAAAGTTTGAATGAATCGATCTCCTATGCAATAAATAACGCTGATGAAACAAGTGAAGAAGAGATCGAAACTTTATCACCATTGCTCAGCAGCTTAAAAAATAAAAATCCTTACTCTGTTCCTTCAGGATATTTTGAAACATTAGAAACAAAAACTGAAAAGCAGGAAGCAAAGGTTATTTCATTTACAAGACGTAGATGGTATCGTATGGCGATCGCTGCTGCAGTGATTGGAATTGTTGCAATAACAGGCTTGTTACTGATCAATAAGAAAAATACTACCATAAGCGATCAACAAGCAGGAGGCTGGGTCAAAAAGAATGTGATCAATAAGGTCAGCAAAGAAAAGATAGATGAATTTGTAATAATGGTAACGCCGAACGGTGCTCAAAAGACTGTTGAAGAAAACGAAGCTGCTGCGCAGGCAGAAGTAAAAGAATTGATGAAAGATGTTTCACAAAAAGAAATAGATGAGTTTTTAAACGATGCAGTAGCTTTGGAATCCAATGATAATACAGACGCCCTAATGAACGATTAACATGAAAAGATTTTTACTCATATTAACCCTTGCCTTGTTCGCTGGCTTTGTTGCTAAAGCCCAGGACGATGACAATGATAAGATCAGGGATAAGATGAGAGAGTTCATCCAGAAAAGAATGAACCTGTCAAAAAATGAGGCCGAACGATTTACCCCCGTTTTTATCCGATACTTTAGAGAATGGAGACAAGCCATCAGGGAACATAAAGATGATATTTTAGAAAGGCAAAAAAGGATCGTCGATCTTAAGATCCGTTATCGTGATGAGTTCAAAGAAATTGTTGGTGAAAAAAGAAGTAATGAGGTTTTTAAAAGACAAGAAGAATTTGTACGGATCATTACTGAGCAAACAAGGAATCGAAAAGATCAGATTCCTACAATTCGCAATCGAAGTATTTTAATAGAGTAGCAGCATTTTAATCTCGGTGTTTTTCATAGGTTAGCAACGGCCATTCCGATTTTCGGAACGGCCTTTTTGTTGATTGTAGATAATGAATTCCAACTTTAGATTTTGAACAAATCATTTTTAGATAAATCCAAAATCTGCAATCTAAAATTTAATGATGGGATTTTTGACGTCATGATAAAATAAGAACGTCCATTTCTCTTTCTGTCCCTGTTCCCACCAAACTCGTCTCAATTCCATTGCTTTCTTTCCATCAAAATCATACTTAGCTACAAACCGATGTTTCATTTGACCTAATTGAGGAGCATCATCACCCCCAAAAAAGATCGTCTCATTATTTTCTTTTATCCAAAATACCTGGTGATAAGGAGAGTGAGCACCTGTTATTTTATAACTGATATAGTCATCGATTTCCCCTTCATCATCATTTAATATAATAACCTGGTTTGATCT
>Ga0207675_100001611_pt1 | contig 22606 bp, 12 predicted proteins | sample KBSSwiS42_FD_184305 | JGI IMG/M metagenome (GOLD analysis project Ga0207675, IMG submission 184305) | Switchgrass rhizosphere microbial communities from Kellogg Biological Station, Michigan, USA - KBS Switchgrass S4-2 (SPAdes) (version 2) | ecosystem: Host-associated > Plants > Roots >...
TCGGAAACATCACCGAACGGGAAAGCATCGGCTACTCGCGCTACAACGGTTTGTGGGTCACGGCGAACCATCGGATGAGTCACGGCCTGCAGCTCGCCTCGTCCTACACGCTGTCGAAGTCGAGCGATACCAACTCGTACGACGGCACCGGTGCGAACAACAACGGTTCCCTGCAAAACAGCTACGACATTGCCGACAGCTATGCGCCGTCGGACTTCGACACGCGGCATCGCTTCAGCGCCAACGCCACCTACGAGCTGCCCTTCCGCGGCAACCGGCTGAAAGAGGGATGGCAGGTGGTCGGCGTCGTGCAGCTGCAGTCCGGGAGCCCGTTCAACGTGATCACGAATATCAACACGTTCACCGGCGTCACGTCGCTGCGGCCCGACCTCGTCGGCGACCCGGTGATCATCGGCACGGCGGATCAATGGTTTGCCAACGGCGTCTGCGATCCCCGCGTCGCGGGCTCATGCACCTCGTCGTCGGTGTTCGCGCTGCCGGTCTCGGCGAGCGGCGTGTTCCACTTCGGGAACCTCCCGCGCAATGCGATCCTCTCCCCGGGTTTCAGCGACACGGACCTGTCGGTGATCAAGAATCTCAGGCTGTCGGGGCAGGCCCGCGTCCAGCTGCGGGTCGAGATCTTCAACGTGTTCAACCAGGCCAACCTCGGGCTTCCGGGCCGCTCCGCTATTCCGGGCAGCACGGCATTCGGGTTGATCACGGCGACGAGGTTCCCGACCGGCGATTCCGGATCCGCTCGACAGGTGCAGTTCGCGGCGAAGTTCCTCTTCTGAGTAGCCTGACGCTGTGGTCGGGTGGGTCGCGTGGGGCCCGCCCGCCGCAACTCGAGTCAGCGGCCACCCTCACGCGCCCGCCAGCACGGCAGTAGCCGCCACATAAATTCTTCGTTGTAATTGCGTCACTCTTCCGTAAGATGCCCGCATCAATTCCGGCGGTGCGCGCACTCATTACAGGGAGGGCGTCCATGGTCCGTAGGGTCTGGGTCGCGGCGGCGGTCGTCGGTGTCTGGCTCGCAGGCGCGGTGCTTTCGCACGCGCAACAAGGTACGGGGGAGCTGCGCGGGCGCATCCTCGATGCGCAAGGTGCGGTGCTGCCCGGTGTCACCGTGGTGGCAAGAAACGAGGCGACCGGCCAGGTCCGCGAAATCGTCAGCGGCGGCGACGGCTCGTTCTTCATGAGCGCGCTGACGCCGGGCAGCTACGAGCTGACGGCGCAGCTCTCCGGCTTCAGGCGCTACCAGCACAGTGGCGTGCGGGTCGAGGTCGGCAAGACGTTCGCCCTCGATGTGCAGCTGGAAGTCGGCGCCATCGAGCAGGCCGTGACCGTCACCGGCGAGTCGCCGCTGGTCGACACCTCGACCAAGCAGATTGGCGGCCACGTGACGGCGCAGGAGCTCAACGACATCCCGTCGATCAACCGCAACTTCACGACCTACCTCGGCACGCTGCCGGGCGTCACCGCGTTCATCTCCACCGACTCGTTCGGCGCCGACTCCATCCGGGTGAACGGGCAGGGGACGCAGAACGTGAACTACACGCTCGACGGCGCCGGCAACAACGACACCTTCAACGGCGGCAACGGCGGCGCGCAGGCGCGGACGCCGGTGGAGGCGATCCAGGAATTCCAGCTGCTGACCAGCCAGTTCGATGCCGAGTTCGGCGCCTCCTCTGGCGGGGTCGTCAATGCAGTGTCGAAGCAGGGGACCAACAACTTCCACGGCACGGCATTCTTCTTCGAGGCGAACGACAAGCTGACCGCGCGCGATTATTTTGCCGAGAAGCGGAACCTGCAGAAGCCGGAGACGCGGCAGCTGCAATGGGGCGGCAACGTCGGCGGGCCGATCATCAGGAACAAGCTCCATTTCTTCGCCAACCTCGAGCGCATCGATCAGAACCGCGGCATCACGATCAACATCCCGGCGCGGCCCGATCTGAACTTCACCGATTTCACGCACGACAACGTCTGGAACTGGATGGTCCGGGTCGACCACCAGATCAATCCCGCCAACACCTGGGCGGTGCGCTGGCTGCGCGAGACCTCGCCGCAGAGCAACCAGTTCCCGGGCGTGACCAACTGGACGCGGACGCGCGCCGAGAAGGAAACCGACACCGACTGGACGATCGTCGGCACGCTGAACTCGGTGATCAAGAACACCCGGGTCAACACGCTGAAGCTCTCGTACACCAATGAGAACGTGTTCTTCGGCAACCCTGGCTACTTCGACACGCTCGATCAAGCGTCGCTCGCACCGACGCTCAGCTTCCAGACGCACCAGGACGGGTTCAGCAACCGGGCCAACCAGCGCATGGATGCGGCGTATCAGCTCGACGAAACGTTCGCGTGGTTCCTGCCCAACAAGAAAGGCGATCACGACCTGAAGTTCGGCACCAACGTCGTCTACACGCCGCTGCACATCTTCGACGTCAGCGATCTGAACGGCACCTTCACCTTCTCGGCGACCGATCTCGACTTCAACGCGGCGAACCCGCGGACCTATCCGGATCGCCTCAGGATTCGTGTCCCCGGCGCGTCGGACTTCGTCGTCCCCGGGACCTTCATCGGGTTGTTCGCCCAGGACAAATGGAAGATCAGCAACCGCGTGACCGCGAGCATCGGCCTGCGCTACGACGTCGAAGACATGCCGCTCGAGGAGAAAGACAACCCGCGGTTCTCGAGCCCCGATGCCTATCCGGTCGACATGAACAACGTCTCGCCGCGGATCGGCCTCACCATCGGGCTCGACGACGCCGGCAAGTCGGCGGTCCGGGGTGGCTGGGGACTCTTCTATCAGAAGACGCCGTTCACCTTCGTCACCGGCGTGGTGTCGGCCGGCGTGTTCTCCGACTCGTTCCTGGTCACGCTCTGCGGGCCGGCGACGGCGCCCATCTGCCCGACGACGACCAACGTCGATCCGGGTCCGTCGGCCGGCCGCCTGCCGACCAACCCGTTCCTCGTCAACGGCCCGACCGTGAACCGGGCGCTGCTGAACGCGATGTTCCCGCCCGGCACGCTGGCGAAGAACACCGGCACCGTGCAGTTCGACAACCCGGACCGGCACCTGCCGTACTCGCGCCAGGCGAGCGTCGGCTTCGAGCGCCAGCTGTCATCGACGATGGCGGTGAGCGCCGACTACATCCGGACCGAGCTGCGCGACCTTTACATGCGCCGGGACTTGAACCCGTCGACCCGCGTGTCGACCGCGCGCACCGCGGCGGTGACGCGGCCGGACGCCAATTTTGCCGGCGCGGTGCTGGAGATTGGCAACTACGGCTGGGCCAACACCGACTCGCTGCTGGTGAGCGTGAACCGGCGCTTCAGCCGGGGCTATCAGTATCGCGTCGCCTACACGCTGTCGAAGTCGTTCGGCAACACCGGCAACCCCGGCAACATCGAAACGATCACGACGCAGATCGGCGACGATCTGAATCTGGAATCGGGGGAATCGCGCACGGCTCAGGATCGGCCGCACGTGCTCTCGCTCGGCGGCTCGCTGGAGGTGCCGCGAACCCGCGGGTTGATCATCAGCTCCGGCATGACCTATCAGAGCGGCGCGCCGTTCACGATCGTCGACAGCACGCTCGATCCCGATCGCAACGGGCAGTTCCAGGATGCGGTAGCCGCCGGCACCTACACCGGGTCGTCCTCGAATCCCGAGGCATTCTCGGTCGACTACGACGGCGGGTTCCGCGGCGCCCGCGGCCCGAGCCAGTTCCTGCTCAACCTGCGCGCCGGCTACCGGTTCAAGCTGCCGCGCAATCGCACGCTGCAGGCGCATCTCGATATCTTCAACGTCACCAACCACGCCAACTTCGTGGTCGCGACGCAAACCATCGGCAACGTCCAGAACGTCGTCGATCGCCGTGATGCGGCCACGTTCCTCAGCTATGCATCGACGGTCGCTCCGACGCGGACCGCGCAGTTCAACGTCAAGTACACGTTCTGACGCGGACTGGCAGGTAGGGCAGGTAGGGCAGGTGGGCCGGGTGGGGAAGCCTCAGAGGCTCTCCCTGCCTGCCTTACCTGCCCTACCTGCCCGACCCGCCCTACTTGCCCGACCCGCCCTCGCCTACACTACGGCGCATGCGCATCGCCGCCGCCTCCACCATCAGTGTTCTCATCGCCGCCGTCCTGGCGGCACAGCCGCCGGCGCCGTTCACCCTCGACGAAACGACGATCGCCGACATCCACGCGGCGTTTCGCACCGGCTCGCTCACCTGCCGCTCGCTGGTCGAGCAGTACCTCAAACGGATTGACGCGGACGACAAGCAGGGCGCGGCGCTCAACGCAATCGTGATGGTCAACCCGCAGGCGCTCGAGGCGGCCGACGATCTCGATCGCCGCTTCCGCCAGTCGGGACCGGTCGGTGCGCTGCACTGCGTGCCGGTGATCGTCAAGGACAACTTCGAGACGATCGAGATGCCGACCACCGCCGGCTCTCTGTCCCTCAAGGGCATGATGACGGGCAGGGACGCGTTCGTGGTCAAGCGCCTGCGCGCGGCCGGCGCGGTGATGATCGCGAAGTCGAACATGGCGGAGTTCGCCTTCAGCCCGGTTGAAACGGTCAACTCGATCCTGCCCGGCTACTCGCGCAATCCCTACGATCGCGCGCGCGTCACTGCCGGCTCGAGCGGCGGATCGGCAGCCGCCGCCGCGTCGAATTTCGGCGCCATCGCGCTCGCCAGCGACACCGGCGACTCGATCCGCGGCCCGGCCGCGCATCAGGCGCTCGTCGGACTGCGCTCGACGATGGGCCTGGTGAGCCGGGCCGGCGTCGTGCCGCTGAACCTCGGCGCCGACATCGCCGGCGCGGTCACGCGAACCGTGGCCGACACGGCCGCGGTGCTGCAGGTCATCGCCGGCGACGACCCGGACGACCCGGTGACCGCCGCCTCGCGCGGCCGGGTCGACGCCACCTATGCTGCCGCGCTCCGCCGCGACGGGTTGAAGGGCGCGCGCCTTGGCGTGCTGCATCAGGCTTACGACACGCCGACGCTCGATCGCGAGGTCGAGACCGTGTTTCGAACAGCGCTGGGCGAGCTGCGAAAACTCGGCGCCGAGGTGATCGACCCGGTGGCCGTGGAGCACCTGGACGAGATGCGCGCGGCGCAGACGGGCACCTGCAATCAGTTCAAGTACGACCTCAACCGTTATCTCGCGGGCCTCGGCGACAAGGCGCCGCGCAAATCGCTCGACGACATCATCAAGTCGCGCGACTTTCACCCGTCGATCCAGGTCAGGCTCGAATCGGCTCAGGCGGCGAGCGACGTGCCGGGGGAGTCGGCCGGGTGCCGTAGCCGCGAGGAGTTCCGCACCAGGCTGCGCAGCGCCGTGCTCCAGCTGATGGACTCGGCGCGACTCGACGCGCTCTTGTATCCGACCTGGAGCAACCCGCCGCGTCTGATTGGCGACCTGAACACGCCCGGCGGCGACAACAGCCAGCTCTTCGCGCCGTCGACCGGCTTCCCGGCGATCACCGTGCCGATGGGGTACACGCGCGGCAACCTGCCGGCGGGACTACAGATCTTCGGCCGCCCGTGGAGCGAGTCGACGCTGCTGCGCCTCGCCTACGCGTACGAGCAGGGCACCCGTCATCGCCGGCCGCCCGCGTTGCGGTGAGGCAGAGACGCCCGATTCGACTGCGCCGGCAGGGCGCCCGTTCACTGGCGCCGAAGTACAATCGTCACGATTGAAAAAGGTCCTGATCGCCAACCGCGGCGAGATCGCCGTGCGCGTGGCCCGCGCCTGCCGCGAGCTCGGCCTGTCGACCGTCGCGGTCTACTCCGAGTGCGATCGCACGGCGCTTCACGTGCGCTACGCCGACGAGGCCTATCCGATCGGCCCGAGCGCGCCGCGCGAAAGCTACCTGCGGATCGATCGCCTGCTCGATGCGGCGAAACAATCGGGCGCGGATGCCGTGCATCCCGGCTACGGCTTTCTCGCCGAGAACGAAGCGTTCGCCGCCGCGGTCGGTGACGCCGGCCTGACCTTCATCGGCCCGTCGCCTGCGGCAATCAAGACCATGGGCAGCAAGACCGCCGCGCGCGCCGCGGCCATCCGCGCCGGCGCCCCCGTCGTCCCCGGCATCGAGCAGCCGCTCGCCGATGCCGACGTCGCCAGCGTGGCCGCGTCGATCGGGTATCCGCTGCTGGTCAAGGCGGTGGCCGGCGGCGGCGGCAAGGGGATGCGCACGGTGACCGAGCCGTCGGAACTGGTCCACGCCGTGCGGGCGGCGCGGTCCGAGGCCGGCGCCGCATTCGGCGACGCCTCGGTCTACCTCGAGCGCCGCCTGACGCGCCCTCGCCACATCGAAGTTCAGCTGCTGGCCGATGCGCACGGCACGGTCGTGCCGTTCGTGGAGCGTGAATGTTCGATCCAGCGCCGTCATCAGAAAGTGGTCGAGGAGTCGCCGTCGCTGGTCGTTTCCCCGGCGCTGCGCGCCGCGATGACCTCCGCCGCTGCTTCGATTGCCGCCGCCGTCGGCTACACCAACGCCGGCACGATCGAGTTCCTCGTCGACGAAGACGGGCGCTTCTACTTCCTCGAGATGAACACGCGGCTGCAGGTCGAGCACCCGATCACCGAGCTGGTGACCGGACTGGATCTGGTGCGGTGGCAGATTCGCATCGCCCGCGGCGAGAAGCTCGATATCGATCCGGCCCGCATGCTGACGCCGAACGGCCACGCCATCGAGTGCCGCATCTATGCCGAGGATCCGGACAACAACTTCCTGCCGTCGCCGGGCCGCATCCTCCAGCTGCGCGCGCCGGCCGGTCCCGGCATCCGCGACGACAGCGGCGCCGCGGCCGGCCTCGACGTGCCGATCTTCTACGATCCGATGATCTCGAAGCTCGCCGCGTGGGCCGAAGATCGGCCGCTGGCGATTGCACGCATGCGGCGGGCGCTCGACGAATACCTCGTCGCCGGGATCAAGACAACGCTGCCGTTCTTCCGCTGGCTGGTCGCGCAGCCGGAGTTCCTCGAGGGGCGATTCCACACCACCTACCTCGATGAGGTGCTGAAAACGCGCAACGGCGAACCGTTCACCAGGGCCGACGCCGATGTCGAGGAGATCGCGGCGATCGGAGCGGCGCTTCAGGTGATGCTCGCGCCGTCCGCTTCCGTCGCAGCGTCCGCGGCCGGTGGCCCCGCGCCAGGCTCGCAGACATGGCGGGCCCGCGCGCGCGTCGAAGGGCTGCGCGGCGCCTGATGCAGTACGACGTCGACATCGGCGGCCGGCGCCGCCACGTGGTCGTGACGCGGTCGGGCGGCGGTTTTGCAGTCACCGTCGACGGCCGGGCCCACTTCGTCGATGCCGCGCGCATTGATGCGCAGACGATGTCGCTCGTGGTGGACAGGGTGCCGCCCGCGGAGCACACCCCGGCGCGGCCGGCATCGCCCGGCGATCGCCGCGGGTATGAGGTGAGCGTCGCCCCCCTTCCCGGCGCCGGGGAGCTGCAGGTCCATGTCGGCCCGGTGCCGGTCGTGGTTTCGATGAACGGGACGCGGAGCTGGGGCCGGAAACACGAGGGGCACGGCGCCGGCTCCGGACCGCAGCGGGTCGTGGCGCCGATGCCGGGAAAAATCGTGCGCGTGCTGGTGGCGGCGGGGGACCACGTGAGCCCGCGCCAGCCGGTGGTGGTCGTCGAAGCGATGAAGATGGAGAACGAGCTGCGCGCGGGCCGCGAGGGGACGATTGGCGAGATCCACGTCCGCCAGGGGATGTCGGTCGAAGCCGGCGCGCTGCTCCTCGTCATTCAGTGAAGCTGCTCACCCGCCTGCGCGAACTCAAGCTGCTCCGGTACGTCAGCTTCTGCCTTTCGCTCGTCGTCGCCCTGCTCGCCGCCGCCATCGTCGCCTCGGTCACCGTCGACCTCGGGCCGGCCGTGCGCAAGCGGGCGGAAACCGAAGGCTCCAAATACCTCGAGCGGCCGCTGCGCATCGGCGGGCTGAAGATCCGCCTGCTCACCGGCCGGGTGATCGTCGAGGACCTCACCATCGACGGCCTGCACGAGGGAGATCGTCCCTTCTTCACCGCCGAGCGTCTTTCGGTGTCCATCGACTGGCTGCCGGTGATCGCGCGCAAGCCCGACATCCGGATCACCTCGGTCGAGATGACCGGCTGGAACATGCTGGTCGAGAAGTGGGAGAACGCCCACAACTTCCCGCGCTTCACCCGGGGCAACCAGCCGCGCGGCCCGAGCCGGATCACGACGACGATGCAGTGGATGCGCGCGTCGAACGGGCAGTTTGCCTTCGAGGACCACGACACGCCGTGGAGCGTCATCTGCCCCAACCTGACCGTCGAGATCGGCAACCTGCCGAAGTACCACGGCACCGCGTCGTTCACCGGCGGAACGGTCACGATCCAGAACTACCTGCCGATGTGGGCGAACATGAAAGCCGCCTTCGTCATCGACGGTCCGCGGATTCAGCTCGACCGGATCGACCTGCAGACCGATGGCGCGACCACTGTGGCGCGCGGCGAGGTCGATACCGCGCACTGGCCGAACCAGTCATACCAGGTGCAATCGCGCGTGCGCTTCCCGCGCATGCGCGAGCTGTTCTTCCAGGACGTGTCGTGGCGCGTCAGCGGCGACGGTGACTTCACCGGTGTCTTCAAGCTGTTCAAGGATGCCGGCGGCACGGCGCGCGATCTGACCGGCAGCTTCTCCAGCCCGCTGGCCGGCGTGAACGCTTACCAGTTTCCCTCGCTCTATGGATCGCTGCGCTGGACGCAGCATGCGTTCGAGGTGTGGAACGCGGGCTCGCAGTTCTACGGCGGCGCCGCGCGCTTCGCGTACTCGATCAAGCCGTTCGGCGCCAAGGTCAAGCCGACGCATCATTTCGATGCGACCGTCGACGCGATGGACCTGGCGCAGTTCACCGATTTCCAGGAGATGCCGGGCCTGCGGTTTGCCGGCGCGGCCTCGATTCACAACGTGCTCGACTGGCCGTCCGGCCGCTTCTCGGAGCACACCGGCGGCGGCGAGCTGGTTGTCACCCCGCCGGCCGGCATCACCACGATGTCGCCGTCCGAGTTCGCCGCCACGGGTCGGTTCGAGAGGAGCGGGGAAGGTGCGCTCAGCCCGGCGGTGGCCGACGAAGAAGGCGCGCAGGAGTGGGGTCCGTTCGCGCCGCAGCCGCTGCCGCGGCACTTGCCGGTCGCCGCGGAGCTGACCTATCGCTATACGCCGGACCAGGTGATCGTCGATCACGGCCGGTTCGCCACGGAGCGCACGCACGTCGCCTTCAGCGGCACGACCGAATACGGCGACCGCTCGCGCCTGCCGTTTCACGTCCTGAGCAGCGACTGGCAGGAGAGCGATCAGCTGCTCGCCGGGATCATCTCCGACTTCGGGTCGCCGACCGGGGCGGTGGAATTCGGCGGCCGCGGCGAGTTCGACGGCGTGATGACCGGCGCGTTCCGCAACCCGCGGGTCGAGGGGCTGTTCACCGGGCAGGGGATGCGCGCGTTCGACACGCTCTGGGGCGACGGCAGCGCGCGCATCGTCGTCGAGAACCGCTACGTCGACGTGCGCGACGGCATCGTCCGCAAGGGCGACTCGTCGATCCGTGCCGACGGCCTGTTCTCGCTCGGTTATCCGCGCGCCGACCAGGGCGAGGAGATCAACGCGCGGATCCGCGTCGCGCGGCGCGACGTCGACAGCCTGCGCCACGCGTTCGGCATCGACGCCTACCCGGTGTCGGGCCTGCTGTCGGGCGATTTTCACCTGACCGGCGAGTACCAGCGGCCGGTCGGCTTCGGCGCGATGACGATCGAGGAAGGGACCGGATACGGTGAGCCGTTCCAGCGTGCGACCTCTTCGCTCCGTTTCGACGGCACCGGCGTCCGCCTCGACAACCTGGAGCTGCTGAAGGGACCCGGCAGCGTCACCGGCGCGGCCTACGTCGGCTGGGACTCCACGTACTCGTTCAACGTCGACGGCCGGCGCATCCCGGTCGAGCGGCTGGCGTTCCTCGCCTTCAAGAACGCGCCGCTCTCGGGCGTGGCCGAGGTCACGGCCAGCGGCAGCGGCACGTTCGAGGTGCCGCGCAACGATTACCGATTCCGCGTCAACGACCTGTTCATCGGCGAGGAGGGCGTGGGGCAGGTGAGCGGCCGGCTGGCGATGCGCGGCACCGAGCTGAGCGGCGAGGTCGATGCCGCGTCGCCGCGCCTGGCGATGACCGGCACCGGCCGCATCGCGCTGACGTCGCAGTACGATTCGGACCTCTCCTTCCGCTTCCACGACACCTCGCTCGATCCGTACGTGCGGCTGTTCGTGCCGCGCCTCTCGCCGTTCACCACCGCGGTGGTCGGCGGCGCGCTGCGCGTCGTCGGCGAGCTGGCGGATCCGAACCACCTGCTGGTCGACGCCACGGTCGACTCGCTCGAGATGAAGCTGTTCGACTACGCGGTGAAGAACGACGGCCCGATCCGGATCGCGCTCGATCGGCAGCAGGTGAAGGTCGAAGAGCTGCGGCTGGTCGGCGAAGACACGCGGCTGCGTGTGTCGGGGACGGTGGGCCTCGGCGATCAGCGGATCGCGCTGCGCGCCGCCGGCGACGCCAACCTCGGCATCCTGCAGGGATTCTTCCGCGACGTCCGCGGATCGGGGCGCGCCGAGCTGGTCGCGGCGATCGATGGTCCGCTCGCACAGCCGCTGTTCTCGGGCAGCGCGACGATCACCGAGGGCCGCGTCCGGCACTTCCAGATCCCGAATGCGCTCGACGCCATCAACGGCACGATTCGCTTCGACTCCGGCGGCATCCGCCTCGACGATCTGGCGGCAACGATGGGGGGCGGGCGCGTGCAGTTCGGCGGCCGCATCGGCTTCGACGGCTACCTCCCGGCAGACCTCGACGTGACCGCTCGCGGCGAGGACATGCATCTGAGGTTCCCGGAAGGGATTCGCTCGGTGGTCGACGCCGACCTGGCGCTGCGGGGCAACTACCGCTCGCCAACACTCGGCGGCGTAGTCACGGTGAAGAACGCGATGTGGAGCCGCCGCATCGACACGCCGGGCAGCATCTTCGACCTGGCGTCGCGGCGATCCGCGGCGGCGGCGACCGCCAGCGGCCCGGGCGAACCGGCCGCCACGGTGCCGCTGAAGTTCGACGTGCAGCTGCTCGTGCCCTCGACGCTTCGGGTCGAGAACAATCTCGCGCGCCTGGTGGCCAACGCGGATCTGACGCTGCGCGGCACCTACGATCGCCCGGTGGTGGTGGGCCATGCCGATATCGAGCGCGGCGAGGTGACGTTCGAGGGACGCCGCTACCGCATCTCGCGCGGCTCGATGGATTTCACCAATCCGAACCGGATCGAGCCGTTCTTCGACGTCGAGGCGGAGACCAGCGTGCGGGTTCCCGGCCAGACCTATCGCGTGACGGTGGCGTTTGCCGGCACCAGCGAGCAGCTGCGGCCGACGGTCAACTCCGATCCGCCGCTGCCGACCGCCGACGTGCTGGCGCTGCTCTTCAGCGACGTGCGGCGGAGCGGCGTCGCGGGCGTCGCACCCGAGCTGCGGGCGCTTCAGAATCCCAACCAGGCCCAGACCGACATCCTCACCGCGCGCGCGACGCAGGCGCTGACCGCGCCGATCTCGTCGGAAGTCGGCAAGGTGGTCGAGCAGACATTCGGCGTCGACACCTTCCAGCTGTCGCCGTCGTTCGTCGATCCGACGAGCATCCAGCCGTCGGCGCGGCTCAACCCCACCGCGCGGCTGACCATCGGCAAGCGGATCTCGGACCGCGTCTACCTCACCTTCTCGCGCAGCCTCGGCACGATCGGCAACGATCAGATCGTGCTGCTCGAGATCGACGGCAGCGATCGCGTGTCGTGGATCCTGTCGCGCAACGAGGACTCGCAGACCTACGCGCTCGAATTCCGCGTGAGGCACGTGTTCTGATGGATTGCCGGCGCATCCGCCGGTCGCTGGCGCTCTGCCTCGTGTCTGCGGCGGCGTGGCTCGGCCAGCCCGGCGCCGCGCGCGCCGACGTCGCCGCGTATCTCGGCAAGCCGGTCGCGTCGGTCCGGCTGATGATCGAGGGGCGCGACACCTCCGAGCCGCTCCTCAGCCAGATCATCGAGACCGCGCCGGGCCAGCCGTTGTCGATGGTGCAGGTGCGGGAAACCGTCGCGCACCTCTTCAGTCTCGGCCGCTTCGAAGGGGTGAGCGTCGACGCGACGATCGAGAACGGCGCCGTCACGCTGCGCTACGAGCTGACGCCGATCCATCCCATCTCCCGCCTCCGGTTTGCGCTGCCGGACACCGCCCATGGGATCGACGACGGCGCGCTGCGCCGGGCGGTGGTCGATCGCTACGGCTCGACGCCGCCGTTGAGCCGCGCCGCCGACATGACGCGCATCCTTGCGGACGCGCTGCGCGAGCGAGGCTACCTGCATCCGGTGATCACACCGCGCCCTGAGATCGAGCACGCGCCGGAGCGCGCGACGCTCGTCTTCGCCATCGAACCCGGGCCGCGCACGCTCGTCGGCAGCGTCGACGTCGTTGCGCCGGCGACCGAGCGGGCGGCGATTCTGGCGCAGCTCGCGCTCTCACCCGGCGTGCCGTATCAGCGCGAGGCGCTCAACGCGCGCATCGAGCGGTTCACCGAGGAGCGCCGCCGCCGCGGCTACTACGAAGCGAAGATCGCCCCGGTGGTCTCGCTGGCGGACGACGATCGCGTCGCCAACATCACCCTGACCGTGACGCCGGGACCGCGCGTGCGCGTGGTCTTCACCGGCGATGCGCTGCCGGCCGACCGTCGGGCGGATCTGGTGCCGGTCGAGCGTGAAGGGTCGGTCGACGAAGATCTGCTCGAGGACTCGAGCAACCGGATCGAAGAGTCTCTGCGCGCGCAGGGGTATCGCGACGCCAAGGCGCCGCATACACGCGAGACGATCAACGGCGAGCTGGTGATTACCTTCGCGGTGAACCGCGGCCAGCAGTTCCGGGTGTCGCGGTTCGAGATCTCGGGCAACGCGTCGATCCCGCTCACCGAGTTCGCGCCGGCGCTCCGGATCCGCGACGGCCAGCCCTTCTCGGCGTCGCGCCTCGACGCCGACATTCAGCTGATCGAAGACCTCTATCGCCGCCGCGGCTTCGCGTCGGCGCGGGTGCGCTCGGCCGTCGACGTCGTGACCCAGACGCCGCCGCCGGCCCAGGTACCGGTCGCGGTGCGCGCGGTGATCACCGAGGGCGTGCGCACGACGGTGGACGGCGTCAGCTTCACCGGCAACCAGAGCATCACCGAAGACACGCTGCGGCGCCGCGTCGCGCTGCAGGCCGGCGCGCCGTACGTGCCGCAGCAGCTGGCCATCGATCGCGACGCCATCGTGCTTGCCTATCAGGACCTCGGATACGAAAGCGCCACGGTCGAGGCGCAGCCCGAATTCAGCGCCGACGGCACGCACGTCCGCGTCGGCTTCGCGATCCGCGAAGGGCCGCAGGTGTTCGTCGATCACGTGCTGATCGTCGGCAACGTGCGCACCAGCACCGGCACCATCGAGCGGGAGCTGCAGGTGAAGCCGGGCGATCCGTTCAGCCTCAGCGCGATCAACGACAGCCAGCGCCGGCTGACCGCGCTCGGCCTGTTCCGCCGCGCGCGGATCACCGAGCTGCGCCACGGCGGCGAGACGCTGCGCGACCTGCTGGTGACGATCGAAGAAGCAGCGGCGACCACCGTCGGCTACGGTGGCGGGGTCGAAGGCAAGCTGCGCGTCGTCGGCAGCTCGGCGGGCGGCGGTGAAGTCAGTGAGCGGTTCGAGGTCGCGCCGCGGGCGTTTTTCGAGGTCGGCCGGCGGAACGTCTTCGGCAAGAACCGATCGCTCAACTTCTTCTCCAGCCTCTCGCTGCACCCGCCGCGCGAAGACGGTACGTCGATCACCGAGTATCGTGTCGTCGGCACGTTCCGCGAGCCGCGGGTGTTCGACAGCACGGCTGACGCGTTCGTCAACACCACGTTCGAGCAGCAGACGCGCTCCAGCTTCAACTTCGCGAGGCAGAGCTTCAGCGCCGACATTGCCCGGCGTCTGACGCCCCGGCTCAGCGTCACGGGCACCTATCAGCTGCAGCGCACCCGCGTGTTCGACGAGCGCCTCAGCCCGGAGGACCAGCGCCTCATCGACAAGGCGTTTCCTCAGTTCCGCCTGTCATCGTTCTCGGGCGCCGTGATCCACGACACCCGCGACGATGTGGTCGACCCGTCGCGCGGCTGGTACACGAGCGCAACCGGCCAGCTCGCGGCGCGGCGGCTCGGCTCGGAGATCGGCTTCGTCAAGTCGGTCTACACCGCCCAGACGTTCCGGATCGTGCCCGGCACCAACCGGCTGGTGTTTGCCGGCAACGCCCGGCTCGGGCTTGCGACCGGCTTCCCGCGCGAAGTGATCGGTCAAAACGGCGTGGTGATTCCCGGCGAGCTGACGCGCGACCTGCCGCAGAGCGAGCGTTTCTACGCCGGCGGCGACACGACGATTCGCGGCTTCGCCCTCGACCGCGTCGGTACCAGGCACATCCCGGCGCGCGCGGGCGATACGCTGGACGAGAACCTGCTGCCGATCGGCGGCAACGGGCTGGTGATCTTCAACGCCGAGCTGCGCGCGCCGGTCACGCGCGCGCTCGGCGTCGTCGGCTTCCTCGACACCGGCAACGTGTTCAAGCTCGCGAGCGGCATCCGGCTGAACGAGCTGCGCACCGCGGTGGGTAGCGGCGTGCGATACAAGTCGCCGTTCGGGCCGATCCGCTTCGACGTCGGATTCAAGGTGGACCGGCAGCCGGGCGAGGGGTTGACGGCATGGTTCGTCTCGTTCGGGCAGGCGTTCTGAGACCAAGACAATGCGGATGGCGGATTGCGGATTGCGGATTGTTGTTTCGATCTTCTTGGCTGTTGTCGGTCACGGCGTCGTCCGCGCAGAGACGATCGATCGGGTGCTCGCGGTCGTGGCCGGGCAGCTCATCACGCTCACCGACGTCAGGGCGGCGATCGATCTGCGACTGCAGACCACCGACGGCGCCGCCGACCCGGTGCGGGCGGTGCTCACCAAGCTGATCGATCGCGAGCTGATCCTGGCCGAGGTCGATCGCTACGCGCCGCCCGAGCCGACCGCCGATGCGGTGAACCGCGAAGTGGAACGGGTACTCGCGCGCTTCGAGTCGCAGGAGGCGCTCGAGGCGGCGCTGGCGCGATCGGGGATCGACGAGAAGCACCTGCGCGAGACCCTGCGGCAGGATCTGCGGATGCGCGCCTATCTCGACCAGCGCTTCACGTCGGCGGACGATCGGCGGCAGGCGCTGGTCAGCGACTGGCTTGCGGGGCTGCGGCGGCGGGCCGAGATCGTTGATCTCTACCTGGCGGTACGGTGACGCGTTCCAAATGACTCGTAGCGCAGCCCTTCAGGGCTGCCCGCGCGGCGGTTGGCAGGCCTAAAGGCCTGCGCTACGCGAGCCGCGCGATTTGCAACGCTCCAAGAGCTGGCGCGCTTGGCCCACGCGTCAGCGTCCCGCGACGAGGAACTGTGCGATCTGCAGCAGGTCGAAGCCGGCGTGGCTGACCATCGGTGCCACGGCGGAGCGGCGCCGCAGGTAGACGATTCCCCAGAACGCGCCAAGGACGCCGGTCGCGACCGCCGCGTCGATCCCCTGCATCAGATGCCCGGCGCCGAAGGCCATGCTGGTGACGACGATCCCGACGACCGGACCGCCGAGCCAGACTGAAAATCGGTGCAACAGGAAGGCGCGCTGGATCTCCTCGCGCACGCCGCCGGCCACGAGCACGACCAGCGCGAAGAGCCACGCGTCGCGCGGCGACCGCAGCAGCGCCGCCAGCGGGTTGTCCGGCACGGTATGCAGCCACGGCGCGAGATAGCGCATCGACAGCAGCAGCGCGACGCCGATGCCCAGGGCGAGGAAAATCAACGCCGCGCCGAGGCCGACTTCCGCGAACGTGCGGCGCGATCCGAACAGCACCGCCCGCGGGCTCTCGCCGTGCGCCCGCAGCATCACCACGATCAGCGCAATCAGCAGCACCGCGTCGCCGATCGACAACATCACGACGTAGCGGATGTTGAGTTGTCCGCCGACCAGCGGCTGATAGCCGAGGGCCCGCAGCGTGCCGCCGAGCGCGATCTGGGTCAGGAAATCAGAGCAGATGAGGACTTCGATCAACGCCACCAGGCGGGCGGCGAACGGCGGCGGGTGCGCCGCGTCGGGCGGGAGGTCGTCCGAAGGCGGAAGGCTCGGAGCGGGATCCACGACGGCCAAAGCGTAACGCATCCGCACGCCTTGCCGACGGGCCGCCCCGAGCCCGATTTTCGTCGAGCAGCCGTCAGGCGCGAATGCGGACGGTGAGCGGCTCGACGAGCTTCAGCGTAATCGCCGCGCCTTTCGCCAGCCCCACTTCCTTGCCGCGCGTCGACAGCACGACGCCGGTGCCCGCGCCGCCGCCGACCGCGGTGCCGATCAGCGCGCCCTTCTTGCCGCCGGCAATCGCGCCGATGATCGCGCCGCCCGCCGCGGGCGCGCCGATCTTGATCGCGTCGTCCTTCTTCGTCGCCGGCGCGGTGCGCCCGACCGACGTCGTATGCATCGTGTAGCGCTGATCGTCGCCGCGCGGCGTCAGCGAGTCGAAGCGAATGCCGATGTGCGCGCGCCCCTTCACCTTGGCCGAACGGGTCGCGTCGGTGACGACGCCCGACACGCGCGAGCCTTCGGGCAGCGCCGCCACGCCGTTGACCATCACCGCGCGCGAAAGATGCGCGGCCACCGGCTGCTCGACGCGGCTGGTCGCTGAACTGACGCTGGTGTCGAGCACCACCGGCAGCGTCGTGCCGGCAGGAATCGTCACGTCACGCCAGGTCGCGGCAGCGGCGTCCGGCGCGGCTGCCGCCGATTCGGGCCTTCCCGCGTCGGCACGGCCGACGGTGGCGACCGGCGACGTGCCGCTCTCGGCGGGAGTTGCGGTCGTCGACGGCGTCGCCAGGGCGCTTCCGCGCGCCGGCGGTTCGTTCGCGTTGCATGCGCCGGCGAGGAGGCTCGCGGCAGCGATTGAGATCGTGAGCAAATGCATGCGCGTAGTCATAATGACGGGCTAGGGTGCAAATACTCCGCCAGCTGCTGAGGTCGGCTGAGCCAGTACAGTTGAGCTTGCATCAGCCGTGTTCGGGGACCAGAATGTAAAAATGACATGGTTCGAGGTGAAGCGTGACGACACCTTCTACTGACGGAATTGATGTCGTTGACGAAGAACCGAAAGTCACATCCGAGCGCGTCCTGATCGTCGAGGACGATGCCGCCGCGCGCGTGGGCCTCGAGCAACTCGTCAAGAGCTGGGGCTTTCTTGCCGAGTCGGCGTGCGACGGCGAAGAGGCGCTCGAAAAAGTCACCTCGTTCCGTCCTGCCATCGTCATCACCGATCTGGTCATGCCGCGAATGGACGGGCTCGCGCTGTTGCGCGCGCTCCCGCAGGTCGGCGCCGACGTGACGACGCTGCTGCTGACGGCGCAAGGCACCGTCGACACGGCAGTCGAAGCGATGAAGGAAGGCGCGTACGACTACCTCACCAAGCCCGTCGATATCCAGCGGCTCAAGATTCTGCTCGACAAGATCGTCGAGCGCCTCGAGACCGTGCGCGAGGTCAAGGCGTTGCGGCGGCAGTTGCGCGAGCACGGGGCGTTCGGCTCGCTCATCGGCAACAGCCCGGAGATGCGCAAGATTTACCAGGTGATCGAGCAGGCGGCACCGACCTCCGCGTCCGTACTGATCACCGGCGAGTCCGGCACCGGCAAGGAGCTGGTGGCGCAGACCATTCACCAGTTGAGCCCGCGCAACACCTTCCCGTTCATCGCCATCAACTGCGCCGCCATCCCGGAAACGCTGCTCGAAAGCGAGATCTTCGGCCACGAGAAAGGTGCGTTCACCGGCGCCGCCGATCGGCGCCAGGGCTGTTTCGAGCTCGCCGATCGCGGCACGCTGTTCCTCGACGAGATCGGCGAGATGACGCCGGCGACCCAGGTGAAGCTGCTGCGCGTGCTGCAGGAGCGGCGGTTCCGCCGGCTCGGCGGCCGCACCGAGCAGTCGGTCGACGTGCGCGTGATTGCGGCGACCAACGTCGATCCGGTCGAAGCGGTGAAGCAGGGCAAGCTGCGGGAAGACCTCTTCTACCGGCTGAACGTCTTCTCGTTCCGGCTGCCGAACCTGCGTGAGCGCAAGGAGGACCTGCCGCTGCTGGTGCAGGCGTTCATCAACGAGTTCAACCAGCGCAACCAGAAATCGATCTCGGGGCTCGACCAGCAGGCGATGCGGATGATCGAGCAGCACACCTGGCCGGGCAACGTGCGCGAGCTTCGCAACGTGATCGAGCGGGCGACGATTCTCGCGCCGGGGCCGTTCATCGAGGCGAAGCACCTGCCGCCGGTGCTGGCCGAGGAGCCGCAGGCGCAGCACCAGCCCCAGCTCGCGCTGTCGCCCGGCACCACGGTCGAAGAGGCCGAGCGGCGGCTGATCATGATGACCCTCGCGCACACGCGCGACAACAAGACGCGCGCCGCCGAGATCCTCGGCATCAGCCTCAAGACGCTCCACAACAAACTGAACAAGCTGAGACTTCGGCCGAAGAAAACCGACTGAAGGTGCCGCGACGCGGGGCCGACACCCGCGCCCCGACAGCCGCCGTCATGCATTTAGGCATCAAAGGGAAGCAGGTCCTCGGCGTCACCTCGATCGTCGGCGCCGTTGTCGTTCTGCTCAGCGTGCTGCACCTGGCGCGGCTGGCGAGCGTGAGCCTCGACGAGAGCAGCGCCCGCTCGCAGCTGCTGGCCAACGCCATCTACCACCGCGCGCAGAAGGTGGTGGTCGGCGGCGCCGATCCGCTGGTCTCGCTGCGCGACGATCCGGGCCTGCGTTCGATTCTCGATGCCAGCTTGTACTCGAAGAACGTGACCTACGCGGCGCTCGCCGACGTCGCCGGCTTTGCCGTCGCGCACGCCGACCCGGCGCTCGAGGGCCAGGTGCTGCCGGCCGGCGGCGATCTCGGCAAGCTGCTCGATCGGCGCCCGCTGTCGCAGCTGATGGCGATCTATTCGAGCCAGGGGCAGAATCTCGAGTTCCGCCAGCCGCTGCTGCTCGGCGATACCGAGATCGGCTCGATTCGCATCGGCGTCTCGACGCTGCTGATCCGCCAGGACCTCGACAACTCGCTGCAGCCGGCGCTGGCCACGGCGTTCGCGGCGCTGGCGTTGTCGGTGCTCTTCGCGAGCCTGCTCTCCAATCTCTTCCTGCGGCCGATTCACGTGATCCGCAGCGGCTTGACCCGCCTCGGCAAGGGCGAGTTCGGCGTGCAGCTGAACCTGACGCAGCACGACGAGTTCGGCGAGCTCGGCACGTTCTTCAACGCGGTCAGCGAACAGCTGTCGGCGGACCGCTCGCAGATGGCCGGTCAGGTCGCGAACCTGGAATCGGCGGTCGAACGGCTCGAGGACGCGGTGGCGATCGTCAACGCCCGCGGCGAGCTGCTGTTCGCCAACCCGGCGATCCGCGCGCTGCTGCCGGACGCGGCGCCCGGCGTCGCGCTCGAGTCGCTGGTCGGCCCCGATCATCCGCTGCGACGGCTGTTCGAGCAGACGCTGGTGAGCCGCCAGTCGCGCGGTCCGCTGTCGGCGCCCTTCGGCGACGCCGGCGAGCGGCTGGTGATGACGCACACGATCAGCGATCCCAAGGGTGAGCTGGTCGGCATCATGCTGATCGGCCGCAATCTCGAATATCTCAGCGAAGTCCAGTCGACGATGCGCTACTCGCGCAAGCTGGCGGCGCTCGGCCGCCTCTCGGCCGGCGTCGCGCACGAGGTCAAGAACCCGCTCAACGCGATGATGATCCACCTCGAGCTGCTGCGGCAGCAGGTGTCGGCCAACACGCGCCGCAGCGCCGGATCGTCGCGCACCAAGGCCGCGGCGCACGCCGAGCCCGAAGGGCGCGGGCTCGCCATCGCCGAGCCGCCGCCGGTCGATCGCGCGGAGGCGACGCAGCACGTCGACATCATCGCCAACGAGATTCGCCGCCTCGATGAAGTGGTGCAGGGCTTCCTGAAGTTCACGCGGCCCGAGGATCTCAAGCTGCAGCCGGTGGCGCTCGGTCCGCTGCTCGCCGAGATCGTGCCGATCGTCCGCCCTGAAGCAGAGCGCACCGGCGTCGCCCTCGACATCGACTGCAACGGCGCGCCCGACGTCAACGGCGATCCGGCGATGCTGCGGCAGGCGTTCCTCAACCTGGCGCTCAACGCCTGCCAGGCGATGCCGGGCGGCGGCACGCTGCGGATCCAGTGCGAGGCGCTCCGCGGCCGCCGCGTGTCGATCTCGTTCAACGACACCGGCGTCGGCATCAAGCCCGAACACTTGCAGCGCATCTTCGATCTGTATTACACGACCAAAGAGAAGGGCAGCGGCATCGGCCTGTCGATGGTCTACCGCACCGTGCAGATGCACGACGGCGAGATCGAAGTGCAGTCGACGCCCGGCGCCGGCACCAGGTTCCGCGTGCTGCTGCCTCAATCATGATGAAGCTCTATCCGCTGCTGCTCGTGCTGGTGTTCACCTCGGGCTGCATGCGCGCCGCCGCGAAGACCACCCCCGACGCGCCGCCGCTCGACATGCCGGCGCCGCCGCCGCGCGAGGTCGAGCCGAGCGAGCCCGAAGCGCCGCAGCCGGTGCCGCTCGTCAGCGAGCCGGCGCGCAACGCGCCGCCGCGGGCGCGGCCGACGCCGCGCGAACCGGCTGCGCCGCGCACTGCCGATGCGCCGAAGCCGGCAGAGCCGCCGAAGGTCGAACCGCCGGTCGTCGAGGCGCCGAAGCCGCCGGAAGAGCCGGCGCGTCCGCCGTCGACGCTGCAGACGACGCCGGCCACCTTGGAGGGCGATGTGGAGCGCGGCATCCGCGCGTCGCTCACGCGCGCCAACGCCGATCTCAACCGCATCGACTACCGCATGCTCAACGCCGACGCGAAGACGCAGTACGACACGGCCAAGCGCTTCATCCGCCAGGCCGACGATGCGATCCGCACGAAGAATCTGGTGTTCGCCAAGAACCTCGCCGACAAAGCGGCCGCGCTTGCGGCTCAGCTGGGTGGAAAGTAGCGCGCTACCCACCCGCGGGGAATCGTTTCCACACCTCGACGGTGATGCACCACCGTCTTCGCGATAACAAAGGAGTTTTCAGCGATCCGCCTCTGGCATTTCACTTGCTCGATCAGGTTGTAACTTCGTTCCTGCCGCACCCTGCGGCAAGACGCACAACCCCCCGAATCTCTGCCTGTGCACCGGGAGGCGCAACGAGCGCCTCCCACCTGCCTCTTCCTTAGGCCAGACTCATCAGCTCTTCCGTAGGCCAGACTCATCAGCGGCGCGGGATCTGCCTCGTCAGTTCGATGAGTTTTTGGAATATGCACAGCCATCCACACGCGTCAACATCTTGCGACTGACCTAAAAGAACAGCACAATATGTAGTGTTACACGCTTGACAAACCTGGAGGCCGGGCGCATATTGATCCGCCGGAACGCAGGCAAAGTTCACCACGAGAAACTCCCAGCTTCTCGTCCGGTCAACACGGGCTTCAGGGTCTGAGCGTTAGTTTCTTCCAACACACTTTCGACGATCGCCGGGGATGCGGTCGCCGCCGATCCGGGGAACACGCCTCGGAGCAAACGGAGCGGAGAGATGAAAGAGGGCGCTGCCTACCAGGCCGCTAGTGCCAGTCAGCAATCGGTTGAGAGCAGTGGAACGGCTGCGGTGCCGCCGTTTGTCGACGCCGACAAGCCGCGCCGGGCGCGTGCCGCTGCGGCGGCCCCCGGGCTGAGCTTCCCGCGCTTTTTCACCGAGGCCGGCGTCGACCCCTTCGATGAAGTGGAATGGGAGACTCGATCCGCGCTCATCGGCAACGAGCGCGGCGACGTCGTCTTTGAGCAGCGCGACGTCGAGATTCCGAAGACGTGGTCGCAGCAGGCGACCAACATCGTCGTCTCGAAATATTTTCGCGGCCAGATGGGCTCGCCCGAGCGCGAGCACAGCGTCCGCCAGCTGATCGGCCGCGTGGTCGACACCATCACCGCGTGGGCGCGCGCCAACAAGTACTTCGCCACCGACGAGGACCTGCAGGCGTTCAGCGACGACCTGAAGCACATCCTCGTCTACCAGAAGGCGGCGTTCAACAGTCCGGTGTGGTTCAACTGCGGCTTCGAGGCGGCGCCGCAGTGCTCCGCCTGCTTCATCAACTCCGTCTCCGACACGATGGACTCGATTCTGACCCTCGCGCGCACCGAAGGGATGCTGTTCAAGTTCGGATCGGGCACCGGCACCAACCTCTCGCCGATCCGCTCGTCGAAGGAGCTGCTGGCCGGCGGCGGCACCGCCTCGGGCCCGGTCTCGTTCATGAAGGGCTACGACGCGTTTGCCGGCGTGATCAAGTCGGGCGGCAAGACGCGGCGCGCGGCGAAGATGGTGATCCTCAACGCCGATCACCCCGACATCGTCGAGTTCATCAACTGCAAGGTCGAGGAAGAGAAAAAGGCGTGGGCGCTGATCGATGCCGGCTACGACGGC
>Ga0207675_100001612_pt1 | contig 22600 bp, 16 predicted proteins | sample KBSSwiS42_FD_184305 | JGI IMG/M metagenome (GOLD analysis project Ga0207675, IMG submission 184305) | Switchgrass rhizosphere microbial communities from Kellogg Biological Station, Michigan, USA - KBS Switchgrass S4-2 (SPAdes) (version 2) | ecosystem: Host-associated > Plants > Roots >...
AAGCAGCTGCCGGTCGCGCGTCTCGAAGACGGCACGATGTGGGACTGGTAGCTAGGTGGTGTCAGGCGGGGAAAACAGGGAAAACTTCGAGCTGGCTTAATCAATCGCCGTCCTGCCTCGCAGAAGTTTTCCCTGTTTTCCCCGCCTGACACCACCTTAGTCGAAGTAGCGCGCGGCGAAATCGAGGAACGTCGGCCAGTTCGGGCCGGAAGTGTGACCGCCGGCATGCTGGCGGTACGCGAGCTCCCCCGCGGTCAGCGGCGTTTCGGTCGGCGGCCATTCGCTGGCGTCGATGCCGCGTTTGCCGAGCAGCCGGTACACCGGGCTCGCGGCCTTCGCGGCCAGGAACATGCCCTTCGGATCCACCCAGCCGTCACCCTGCTGCAGCGTGCCCGCGCCGATGAACAGCGGCCGCGGCGCGGCCAGCGCGATCAGCTCGTGCGCATCCACGGGCAGATCGCCGGGCCCGAGCGGATCGGCGGCGTACTTGATGAAGTTGCCGGCCATCCAGTGGTACTCGCCGCTGCCCGCGACGTTTTCGAGTTTCTCGCCCCAGTTGCGCCGCGCGAGCGCCGCGCCTCCGGCGCCCGATGAGCCGATGAAACCGATCGCGTAACGGGGTTCGTACGCCATGGTCACCAGCGCCGCCTTGCCGAAGCGCGACACACCTTCGATGACCGCGCGTTTTGCATCGACTTCCGGGTTGGTCTCGAGATAGTCGAGCAGCCGCGACGCGCCCCAGGCCCAGGCGCGCAGGCTGCCCCAGTCATCGGGCTTGCGGGGTTGTCCCTTGTTGACCAGCCCGATGATGCCCTTCGTGAGCCCGGCACCGTTGTCCGCCTGGATGGTGCTGGTCGAGAGAATGGCGTAGGCCCAGCCGCGCGCGATCACCTGCTCCTGCCAGGTGGGCGGCGGCGGCGCGGGAAAGCGGCCGCGGAATTCGAAGGGGAAAAATTCCACGATGACCGGTACGCCGCCCTTCTTCCCCTGGGCATCCTTCGGCGTGGTGAGCTCCGCTTCGATGTCGACTTTGACGAGTGGATAGGCGGAGTTGTCGACGTGGCCCACGAGCTTGCGGAACGTCACCGGCCGGCCGCCAACCACGTCTTCCCTGCTCTCCGTCACCGACCAGGTCACGCCCGGCACGTTCGCCGGCAGGCGGCCATAGATCTCGCGATCGTAGAGTGCGACCAGCTCGGGACGGCGTTTCTTCCACCAGTCCTTCGCGCTCTTCACCGGCTTGCCGTTGGCGAGCTTCAGCGGGTCCGGCAGCAGCGGATCGCCGGCTTTCGATTCGTCGTAGTTGGCGGCGTTGGGCGCATTCGGATCGCGGCCGTTGGCGCCCTGGCGAAGCTGCGTGATGCCGAGCTTTTCCATCATCAGTTTGTGATCCTGCTCGGCCGTCATTTCCATGGGCGGAGCGTCGGCGGCGCGGACCACGCCGGCAAGGCCGAGAACGCCGCAAATCACGAATGCTGTGCGCATGTCGAATCCTTTCTATCTACAGTTGTCTATCGGCCCTGGCCGGGCGCGTATGGAAATTTCAGCGATTTGTAGTATGCGAGCGGATGCGCGGGGGCCGGCACGCCGGCCGGCAGCGGCCGCTGCGAAATCGACTGGAAGTAGGCGATGCAGGCGTCGCGCCACCACTGCGCTTCCTGTTCCTGGATGGCGAGGAACGCCGCCACCTGTGCGAAGCGCTGCGCGTCGACGCGCCCGCGTTGCGCGTCCCAGGTGCGGCGCATGCGGCTCACCTGCTCGACGCCGCCTGCGTAGTGCAGCACGAGTTCGTCCCACAAGGTGCGTCCCGATGACATCTTTCGATCCCAGGGCACGTGATGGAACCACAGCAACAGGTTTTCGGGCGTCTTCTGCGGATCGGCAAACACCGCGGCGACCTTGGGTGCGTATTGCCCGACGGCGTTGCTGCCGTCCGGACCGCGGTCGAAACCGATGCCGTTGGCGTCGGCGCGGTGGTAATAAGCCGGGTTCCATTCGGGTCGCGACAGCTCGCTGACCCACGGCGCCGGTCCGTAGTGATGTCCGGTGCCCATCAGGTGCGCGAGGCCGAGCGGCGTCATGTAGTCGACTACCGCCTCGCGCGAACCCATCATCATTGCGACGACCGGTTTGACGAACTCCGGGTCGTTCGAAAACGTCATGCGCACCCATTCTTCGGCGATGGTCTGCGCCGGGGCGAACGGATCCCAGGCAAGCCGGCCGAAGGCGTACCAGTTGGCCTGGTCGAAATGTGAGCCGCTCCAGTTGCGATCGGTGCCGATGTTCGCGACACCGGCCATGCCCGTGAGCTTGTATCCCTGCAGCTCGCCGTCGATGACCTTCGCGACCGTGGAACCCCTGCCCTTGACCATCGTGTCTGCGCGCAGCGTTTCTTCCCACATCGTTCCGAGGTAGGCGAGGTGCGTCGAGAATCCCAGGTATTCCTTGGTGATCTGGAATTCCATCATCAGCGGCGTTTGCGGCATCGCGCCGAACAGCGGCGAAAACGGCTCGCGCGGCTGGAAGTCGATGGGCCCGTTCTTCACCTGCACCAGCACGTTGCCGGCGAACTTGCCGTCGAGCGGCACGAACTCCGCGTAGGCCTGCTTGGCGCGATCCTCGGTGGCACTGCTGGCATACACGAATGCCCGCCACATGATGATGCCGCCGTGTGGCGCGAGCGCCTCGGCGAGCATGTTGGCGCCGTCCGCGTGGTTGCGTTTGTAGTCCTGCGGCCCGGGCTGACCTTCCGAATTCGCCTTGACCAGGAAACCACCAAAATCCGGGATGTACCGGTAGACCTCCGCGACCTTGTCCTTCCACCAGGCGCGCACCGCCGGATCCAGCGGATCGGCGGTCTTGAGACCCCCGAGCTCGATCGGCGCGCTGAAGCGTGCGGTGAGGTAGACGCGTACGCCGTAGGGCCGGAAGACACCGGCGAGCGCCGCGGCCTTCTCCAGGTAGGCCGGCGTCAGGCTGGTGGCATTCGCATTGACGTTGGTCAGTACGCTGCCATTGATGCCGATCGACGCACAGGCGCGCGCATAGTCGGTGTATCTCGGGTCGAGCCAGCCGGGTAGTTTGTGCCAGTCCCAGATCGACTGGCCGGCATACCCGCGTTCGGCGTGCCGGTCGAGGTTGTCCCAATGATCGAGCACGCGGATCCGGGTGCGTGGTGCCGAGACCACGTCGAGGGCTTGCAGCGGCTGCCGCGTCTGTACAAGCCGCAGGTAGTGAAACGCGCCGTACAGGACGCCCACGTCGGAATTGGCGGCGATGACGGTCATGGCCCTGCCGTCCACCGTCACGCTGCGCAGCACATAACCCTCGTTACCTGCTTTCGCCAACCCCAGCGGAAGCCGCCCGATGAGCGCCGCGCTGCGAGGTGTCCCGAACAGCAGGGCGCCGGCCTGGGTGGGCTCGCCGACCGTGGGCAAGGGCGCACCGGTGAGTCCCGCAAGACCGCGTGCCAACTCGGTGCGGGCCGCTTCGAGCGTCGGGTTGTCCGCGCGCCCGGCGATCTCGCGAACACTGCTCTTGAGCGCCGGATACGCGGCGGAATCGGCCGCCGAATACCTGAGCCATAAGTCATATCCGTCCTCGCAGCACGCGGGCAGCGAGAATCCCACGGCGGCGATGCAGGCCAGCAGCAAACGGTATTTCATGGGGGCATTGGAAGGTGAGAGCGCGTAGTATTGTTAACGGTATCTTTGGGCTATCTCAAGCCTTGCGCCCATGGGCGAGCGCAGCCGAGGGGAGATCGATTGACCGAGACAGGTGATCGCAACAGCGGCGACGGCGCGCCACGTGTCGCCGAGAAGAGCGGGCGCCGCAAGGGCGGAGCCGTCACCATCCACGAAGTCGCGCGTCACGCCAGCGTTTCGCCCATGACGGTGTCGCGCGTCATCAACGGCGAAAGCAACGTGCGCGACAGCACGCGTGAGCTGGTGATGGAGGCGGTACGCGCGCTCAATTACCGGCCGAATCCCGCGGCGCGTGTGCTGGCCGGAGCCCGCGACACCCGTATCGCGCTGATCTACTCGAATCCCAGCGCCTCATACCTGTCCGAAATGCTGGTCGGCGCGCTCGACGGTTCGCATCGCACGGCCGCGCAACTGGTGCTCGACCGCTGGGACAATCTCAAGCCCGCGCAGGAGAAAGCCGCCGCGCAGAAACTCGCGGAAAGCATCGCGGGTGTGATCCTGCCACCGCCGCTGTGTGAATCGAAGGCCATCGCCGCGATCTTCGCCGGCGAAGGCGTACCCGCGGTCGCATTGGCAACCGGACGCGCGCGCGAGGACGTCTCCTGCGTGCGCATCGACGACTTCAATGCAGCGCGCGAAATGACCCAGTACCTGATTTCGCAGGGCCACTCGCGGATCGGTTTCATCAAGGGCCAGCCGACGCAGACCGCCAGTGCGCAACGCCTGGCCGGCTTCGAAGCCGCGATGGAGGAAGCCGGACTCGAAGTGGACCCCGCGCTGATCGTCCAGGGTTTCTTCACCTACAAGTCCGGACTCGAGGCCGCCGAGAAACTGCTGGCGCGCAAGAAAATTCCCACGGCGATCTTCGCCAGCAACGACGACATGGCTGCCGCGGCGATTTCCGTGGCACATCGGCGCTCACTCGACGTACCAAACGATCTGTCGGTGGTGGGTTATGACGACACGCCCATCGCGACCACCGTGTGGCCCGAGCTGACGACGATTCGCCAACCGGTGGCCGCCATGGCCGAGGCCGCGATCAACCTGCTGCTGCACAAGATCCGGCGCCCCAAGGACCGGCACGTCACGCAGGCCGTCGATCACCTGGTGCCCTACGTGCTGGTGAAGCGCGATTCGGTGGCACCGCCGCGCAAGAGCTGAGGGTTAAGTAAGGCCCGGTCTTGGCGATTTGCCGCGGGATTTTCCGCACGGCTTGCTATCTGATAACGCTATCACTAGGCTTTCGCGACCGCTGCACGGGGGGCGCCAAATGCGCACGGCCGCGGGGTCAGAAAACATAAATTAATCAAGGAGATAGCGCGTGTCTCAATCTTCGACTCCGGGCTCTGCCGGAAGCACTCACACCGGCCTTCTCGTCACTCTAACCATCATCGCCGCGCTCGGCGGCCTGCTGTTTGGATACGACACCGCGGTGATCTCCGGTGCGACCGAATCGATCAAGCAGAATTTCGTCGCGCCGCTCGGCTTGCAGGAAAGCGCGCGCATCAGCACCGAAGGCTGGACCATCTCCTGTGCGCTGTTCGGTTGCATCATCGGTGGCGGCATCGGCGGTGTGGTCGCGCACTACCTCGGCCGTCGCAATGGCCTGATCGTCGCCGGCACGCTGTTTTTCATTTCCTCGCTGGGTTCCGCATGGCCGGAGTCGACGATCGGCAACCTCGGCTCGCTGCTCACCTGGCTCATCGACCTGGTGCGCATGGTGGTCAACCCCATCTTCGGCGCGGAGCTTCCTAACTATTCGTTCGGAGAGGCGATCACGAATTTCACCGGACACCGCATTTTCGGCGGCATCGGCATCGGCCTGGCCTCGATGCTCGCGCCCATGTACATCGCCGAGATCGCACCGCCCTCGAGGCGCGGTTCGCTGGTCACGTATCAGCAGATCGCGATCGTCTCCGGCATCTCCGGCGTCTACTTCGTGAATGCCGCCATTGCGAAATTCGGCGGCGACGTCGCGTGGCTGCACGACACGGGCTGGCGCTACATGCTGGCCTCGTGCGCGATTCCTGCCGGCCTGTTCGTGCTGCTGCTGTTCTTCGTTCCCGAAACGCCGCGCGGCCTGGTCATGAAAGGCAAGACCGAGAAGGCTCGCGAGGTCCTCAAGAAACTCGCGAATGAGGAAGAAGCCAAGATCGTGGAGGCGGAAATCGAAGCCTCGTTCAAGGAATCCACCGGCAAACTGTTCTCGTACGGCGGGCTGGTGATCGTCGTCGGCATCCTGCTGTCGGTTTTCCAGCAGCTGGTTGGCATCAACGCGGTGCTCTACTACGGCACTCAGATGTTCACCAACATGGGCTTCGTGGGCAACGCCGCGTTTGCGCAGACGGTGATCATTGGCATCGTGCTGGTGGTATTCACCCTGGTGGCCACCGTCACGGTCGACAAGTGGGGCCGCAAGCCGCTGCTCATCCTCGGCTCGGTGATCATGACGGTCTCCATGACCGCGCTCGGCTTCCTCTTCTACAAGTACGGCACGTCCGTCGGCGCGCCCGCGGTTGTCGCGGTGTGCATCTACATCGCGGGCTTCTCGCTGTCCTGGGGCCCGGTGGTCTGGGTGATGCTCGCGGAGATCTTCCCGAATTCGATCCGCAACCAGGCCATGGCCATCGCCGTGGCCGCACAGTGGATCATGAATCTCGTGGTGTCCTGGACCTTCAACATCATGGACAGCCACTCCGGCCTCACCGCCTCCTTCAATCACGGCTTCGCGTACTGGCTGTACGGCGGCTTCAGCCTGCTGTCGGCACTGTTCGTCTGGAAGTTCGTGCCGGAGAGCAAGGGCGTGTCGCTGGAATCCATGAAGAAGATCTGGAAGAAGGAGCCGGTGGCGGCTGCCTGATCTGTTAATCCGGTCCCGCGGCCCCAATGCTTGGGGGCCGCGGGATTCTTTTCAGAAAATATGATCGAACATCTACCGTCCGACTGGCGGCAGGCGATTCTCGTCGGCCGAATACTCACCCGCGAAGGTCCGACGCCCGTGGTCGTGACCGGAGGGCGCGTGCGCGACGTCTCGCGGCATGCCGCCACGGTGTCGCAGCTGCTCAATGGCTGGAACGGCGAAATTCCGGCCGGCCAGGATCTCGGGCCGCTGGAATCCCTCGGTTTCACGCGCCAGTTCGCGCAGGCGCAGGACGTGCGGCTGCTCTCGCCTTTCGACCTGCAATGCATCAAGGCGAGCGGCGTGACTTTCGCGATCTCGGCGATGGAACGGGTGATCGAGGAACGCTGCCGTGGCGATGCCAGCAAGGCGGAGGCGCTGCGCGGCAGCCTGCGCGAGCGCATCGGCGCGGACATCCGCTCGGTCAAACCCGGCTCCGAGAACGCGAAGAAGCTCAAGCAGGCGTTGATTTCGGACGGTCTCTGGTCGCAATACCTCGAGGTGGCCATCGGGCCGGACGCGGAGATCTTCACCAAGTCGCCGACGCTGTCGACGGTCGGTTGGGGCGAGCTGATCGGCGTGCGCTCCGACTCGGCCTGGAACAATCCCGAGCCGGAGATCGTGCTCGCAGTAGATAGCGCGGGGCGCATCCTCGGTGCCGCACTCGGCAACGACGTGAACCTGCGCGACATCGAAGGCCGCAGCGCGCTGCTGCTCGGCAAGGCCAAGGACAACAACGCGAGCTGCGCCATCGGCCCCTTCATCCGCATGTTCGACGGCAAATACACGCTCGACGACGTGCGCAAGGCGGAAGTAAAGCTGGAAATCACCGGCGACGAGGGCTTCCGGCTCGAGGGCAAGAGCTCGATGTCGCAGATCAGCCGTGATCCGACTGAACTGGTGGGACAGACCATCTGCAAGCACCACGCCTACCCGGACGGCTTCGCATTGTTCCTCGGCACCATGTTCGCGCCCATCGTGGACCGCGGTGCGCCCGGCCAGGGCTTCACCCACAAGGCCGGCGACATCGTGCGCGTGTCCAGCGAGAAACTCGGCGTGCTCGAGAACAAGGTGACGACCTGCGACCAGGCACCGCTGTGGTCGTTCGGCATCGCCGACCTGATGCGCAACCTGGCGCGTCGCGGACTACTTGAATCCTGAATGGAAGCAAACTCATGAGTGACACCAAGCAACTGACCCATTACATCGATGGGCAATGGGTGGCCGGCCCCGCCGCGTCCGAGAGCCTCAACCCGTCCGATACGCGCGACGTGGTCGCAAAAGTGCCGGGTGGCGACAAGAAGACGGTAGATAGTGCGGTCGCCGCCGCGAAAGCGGCCTTCCCGGGCTGGGCGAATTCCAGCCCCGAAGTACGCTCCGACCTGCTCGACAAGGCCGGGGCGCTGATCATGTCGCGCGCCGACGACCTCGGCCGTCTGCTGTCGCGCGAGGAAGGCAAGACCTTCCCCGAGGGCAAGGGTGAAGTCATGCGCGCCGCGCGCATCTTCAAGTTCATGGCGGGTGAGGCGTTGCGTCGCCACGGCGTGACGGTCGACTCCACGCGTCCCGGCGTGGCCGTGGAGACCTACCGCGAGCCGCTGGGCGTGTTCGCGCTGATCACACCCTGGAATTTCCCGATCGCCATTCCGGCATGGAAATCCGCCCCGGCGCTGGCCTTCGGCAATACGGTGGTCATGAAACCCGCCTCGGTGACGCCCGCGATGGCGCACGCGCTGGCGGAGATCATCCACGAGGCCGGCTTTCCCAAGGGGGTGTTCAACCTGATCCTGGGCGGCGGCGCCATGGGCGGCGCACTGGTCGAACACCCGGACGTCGCCGGCGTTTCGTTCACCGGCGGCCAGAGCACCGGCGCCGGTGTCGCCAAAGGTGCGATGTCGCACAACGCCCGCGTGCAACTGGAAATGGGCGGCAAGAATCCGCTGGTGGTGCTCGACGACTGCGATCTCGACCGCGCGGTGCAATGCGCACTCGACGGCGCGTTCTTCGCCACCGGCCAGCGCTGCACGGCCTCGAGCCGCATCATCGTGACGCAGGGCATCCACGACAAATTCATCGAGGCCCTGGCGGCGCGCGTCAAGGCGCTCAAGGTGGGCGATGCACTCGCGCCCGACACGCAGATGGGCCCGCTCGCCAGCGCAGCGCAGCTCGAAACCACACTCTCTTATATAGACATCGCCACGAAGGAAGGCGGCCGCAAGGTGGTCGGCGGCGAGACCCTGAAACTCGACAAGCCCGGCTATTACGTTGCCCCCGCGCTCATCGCCGACACGAAGCTGGACATGCGCATCAACTGCGAAGAAGTGTTCGGCCCGGTGGCCTCCACGGTGCGCGTGAAGGACTACGACGAGGCGCTGGCCGCGGCGAACGCCGGCGAGTTCGGCCTCTCGGCCGGCATCATGACGAGCTCGCTCAAGTACGCGCGCCACTTCGTGCGCAACGTGCGCGCCGGCATGGTGATGACCAATCTTCCCACCGCCGGCGTCGATTACCACGTACCCTTCGGCGGCACGCGCAAGTCGAGTTACGGCCCGCGCGAGCAGGGTTTCGCCGCGGTCGAGTTCTACACACAGGTCAAAACCAGCTACACCTGGGCTTGAGGTCAGACAAACGATATGACGTACGCTGTTTATCCTTCTCTCGCCGGCAAGACGGTGGTCATTACCGGGGGCGGCTCCGGTATCGGCGAGGTGATCGTCGAAAGTTTCGTGCGTCAGAAATCGAAGGTGTTCTTTCTCGACATCGCCGAGGGCGAGTCGCGTGCGCTGGCGACGAAGCTCGGCGACGGCGTCACCTACATCAAGTGCGATCTCACCGACATCCAGGCGTTGCGCAACTCGCTCGCCGACATCGAGCGCAAGTCCGGCCCGGTGGCGGTGCTGGTGAACAATGCCGCCAATGACGACCGGCACAAGATCGAGGCGGTCACCCCGGAGTACTGGGAGCAGCGTATCAACGTCAACCTGCGCCACCTGTTCTTCGCCTCGCAGGCCGTGGTGCCGGGGATGAAGAAGGTCGGCGGCGGTTCGATCATCAACCTCGGCTCGGTCTCGTGGCACACGGCCATCCCGGAGCTGGCGCTGTACGAGACCGCCAAGGCGGGCATCGAGGGCATGACGCGCGCCATGGCACGCGACCTCGGTGAGGCGAACATCCGCGTGAATTGCGTGATCCCGGGTGCGATCCGCACGCCTCGGCAGATGAAGCTGTGGCACACGCCGGAAGAGGAGGCCAAGATCCTCGCACAGCAGTGCCTCAAGCAACGCGTCGATCCGGTACACGTGGCGGCCATGGTGTTGTTCCTCGCGTCCAGCGACGCGGCCATGTGCACCGCGCATAACTACTGGGTCGACGGCGGTTATTGCTGAAGCCGATGAGCGACGTCGAGTGCGTCTGGGCGATCGGAGCGATACTCGGTGAAGGACCGATGTGGTCCGCGACGGAACAGGCGCTCTGGTTCGTCGACATCAAGGCCCCCGCCATTCACCGTTTTCACCCCGGCAGCGGCGCGCGGCGCAGCTGGCCGGCGCCGGCGCGGGTCGGTTTCGTCTTCCCGACCCGCTCGGGCTGGATGATCGCCGGACTCAAGACGGGCCTGCACTCTTTCAACCCCGAGACCGGCAACTTCAACCTGCTGCACGTCGTCGAGCCGCACGCGCCGAACAACCGTCTCAATGATGGCTTCGTCGATACCGAAGGCTTCCTCTGGTTCGGATCCATGGACGACAACGAAGAGGATCCGAGCGGCGCGCTCTACCAGCTCGGCGACCAGGGCTGTGTGCGCCGCGATCCGGGGTACGTGATCACCAACGGCCCGGCGGAAAGCCCGGATGGCCGCGTGCTGTATCACACCGATACCCTCGCGGGCGTGATCTACGCATTCGATCGCACGCGCTCCGGTTCGCTGTCGAACAAGCGCGTGTTCGCGCGGCTGCCCGCCGGTGGCGGTTATCCCGATGGCCCCAGCGTGGACGCCGAAGGTTGCCTGTGGACCGGCGTGTTCGGCGGCTGGGGATTGCAGCGTTATTCGCCCACCGGCGAGCTTTTGAGTACGCTTCGCCTCCCCTGCTCGGCCGTGACCAAGGCCGCCTTTGGCGGCGACGATCTGAAAACCCTGTTCATCACCACCGCGCACGTCGCGCTCAACGCCGAGGAACGCAAGGCACAACCGCTCGCAGGCGGGCTGTTCCGCGCACGGGTCGACGTGCCGGGACTTCCGCAGAGAGTTGTTGCACATGGCACCTGACGCATCTTCAAAACCACGCCGATTCCGTTCGCGCGACTGGTTCGACGATCCCAAGCACCTCGACATGGTGGCGCTGTACCTCGAGCGCTACATGAACTACGGCCTCACCGCCGAGGAGCTGCTCTCGGGCAAACCCATCATCGGCATCGTGCAATCGGGCAGCGATCTGAATCCCTGCAATCGCATTCACCTGGAAACGGTGAAGCGGGTGCGCGAGGGCGTACGCACCGCGGGTGGCATCGCGATGGAATTCCCGATGCACCCGATCTTCGAGAATTGCCGGCGGCCGACGGCCGCGATCGACCGGAACCTGGCGTACATGGGACTGGTGGAAATCCTGCACGGTTATCCCATCGATGCCGTGGTGTTGACCACCGGCTGCGACAAGACCACACCCTCGCAGGTCATGGCCGCTTCGACGGTAGACATACCAGCCATCGTGTTGTCCGGCGGCCCCATGCTCGACGGCTGGCACGAGGGCGACCTGGTGGGCTCGGGCACCGTGATCTGGCGCTCGCGGCGCAAGCTCGCCGCGGGACAGATCACCGAAAAACAGTTCCTCGAAGCGGCCGCCGCCTCGGCGCCTTCGCTCGGTCACTGCAACACCATGGGCACGGCCTCGACCATGAACGCGGTCGCCGAAGTGCTCGGCATGTCGCTGCCGGGTTGCGCGGCGATTCCGGCGCCGTACCGCGAGCGCGGACAGATCAGCTACGAGACCGGGCGGCGCATCGTGGAAATGGCGTACGAAGATCTGCGTCCGTCGCAGATCCTGACGCGTACGGCCTTTCTCAATGCCATCGCCGCGATCGCGGCCATTGGTGGTTCGACCAATGCTCAACCCCACCTGGTTGCCATGGCGCGTCACGCGGGTGTCGAGATCACTCCCGCGGACTGGATGAAATTCGGGCGCGACCTGCCGCTCATAGTGAACATGCAGCCGGCCGGCAAGTACCTCGGTGAACGTTTCCATCGTGCCGGTGGCGTGCCCGCGGTGCTCAACGAGCTGCTGCGCGTGGGCAGGATCGACGGTGCCGCGCTCACCGTGACCGGCCGCAGCCTCGGTGAAAACATCGCCGGCCGGATCTCGGTGGATCGCGAAGTCATCACCACTTTCGAGAAGCCCGTACAGGAAAACGCCGGCTTCCTCGTCTTGAAGGGAAACCTGTTCGATTTCGCAATCATGAAGACCAGCGTCATCTCGGCGGAATTCCGCAAGCGTTACCTCAGCAAGGGTGACTCGTTCGAGTGCCGCGCCGTGGTATTCGATGGTTCCACGGACTATCACGAGCGCATCAACGACCCATCGCTGGGCATCGACGAGCAGACCATCCTGGTGATTCGAGGCTCGGGGCCGCTCGGCTGGCCCGGATCGGCCGAGGTGGTGAACATGCAGCCGCCCGATGCGCTGCTGAAGCGTGGCATCACCAGCCTGCCGACCCTCGGCGACGGGCGTCAGTCGGGAACCTCGGACAGCCCATCGATTCTCAATTGTTCACCGGAGAGCGCTGCCGGCGGCGGGCTTGCCTGGCTGCGCACCGGCGATCGTATCCGGATCGATCTGGCCGCGGGCACCTGTGACATGCTGGTGAGCGACGAGGAAATCGCGCGCCGCAAGGCCGTGGGATTACCGCCCGTGCCGGAGAGCGCCACCCCGTGGCAGGAGCTCTATCGGGCGACCGTGGGCCAGCTCGACACCGGTGCCGTCATGGAACTGGCGGTCAAATATCGTGGCGTCGCGAAGAAGACGCCGCGCCACAATCACTGATCTGGGACGAGGTACCGATGAGTTCGCCGCGCCTGACTGAGGCGAGCCTGCATGCCGCGCGCTCCGGCACCGTGTTGCCCACGTACGACCGTGGCGCCACGCGCATCGGCATCGTGCACATCGGGCCCGGCGCGTTTCACCGCGCCCACCAGGCCTGGTATGTCGACACGCTGCTGCATGCGGACAAACGCTGGGCCATCTCGGCCCTGTCTCTCAAGAGCACCACGCTGCGGGATTCACTGAAGGAGCAGCAGGGGCTGTACACGCTGGTGGAACTCGGCGCCGCGCCGCGCGCGCGCATCATCGGGGCGATCCGCGAATTGCTGGTGGGCGCTTCGGACGCGGAGCTGGCATTCGCGCGGCTCACGGCGCGCGACACGCGGCTGGTGTCCCTGACGGTCACGGAGAAGGGTTATTGCCTGGCTGCCGGCAATGTCCTCGACCTGGCGAATGCCGATATCGCGCACGATCTCGCCAACCCGGCACAACCCCGCAGCACCATCGGCTGGCTGGTCGAAGCGCTGCGTCGACGGCGCGCAGCGGGGATACCGCCGTTCGGTGTCCTGAGCTGCGACAACCTGCCGGATAACGGCCAGGTCCTGCATCGGGCTCTGGTGGCATTCGCGCAGGCGCACGATGGCGATCTCGCCCGGTGGCTTGCAGCGGAAGTGATTTGTCCGCGCACCATGGTCGACAGCATCACGCCCGCCACCGACGATGCCCTGCGCGCGCGTGCGCAGGCACTGACCGGGCTGGTCGACGAATGGCCCATCCAGCGTGAGCCTTTCACCCAGTGGGTAGTCGAGGACCTGCCCACGATGCGCGACGCCGACTGGCAATCGGTCGGTGTGACCCTGGCGAAAGACGTGGGCGTGTACGACCGCGCCAAGCTGCGCCTGGTCAACGGCCCGCATTCCACGCTGGCCTATCTCGGCCTGTTGCGCGGACACGAGTCGGTCGCCGACGCCATGCGCGACGAGCAGCTGGCGCAATTCGCCGAATTGCTCATGACCGAGGACCTGGCCCCCAGCCTCGGGGCTGCGCCCGGTCTCGACGTCGCCCATTACATTTCCGCCGTGCTGGCCCGCTATCGCAACCCGGGCATCCGCCATCTGCTCAGCCAGATCGCCTGGGACGGCTCGAAGAAGCTGCCGGTGCGCCTCACGATCACCCTTGGCGAGGCGCTGCGCGCCGGCCGCCCCATTCACCGGCTGGCCATTCCCATCGCTGCGTGGATGCGTTTCGTCGTGCGGCAGGCAAAAGCGGGGGTGCCCATCGTCGACCCCGAGGCTGCGCGACTGGCGGCCATCGGCAATGCCTGCACCGGCGATGCCCGGGCGGACGTCGCGCGATTCGGCGAATTCGATTCGGTATTGCCGCCTGCGCTGTTCGGACAACCCGAACTTCGCCGCGTGCTCGAGTCCGCCTACGAGCGGCTCGCGACACCTCATTCCGCACTGACAGCAGAGTTATCCTCATGAGCACATCGCGCAGAACTTTCATGGCCGCGGCCGCCACCCTGGCCGCCGCCACCGCCGGAGCCGACAACGCCGTGAACACTTATCCGAAGCTGGTCCACCACGTATTTTTCTGGCTGAAGAATCCGGCCTCGAAGGAAGATCTGTCGAAGCTGCTCGCCGGTCTGCGCTCGCTCAGCGCCATCGAGACGGTGCGCGGCGCGCACTTCGGTGTGCCGGCCAGCACCGAGAAACGCGACGTCGTGGACAACAGCTACAGCGCCTCAGAACTCCTGTTCTTCGACGATCTCGCCGGGCAGAAGGCCTACCAGGATCACCCGGTCCACAAGAAATTCGTGGCCGACTGTTCGCAGCTGTGGGAACGGGTGGTGGTCTACGACGCCATCTCCGCCTGACGTGCCTTGCGGCGCTGCTTGCGCTCGACCAGCCGTCCCAGGTTGCCGAGCGAGGCCATCACCAGGTACGCGCCCTGCAGGAATCCGGCGCGATGCAGTTTGTACAGGTCTTCGGCGCCCAGGTTGCGAAGTTTCGCTTCGCTGATGGTGTGCAGGCCGACCAGGTCGTAGACCGACTCGGCATCGAGCTTGATCTCGAGCTTGATCGGTTCGATGAGCTCCAGGCGTGAGAACTCGGCGAACATCGCCTTGCTCACCCCCAGGCCATCGTTGATGCCTTTCAGGATGGCGGCCATGCGATCCAGGTAGCGGCTGTTGCCGCCCTGTTCCAGGAATACCCGCTCGCCGTCCGCGTCGCTGACGCGCGGATGGTCCATGTCGACGTGGATCGTGGGCTCGCGGCGGATTTCACCGCCCTCTTCGCGCTCCTGGAAGCCGATGAGGAACGGGCCGCGCGCCACCACGCCGGGGATGTACCCGGCGTCCCACCGGTCACCCTCGAGGTAGAGGTTCTCGTCCTTGGTGAGGCCCAGCAGGGCCACCGAGGAATACTCGCCGGTATTCGGATCCTTGCGGAAGAAGATCGGGTATTCGCGCTGTACATCGGCGTATTCGGTCGGGAAGGTCATGACGATCCCGACGTTGTCGCCGTATTGAACGCCCGGGCGCGTGACCACCCGGAGGTTCTTGTGCTGGATGTTGTTCAACATCTCGTGTCTGGCCATGGATGCCTCGAATTGCTCGCTCACTAAAGAAGAAGGCCGCTGAATGATCAGCGGCCTTCTCCATTTCAACAACTCCTTTGTCAGGAGTGGCCAGTTACCGGTTCTTTAGAACTTGTAACGGGCACCCACAGCGTAGCGGGCTCCCTGGTCTTCCAGGCGCCACAGCTGCTTGTCCGAACGGCCGTGCCAGCGGATGTCCTCACCCGTCAGGTTGATGGCTTCGAACGACACTGCAAAGTTGTCGCTGAGGTCATAACCGACGCTGAGGTCGATCTGGTCATACGCTTCCACGAAGATCGGGTTTCTCCAGCCACCCTGGTTGATGTTCGACAGGAACTGATCGCGCCAGTTGTAGGCGAGACGAGCCGAGAGGCCGAACTTCTCGAACATGAGGACCGCGTTGGCCGAGTCGGACAGACCGAGCAGGGCAAACTGGTTCACGTTCGGGTCGGAGGTGACCTTGTAGCCGATATCGCCGTCGACCATGGTGTAGTTGGCGAGGACGCCAAAGCCACTGTCGCCGAAGAAGTACTGGCCACCGAACTCGAAGCCATGGATCTTGGCCGTCTTGTTGTTGGTCGGCGTGTTCACGTTGAACGTGTACAGCGGATCCGACGCGTCGGGCAGCAGGTCGTACTGCGTCGCGAACGCCACGTGCTGCGCGTTCGTGCCGTCGTAGTTGGCCGCTCCACCCTTGAACAACTCGTTCGCGTCCTGGATCTTGTCGCCGTCGACGTCGTACCAGAACGCCGGCTCGGTGTCGTGAACCATCATCGCCATCATCGTGAACAGCGATGAGTCATCCGTCGGCTTGGCAGCAGCCTGCAGTGCCGCCAACGCCGCCTGGGCGCGCGGACCACCGGTCTGGTTGCGAATGCCGTACAGGTTGATCGACTGCACCGAGTTACCGATGAAGTTCTCGACGCTCTTGTAGAACGCACCCGCGGACACGTAGCCCGTATCCGAGAAGTAGTACTCGATCGACAGATCGTAGTTGTCCGATTCCAGCGGCAGCAGTCCCGGGTTGTTCTGGTTACCGCCCGGGGTGAAGCCGTTGATCGACGAACCACCCGGCGTACCCGGGTTCTGGCCGGCCGCCAGGTTGCCGTAGCCCGCACGAGCAATGGTCTTGCTGTACGAGAAGCGGCCCTTGAGCGAATCCGTGAAGCCGATGTCGAAGTCGAGGTTCGGCAGTACGTTCTTGTAGTGGCCCTGGCCGTCGACCAGCGTCTGGTTGGTGGGACGCACGACCTGGAAGTCGTTGTCGTCCTGCCAGAGCAGGGCGGTCGGCACGAGGATCGCATTGAACGAGTTCACGTCGGTGTCTTCGTAGCGCACGCCGACCACCAAGTTCGAGGGCATGCTGCCGAGCTCGAGCTTCATGGCGTATTGCGCGTAGATCGCCTGCGTGTCTTCCTGCACCGTGCTGTCGGTCGAGAAGCCCGGGTTGTACGCCAGCACGCCATCCGGAGCCGAAGCTTCGCCCCAGTTGGTGTAGCGGCGGCCGTTCGGGGCCATACCCTGGTTGATCGCCCACAGGCCCAGGTCGTTCGCATTGCCTTTCCAGCCACCGGTCGGAGCACCGACGGGGTTGAAGTCGTCGAACGCGCCGGTGAGGCTGAACGGCTTGAGCAGGGCAACCATGTCGGGCTGAGTGCCGGTGTCGGTGACACCCCAGTCGCCCATCGTCAGGTTCGAGCCCGAAACCAGCTGGTGCGATTCCATCGAGCGTGTTTCCACGCCGAAACCGAACGTGCTGCCGTCTTCGAACTTGTACTTGCCGTCGAGGCGGGTCTGCTTGATCTCGGTGTTCTGCTCCTGGTAGTTGATACGCAGGATCTGTGAACCGAGGCTGTTCACGTCGAAGTCGAAGTCGCTGTCGCCGTTCACGTTGTTGAACGCGTCGGTGTTGGTCTGGAACAGCGTACGACCCGCGATCGGCAGGCCATTGTTGAACTCGAACTGCTGCGTCCAGAAGTTCGTGCAGACGTTCGGCTTCGCGCAGTCGCCGGTCGTGCCGACCTTGCCCGCGAGGCTGAACGCCGTCTGGCTGCCACCGGTCACGCTGTCGTTCGGATGGCTGCCCGAACGCGAGTCGTGGTAGTCGAAGCCGAGGTTGAAGTTATCGGACACGTCCCAGTTCGCGTTGAAGCCGATCGAGTTCAGATCGTTCAGCTGTTCGCGATGCTGTTGTTCGTAACCGAAGTCCTTCGATGCGCCGGTGAACTCGTGCAGCAGCACGGGCGTGGCCACCTGCTCATTGGTGTCGAACACGAGGTGGTCGAAGCCGTTACGCTGCAACCAGACCGTCTGCTCGCCACGATCTTCCGTCAGATCGTTGCGTGCCCAGGTGTAGTCGAGGGTCAGGGTCAACGTCTCGATCGGCGCGAACTGGATGGATCCCTGCACGTTGGTACGCACGCGCTCGCTGTCCGAGAAGGCGTAGCGGATGTCGTTCGGGATGCCGTACAGCTGGCCTTGGGCCGGCGCATTCTCGATCGTGGCGTCAATGAAGTCGTCGCCAGCCACGTTCGGAGTGTTGTTGTTGTTCACGTACAGCGGGGCAGCCGTGCGGTTGGTCGCATTCAGGCCGCCGTTCGACGCGTCCCACGCCTGGATGTGCCAGTCGTTGACGGTCGCGGTCGACGAGCCGGAATCACGCTTCTGCCAGCTGGCCGAAACGCCGACGCCGAACTTCTTGTCTTCGCTGGCCCAGCTGAAGATGCCCGAGAGTTCGGGCGTGTAGTCGTCACCTTCACGATTGGTCGTGTCGCTGACTACCTTCGCACCGAGGTTGAGCACCAGGCCGTCGTTGTCGAGCGGGCGCGCGGTGCGAATGTTGATCGAAGCACCGATGCCGCCGGTCGCGATATCGGCACGGCCGGTCTTGTAGACCTCGACCGCGCTGATGGCTTCGGCAGCCAGGTTCGAGAAGTTGAAGGAACGCGAGTTGCCACCGAAGCCGCCGGTGACGAGTTCGCCGCCACCGTAAGCGTCGGCGGACGGCATCTGGCGTCCGTTCAACGTGACCAGGTTGAATTGCGGGCCGAAGCCGCGCGCGGTGACGGTTGCACCTTCACCGTTGCGACGGTCGATCGACACGCCGGTAATGCGTTGCAGGGCTTCCGACAGGTTGGTGTCAGGGAACTTGCCGATGTCCTCAGCGTTGATCGCGTCGACCACGCCGACGGCATCGCGCTTGGTCTCCATGGAGGCCTTCAAGCTTCCACGCAGACCGGTGACCACCACCTCTTCGAGCTCCTCGCTCGCTTGTTCCTGTGCGAACACAGGATTGATCAGCACTGCGCCACCAACAATGGTGAACAGTGCCTTCGAGGTTAACTTTGGGTTGAATTTCATAATCAGATGTCTCCTCCGCACTCGTACATCTACTTCGTTGTGAAAACCGGGATGAACCGAATCAACAGAACTGGAATTAACCGATGAAACCGGAAAGGCGTGCGTCGACAGCGTCGACCAAAGGAAGGGGGATCTGCCGAGCCTGCAGACCTAAATGGCGCAACAGAATGGCGCCGGAATAACAAAGTGCAGCGATGCGCAAAGCGCGCGTCCCCCCTGCGATACTGCAGCGGAGGATATGCACACTGTGTACAAAAGTCCACGCCAAATTTTGGCTCTTGCGGAGACATTCACACGGACAGGCCTATTGTCTTTTTTGAGTTAAATCATCTAGTTATTTGCCAGTTGCGGACATAAAGTGGCTTTGACCGGGTATTGCGGTGAACCCTGACAAAACAAAAAAGCAACAACTTTTGCTAGCGCTAACTTGGGGCCGATCGCGAAAACAGGCCTGCCAGCCCCTCAGGCGAGGAAGCCGTTAATGGAAAGCCGTCCGGTGCGTGGATCTGGATCCGGGACGAAGCCCGCAGGAATGCTGCCGGAGTGCAGCGAATTGCGCCGGTAGACCAGCATCCGGTTGAACACTCCGGCCTCGCCGGCAACCTGTTCGTACAGCGGCGTGCTGCCATTGATGTACGCGGCCGGCGGGTTGTTAGGACCGAGTCTCTCCTGCTCGACACAGGCGAAATACTGCGCGCGGCGCTCCAGGTCGATGACCTCGAAACCGGTGCTGCGGTGCCGGTAGAAAGCGGTGCCGCCGAAATCCCGCTTGAATAGATAGTGGATGAATGCGAGCTCGTCGCCGGATACCGAATCGATGTGCGGAATTCGCTGCAGGTGCTCCAGCTTTTCCGCCGGCGTCGTCACGACGGAGAAGTGACACATGGTGAACCTGAGCCGACGGCCGGCGAGTCCGAGGCGATCGGTGAACAGGCTGCCGAGGCGTTCGAGCACGTAGTGCTGGTAACTCAAGGGTGCGCGCACTCGAATACCGGGGTAGTAAGACCCACCGTCGCCAAAATGCTTGCTCGCCGCGATCTCGACCAGCTCGTCCGGCTGCGCGACCACGTTGTCGATGACCAGCAGCGGCGCGGCTTCGCGGCCGATGGTCAGCTCGCGGACGGTGAAGTTCGGGTGAGGCGCAAGGGTCAAGCCGGTTCCGTCGTTTCAGTTCCAGACGCTGTTGCTCGCCTTGCAGTACTGATTCACGAAATCCTGGTGAATCGGCATGCGGGCAACGGTCTGGGAGATGGCGGCGCGAAAGTCGGCCAGGAAACGGCTGAGATCCGGCTCGCTCAGCAGGCGCGCAGCGGGATGGTAGGTGCGCGGCATGATGCGCTGGCCGAGCATGACCTGACTCCACGAGTCCACGCGGAACAATTCGTCGGCCGCCTGGAAGGCGTAGGCGCTTTCCCTGAAAAGCTCGATGCGGTGCGCGAGCGTGTCCGGGATGGCCATGTCGCGGCAATGACGCCAGAACGGCGTGTCGTCGCGCTCGGTCGCGTGGTAGTGCAGCACGATGAAATCGCGCGTCTTCTCCATCTCGACGCGCGCCGCCTCGTTGTACTGGTCGATCAGTGCCGGCGTGACTCCAAAGAACGGGAACAGGTGCAGCAGCCGCGTCACTCCGACCATCATGAGGTGGATGCTGGTCGACTCGAGCGGCTCGATGAAACCGCTCGCGAGTCCCAGCGCAATGCAGTTCTTGTTCCAGACCTGCTTGCGGCGGCCGGTCTGGAACTTGAGCACGCGCGGCGGCGTCAGCGGCTGGCCGTCGATGGAGCGCAGCAACTCCTCCTTCGCGGGCTCGTCGCCGAGATACTGGCTGCTGAACACCAGGCCATTGCCGACGCGATGCTGCAGCGGGATGCACCAGCGCCAGCCGGCGTCGTGTGCGATCGATTTCGTGAACGGCGGTGCGGCGGCGGTCAGCTCGGTCTGCACGGCGGCTGCGCTGTCGCACGGCAGCCAGTGCGACCAGTCCTCGTATCCGGACTTCAGCGTCTGCTCGATGATCAGGCCGCGAAAGCCGGTGCAGTCGATGAACAGGTCGCCCTCGACGACCTGACCCGAATGCAGCAGCAGCGATTCGATGAACCCGGTTTCACCATGTTGCCTGACTTCCCTGATCTTGCCTTCGACGCGCCGAACCCCGAATCCTTCCGCGAAGCGGCGCAGGAAACGCGCGTACTGACCGGCGTCGAAGTGATAGGCGAAATTGATCTCGGCCTGCGGCGAGGTGGCGAACTTGTCGGCCCTGGCGGCCTGCAATTCGAAACAATAGTCACCGAGTTCGGACTTCACCCCGAGCTCCAGACTGCGCAGCCAGAAGTTGTGGAATTCGCACATCCACGTCGGTTTGCCGTTCCGGCCGAAGGAGTGAATGTACCGGTCACCCTTGCGCGCCCAGTTCTCGAAGGAAATGCCGAGCTTGAACGTCGCTGCGGTGGCGCGCATGAACTCCTGTTCGTCGATCTGCAGCAACTTGTGAAACGTGCGTATCGGCGGAATCGTGGCTTCGCCGACGCCAATGGTCCCGATCTCGTCCGACTCGATCAGCGTGATCTCGAGCACGCGTCCGAGCTGGTGTGAGAGCGCCGCGGCGGCGATCCAGCCCGCTGTTCCGCCACCGGCGATCACCACTCTCTTCAATTCCCGGGATTGCAAGTTCAACTCCGTGCGCAGGTCGTCGTGCAATGTTGCCGCGGGCCGCCCGGCCTCAACGATTTAATTTGTTTATCAGCATTCCGCGAAGGTATCGGGCGCGGTCGTCGTCGATCGGCGCGAGCAGGCCGCGCGCTGCCTCCGGAATGTGCTCACCGGCGTTTCCGGCGGGACCGAACACGTAGTAGTCGAAGACATTTCTCCACGCGCGCTTTTCGCTCTCCGGTCTGTCGCGAATGGTCCAGATCGCGTGGTACAGGGCGTTCATCGGCGTTGGAATGTACTTCGGTGCGCTGGTCCACCAGTAGTTGACCAATGTATTGAATGCGCTGAGTCCCTCGACGTGATGCCACCACATGCTGGGCACGAACACCGCGTCGCCGGGCTCGACCTCGACCACCTGCGCCGCCGCGAGCGCCTCGCGGAAGCGCGGAAATTTCGCGAAATCCGGATCGTCGAAATTCACCAGGCTGACGGCCTGGCCACCGGGCGTCGGATCGAGCGGCCCCGGGTAGAGATTGAAGATCTGTTCCGGCGGAAACAACGTGAAACGCCGCCTGCCCACCACGCAACACGCCAGGTTGTTCGGCGCGTCGAAGTGCGCCGAGGCGATGGTGCGATTGCCGATCCAGATCGTGGGCGGCGAATCGATGCCGCGCGCCGTGAATCCAACGTCGTTGTGCTTGCGGAATCCGGGGAAGTAGCTGTCGATCAGGGTCGAGCCCACGTAGATCGCAGGTGGCTGTGCGTCCTCGAGGTGCGCCCGGATCCTGGCGATGACCTCATCCAGCTGGGTTCGTTCGGCGGAGAAATTCAGCCGGGTGAAGTCCTCGTTGTAGAACAGCCGGCCGGCGATCGACGCAGGACCGAACGAAGCGCTCAACGCCTTGCCGTTGTAGAAGGAAAGCAGGTACGTCATCGCGTCCTGCGCGGATTCGCGGCCGATGCGGGTCAGCTCCCAGCCGGCAACCAGCCCCCTGAGCACGCGCGGCTGCCCCGCCGCGAGCAGTTCGTCGAGCGGCAGGTCGTCGGGACGGCAACCCGTCAATTCAGGCACGCGTTGCAGGTTTTGCACCATGGTTCCACAGGGCTGCCAGGCAGACATCGATTTTCGCACCGAAAGCGCCGCCGGACCAACGGCGGCGGTCGAGGGTCGCGGATCAACGCCGCCGGGGCATCAGTAACAGGGCGTATCCGGGGACACCAAGAAAAAACCCCCGTCATTTTCATGACGGGGGTTTCTTTGTTAGGACCCTGGCAGTGACCTACTCTCGCATGGCAGCTGCCACACTATCATCGGCGCGGAGCGTTTTCACTTCCGAGTTCGAAATGGGATCGGGTGG
>Ga0207675_100001616_pt1 | contig 22585 bp, 14 predicted proteins | sample KBSSwiS42_FD_184305 | JGI IMG/M metagenome (GOLD analysis project Ga0207675, IMG submission 184305) | Switchgrass rhizosphere microbial communities from Kellogg Biological Station, Michigan, USA - KBS Switchgrass S4-2 (SPAdes) (version 2) | ecosystem: Host-associated > Plants > Roots >...
CGTTGGCGACGAACTGCGCGTGTGCCTGCGCCTGGTTGAAGCCGCCCATGATGCCGAAGCCGATGCGCGTCTCGCCCTTCTCCATGAAGGCCGGGATGATCGTGTGCAGCGGCCGCTTGCGCGGCGCGAGGACGTTGGGCGACGCGGGATCCAGGCTGAACAGCGCGCCGCGGTTCTGCAGCGAGAAGCCGGTGCCGCGCGGCACGATCGCGCTGCCGAACCCTTCGAACACGCTCTGAATCAGCGAGACGATGGTGCCCTGGCGATCGATGGCGCAGAGGTAAATCGTGTCGCCGCCGACCGGCGTCGTGACGCGGTCGAGGACTGACGGTTCGACGTGGCGGGCGGCGCGCTCCGCATCGAACAGCCGGGCGCGCTGCGCCGCCCGGCCCTTGTCGAGGAGCGCCGCAACCGGCACCCGCGCCAGCCGCGGGTCGCCGACGTAGCGCAGCATGTCGGCATACGCGAGCTTCTTCGCCTCGATCATCACGTGCAGCGCCGGGGCGCTGTGGAATCCGTACTCGCCGAGAGGAAACCCTTCCATCAGGTTGAGCATGATCAGGGCGGCGATCCCCTGCGTGCTCGGCGGCAGCTCGTAGACGTGCCAGCCGCGATACGTGGTCGAGATCGGCTCGACCCACTCCGGCTCGAACTCGACGAGATCGGCGGCGGTCATCGTGCCGCCCCGCTCGCGCGAGATCTCGAGGATCGCGTCGGCGGTCGGCCCTTCGTAGAAGCCGGAACTGCCGCGCTCGGCGATGCGCCGCAGTGAGCGCGCCAGATCCGGGTTGCGGAAAATCTCGCCGGCGCGCGGCGTCGCACCGCGCGGCAGGTAGGTCGACGCCGCGGTCGGCTCTGACGCGAGCTTCTCGGTGAGCGAGGCCCAGTGCGCGGCAATCACGTCGGTCACCGGGAATCCTTCTTCCGCATACAGGATTGCGGCGGCGAGAAGATCGGTGAACGGCAGCGTGCCGAGGCGCGTGCGAAGCGCGTCCCAGCCGGCGACGGCGCCCGGCACGGTGACGGTGTGGATGCCGCTGAACGGCATCTCGCGGATGCCTCGACTTTCCAGGACCGCCGGCGTCAGCGCCTGCGGCGCCCAGCCATGGGCATTGAGGCCGTGCAGCCGGCCGGTGCGGGCGTCGTAGACGATCGCGAACAGATCGCCGCCGATGCCGTTGGACTGCGGCTCGACGAGGCCCATCACCGCGTTGGCGGCGATGGCGGCGTCGACGGCGTTGCCGCCGCGCTCGAGGATCTGCACGCCGGCCTGCGCGGCCAGCGGTTGGCTGGCGGCGACGATCCCGTAGCGGGTGGCGATCCGCGACCTGCCGGGCGTGACGGTCATGGCTTAATCCTACTCAGTTCACTGTCACGCTGCGATCGCGCCCACGACGGGGGGAACGCAGAGCCCCAGCCTTCGCTCGCAAGCAGATGCGCGAGCTTCGGACCGGCAGGCGCAAAGCCCGCAGAGGCTGTCACGCGGCGATCGCACCAAGAACTCGAACAGGAGCGTAAGAGAGCAGGAGCTTGTCTTTGGTGACCGGCTGAGCCGCGGCGGCGTCGGACCGCAATCGATTCGGCGGCGCCGCGCAGCGGCGCGCACGGCCGGAGTCGGATCGAGACGCGAGCCGCGTCTGCCGCGTCGTTCGGCTCGTGTCTCGATCCGACTCCGGTCGTGTCGTCGGCCTGCGAAGCAGGCCGCCCGCCGAATCGATTGGGTTTTTCGGACAAGCCTCCTGACTCCGCTCTGCGGGCTCCGCGGGCTCTGCGTTGATCGTCGTCGGCGTGTTCGCAGCGTGGCAGTGTGAACGCGGGTGCGCTTTGCGCGCTTTGCGGGCTTTGCGTTCTCCCCGGCGCGTGTTCAAATGAGCCGGTTATGGCAGGCCGTCACTTTCTGCAAATTCCCGGGCCCACCAACGTCCCCGACCGCATCCTGCGCGCCGTCGCGCAGCCGACCATCGACCACCGCGGCCCCGCGTTCGCGCGGCTCGGGCGCGAGGTGCTCGATGGCATTCAGCGCGTCTTCCAGACGACGGGACCGGTGGTGATCTTTCCCTCGTCCGGTACCGGCGCCTGGGAGGCGGCGCTCACCAACACGCTCTCGCCCGGCGACAGGCTGCTGATGTTCGAGACCGGCTACTTCGCCACGCTGTGGCGTGACATGGCTGAACGGCTCGGGCTGGTGGTCGACTTCGTCCCCGGCGACTGGCGCCGCGGCGTCGACGCGGCGATCGTCGAACAGAAGCTCGCCGAGGATCGCGCCCGCGCCATCAAGGCCGTCGCCATCGTCCACAACGAGACCTCGACCGGGGTGACGACGCGCATCCCGCTGGTGAGGCGCGCGATCGACGCGGCGCGCCACCCGGCGCTGCTCCTGGTCGACGCGGTGTCGTCGCTCGGGTCGATCGACTACCGCCACGACGAGTGGGGCGTCGACGTCGCCGTCAGCAGCTCGCAGAAGGGGATGATGCTGCCGCCGGGCCTCGGCTTCAACGCGGTCAGCGCCAAAGCGCTCGCCGCCTCGTCCGCCGCGCGCCTGCCGCGCATCTACTGGGACTGGACGGCGATGATCAAGAACAACGCCTCCGGCTTCTTCACCACCACGCCCGGAACCAATCTGCTCTATGGGCTGCGCGAAGCGATCGCGATGCTGATGGAGGAGGGGCTCGCCGCCGTCTTCGCCCGCCATCAACGGTTCGGCGAAGCGAGCCGGCGCGCGGTCGCCGCGTGGGGCCTCGAACTGCTGCCGGTCAACCCGGACGAATACAGCCCCGCGCTCACCGCCGTCGTCATGCCGTCCGGCCACGATGCCGACGCGTTCCGGTCTGTCGTGCTCGACCGGTTCGATATGTCGCTCGGCGCCGGCCTGGGGCAGCTGAAAGGGAAGGTATTCCGCATCGGCCACCTTGGCGATTTCAACGACCTGATGCTCGCTGGGACGCTCGCGGGCGTGGAGATGGGCCTGGCGGCTGCCGACGTGCCGCACAAGCGAGGCGGGATCACCGCGGCGCTCGACTACCTCGCAGCGGCGGCGCGTCCCGCGCTGCGCACATAGGCTCGTGCAGGTCGAGCTTCGATCCGATCGCGATCCGTCGCTGGACATCTGCGCCCGCAGCGCGGTCGAACTGGCGCGTCTCGTTCGCGACAAACAGTTGTCGTCGCGCGAGGTCGTCAGCGCGTACCTCACGCGGATCGACGCGATCAATCCCCGCGTCAACGCCATCGTCACGCTGGCCGCCGAACGCGCGATGGAGCACGCGGCCGCGGCCGACGAGCGGCTGGCACGCGGCGAACCGGTCGGGCCGCTGCACGGCCTCCCGATCGCGCACAAGGATCTGCAGCCGACGCGCGGGATGCGCACCACCTTCGGCTCGCCGATCTACCGCGACTTCGTGCCGGACGACGACTCGCTGCTGGTGCAGCGCGTCCGCGCCGCCGGCGCGATCACCATCGGCAAGACGAACACGCCCGAGTTCGGCGCCGGGTCGCAAACCTTCAACCCGGTCTTCGGCGCGACGCTGAATCCGTACGATCTCGGCAAGACCTGCGGCGGCAGCAGCGGGGGTGCCGCGGTCGCGCTGGCCTGCGACATGCTGCCGCTGGCCGACGGCAGCGACATGGGCGGCTCGCTCCGCAACCCGGCGAGCTTCTGCGGCGTTGTCGGCCTGCGCACGTCGCCCGGCCGCGTGCCGGTGTGGCCGGCGATGGCGGCGTTCTCGCCGTTGAGCGTCGACGGCCCGCTGGGTCGCAATGTCGAGGATGTCGCGCTGCTGCTCAGCGCGATCGCCGGCCCGGACGACCGCTCGCCGATTGCGCTCGAGGACGCCGGCAGCCGGTTCGCCGCGCCGCTCGGCCGCGACTTCAAAGGGGTGCGCGTCGCGTGGTGGCGCGATCTCAGCGGCCTGCCGGTCGATCCGCGCGTCCGCTCGGTCGTCGACGGGCAGCGCCGCGTCTTCGAGGCGCTCGGCTGCAGCGTCGAGGAGGCCGAGCCGCGCTTCGCGGGCTGCGACGCGGTGTTCAAGACGCTGCGCGCGCTCGCGTTCCTCACGGGCGTCGCCGAGCGCGTGCGCGGCCGGCTCGATGAGGTGAAAGACACGATCCGCTGGGAACTCGAGCGCGGCGCGACGCTGACCGCCGCCGAAATCGCCCGCGCTGAAACGATGCGCACCGAGCTGTATCACCGGATGCGGAAGTTCATGGACCAGTACGAGTTCTTCGTCCTGCCGGTGACGCAGGTGCCGCCGTTCGACGTGACGCAGCCGTACCCGACCGAGATCGCCGGCGTCGCGATGGAGACCTACATCGACTGGATGAAGTCCTGCTACTACATCTCGGTCGTCGGCAATCCCGCCATCTCGGTGCCGGCGGGGTTCACGCCCGAGGGGCTGCCGGTGGGGCTGCAGATCGTGGCACGCCACCGGGACGACTTTGGCGTGCTGCAAATTGCACGTGCGTACGAACGCGCCCGCGGCGACATGAGGGCGCGATCGCCGTTGGTTTAACCACAAAGAACTCTGAGACTCAGAGCCTCCGTGGTTCTTACAGCTTTTTGGAAGATGCGGGCAGAAGTCGATCGATCTCCGCGTCTGTAAAGCCCGCCTCGCGCAGCACCTCCGCTGTGTGCTCCCCTAACCTCGGCGCCGCGCGACCGACCTGCGGCGGCGTCGCGCTCAGTTTCAACGGCGAGCCGAGCGTCTTCAGCCTGCCCAGCGTCGGGTGATCGGTATCGACGACCATCCCGCGCGCGACGACCTGCGGGTCGGCGAAGACGCGCGCGTAGTCGTTGATCGGGCCGCAGGGGATGTCGTTCGCGTCGAGCAGCTCGAGCCAGTGCGCGCACGGTCTGGTGGTGGTGATCTCCTCGATGCGGTCGGTGAGGCGCTGACGGTTGCGGAGCCGGGTCGCGCTGTCGGCGAACTCCGGCATCGCCGCCCACTCAGGATGGCCGAGCACCTCGCACAATCGCCGGAACAGCCGCTCGTTGGCGGCGCCGAGCGTGATGTAGCCGTCGGCACATCGGATCGCCTGGTAAGGGGCAATCAGCCGATGCGCGGAGCCGAGTGCCTGCGGCACGCCGAGGCCGGCGAAGTATTCCGTCGCTTCCCACACCGAGAGCGCGACGCCGGCGTCGACCAGCGACGTGTCGACGTGCTGACCCGCGCCCGAGCGATGGCGGTATTCGAGCGCGGCGAGGATGCCGACCAGCGCGAACAGCCCCGCGCCCAGATCGGTCAGCGGCACGCCCGCCTTCACCGGCGCGCGGCCGGCTTCGCCGGTGATCGACATGATTCCCGATACGCCCTGTGCGATGAGATCGAAGCCGCCCTTGGCGCGGTCGGGGCCGGTCTGGCCGTAGCCGGAGATCGACGCGTAGACGAGGCGCGGGTTCTCCTTCGCGAGCGCCGCATAGCCGAGGCCGAACGCGTCCATCACGCCCGGCCGATAGTTCTCGATTAGGATGTCAGACGCGCGCGCGAGGCGGACCAGCGCGTCGCGGCCGGCGCCGGATTTCAGGTCGAGGACGATGCTGCGCTTGCCGCGGTTGAGGGCGTTGAAGCTGGGGCTGTCGGTGCCCGACGCGCCGGGCATCTGCCGCGTCGAGTCGCCGGACGGCGGCTCGACCTTGATCACGTCCGCGCCCAGGTCGGCGAGCATCATCGCGCAGAACGGCCCCGCCATCACCTGCGTGATGTCGAGCACCTTCAGCCCGTCGAGCGCGCGGCCGTTCATCGCTGCGGGATTCTAATGCATACCCATTTCGAGACCGACGGCGCGCTGGCCTTCCTCACCTTCGATCGCCCCGACGCGCGCAACGCGATGACCTGGGAGATGTACGAGGCGCTGGTCGAGGCCTGCGACCGCGTCGATCGCGATCCGTCGCTGCGCGTGCTGATCCTGCGCGGCGCCGGCGGCCGGGCGTTCGTCGCCGGCACCGATATCGCGCAGTTCCAGAACTTCAGCGATCGCGCCGACGGCGTGAAGTACGAGGAGCGGCTCGATCGGGTGCTCGATCGCCTCGAGCGCGTGACCCGGCCGACCATCGCGCAGGTGCAGGGCGTCGCCGCCGGCGGCGGCTGCGCGCTGGCGCTCGCCTGCGACCTGCGCGTCGCCACGCCCGATTCGAGCTTCGGCATCCCGATCGCGCGCACCCTCGGCAATTGCCTGTCGGCCGCCACCTGCGCCCGGCTGCTCGATGTGATGAGTCCGGGCGTCGTCAAGGACCTGCTGTTCACCGGTCGCCTGGTTTCGGGCGAGGAGGCCAGGAGCCTGGGTCTCGTCACCCGGCTGGTCGCCGCCGACCAGCTCGATCGCACGGTGCGCGAACTCGCCGCCGAGATTGCCGCGAACGCGCCGCTGACCATCCGCGCGACCAAAGAGCTGATTCGCCGCGTCCTCGCGCATCGTCGCCTGCCCGCCGGCGCCGACACCGACATCGTGGAGATGTGCTACACCAGCCGGGATTTCCGTGAGGGAATCGAGGCGTTCCTCACGAAGCGGAAACCCGCCTGGACCGGCCGCTGAGATCTTCTTCTGGCCTTCTTCCCTTTTGATCTTCTGTTCACGACCCCGACGGCCGGAATGTTTCCGCGGCGCCCCGCGCTTTGAAGTTCAGCGTGCGATCGCCGACCGAGCCGCTGACCGAGTACTCGCCGCCGAGCTGCAGGAAATCGAGCGCCGGCCCGGCCTCCGGCCTCGTCATCGACATGGCCGTGCGAGTCAGCCGATCCACGGCGAGCGTGAGGGTGACATCGATCGCACGTCCGCGAGCGCTGATGACGAGCCGATCGGGCCGCCCGGCGGTGGCGCCGCTCTCCGAGATCGAGATACTGGTCGAGAAGCCGAGCGGCCCGCCCGGACCGAGCACACCCAGGAAGCCGGGGACGCGATCCGCATCGGCGACGTCGGCCGGGGGAAACACCCGGCCGTAGAGAATCGAAATGTCGCCGTGCGCCACCTGCCCCCACTGCCAGCGCACGTCGCGCCAGAAGCCCCAGTTGTGATCGTGATAGCCGATGCCGTCGGCGAACGCCACGTCGTCGCCATCGACGACCAGAGCGGCGCGAACCGTGCCCGACAAGACCGGCGCCGTGTAGCCGCTCACCCAGCCGCGCGCGCCGCGAATGGTCGCCGGCGGCAGCGATCGTCCGGGAACGGCGTCGACGACGATCTCGCCGTGAGCGCCTGGCAGCGCCAGCGTCAGGCGATAGCGATCGCCTTCGAGCCGCACGCGATTGCCGGCGATGTCGAGGTCGGGCGCCGTCTCCAGCAGGCGCGCCTCGTCGATCTCCGCGCCCGCGGTGTAGTTCTTCATCACGCCGTTGCGTTCGAGCTGCAGCCGGACACCGGCGATGCGCCGCCCCGGCGTGCCGGAGTGCGGCCCGACGAGAAATGTCAGGTAGAAGCGCACGCGGCCGTCCGGCGTGTGGCCGTTGAAATACAGCCACTCGGCCCACGTCGACGCGAACTCCGGGAGATCGGGAATCGGATGAAACCGGTCCATCGCGCGAAGCACATCGCCCGGGGGCGGCGAGGTCCACGCGCGATCCGCCGGCGTATCGACCCAGGTGGGAATCGGCGCCGTCTCCGGATCGCCGATCGCACGTTCGAGCCCCGGGATGCCGCCCTTCGCCGTCACCGCGATCGGCCCGCGCGCGCTCATCAGGTGCAGCGTGGCCTCCTTCCACGGCGAGATCGCCGCGGCCTGCCGCGCGAGATCCGGCGCGCCGGCGACGCTCGTCATCACGAAGCGCGCGCTGTCGACCGGGCCGAACCGTCCGACGAGCACCAGGTCGCCGCCTCCCTGCAGCGCCGGCGAGTGCGCCTGCTCGAGGATTACCGCGCCGACGCCGAGCAGCGCCGCCATCACCGCGATGCCGAAGCCGAAGCCGCAGGCCAGGACCGCGGTGCGGATCGGGCGCGTCGACAGCGATCGGAACGCGAGGCGGAAGATCATCCCGCCACCACGCTGCCGCTTTTCATCGCCAGCCGCCGCTGCGCCCGCGCCGCGACCACCGGGTTGTGGGTGACGACGACGATGGCGGTGCCGTCGGCGTGGACGCGATCGAACAGATCCGCAATCTGCTCGCCGGTTGCCTCGTCGAGCTCGCCCGTCGGCTCGTCGGCCAGGAGCAGCGGCGGCCGGTTGGCGAGCGCGCGCGCAATCGCGACGCGCTGCATCTCGCCGCCCGAGAGCTGCGAGGGCCGATGGTCCAGGCGTTCGGTCAGGCCGACGTACTCGAGCAGCTCGCGCGTGCGCGCCCGCCGCTCGCTTTTCGTCGCGCCCGCTTCCGCCTGCGGCAGCTCGATGTTCTCCCAGGCGGTCAGCATCGGCAGCAGGAAGAAGCGCTGGAACACGAAGCCGATCCGGGTCAGGCGGATCCGGCTGCGGTCGCTTTCCGACAGCGCGCCGACCTCGCGTCCCTCGAAGAGCAGCGTCCCGCCGGTCGGCTGGTCGACGCAGCCGAGCAGGTGCAGCAGCGTCGACTTGCCGCACCCCGACGGACCGGTGATCGCGACGTGCTCCCCCGGTTCGATCCGGATCGAGACGTGACCCAGCGCGGTGACGTCGCCGGCCGGCATCGGGAACACGCGCGTCAGATCGCGCCCCTCGACAATTGGCGCCGGCGCGCTCACGAGACGATCTCTTTCCGCAGCGTCGCGGCGATCGGCAGCCGCGCCGCCAGCCAGATCGGATAGAGCGCGGCCAGGATGCCGGTCGCCGTCAAGAGCGCGGCGTGCAGCAGGACCATGTCCATCTCGAAGACGAAGAAGTGCAGCCGCTCGGGCACGCCCGGCATCGCTCTCAGGATCCGATCGAGCACGATCGCCAGCACGCCGCCGAGCGGAAGCGCCGCGAGGCCGCCGACGCCGACGAGCAGCGCCGACTCGCACAAGAGGTTCGCGGCGATGCGCCGCCGCGGAAATCCCAGCGCCCGCAGCGCCGCCACTTCACCCAGCCGCTGGTTCACCGACATCGTCAGGAGCGTCGCCACCAGCAGGAACGCGAAGGCGAGCGTGATCGTCGACAGCACGGTCGAGATCTGCCGGAAATAGCTGAACGCGCGGGCGTTGAACTGCTCGACCACCTGCGCGTTGGAGTAGACGCGCACGTCCGGCCGCAGCGCCGCGATGGCTTTGCCGGCGGCCTCCGGGCCGGCCTCCGGCGAGGAAGCGACGAGCACCAGGTCGGCCTCATCCTCGCCTTTCGGCGCACCACGTGCCGCCGCAAACCCCTGCATCGTCGTCGCGACGCTGTAGTCGTCGGCCGACTCGAACGTGAAGGTGCCGATGCCGACGACGCGGCAGTCGAGCGCGGGGAGGACCGACGCGCCGCCGCCAAGGTTGACGCGAATGCGCAGCGGCGCTCCGGGCTCGAGCCGCTGGCGCGCGGCGAGCTTCGTGCTGACGACGAGCGGCACCGGTTCGCCGGGGCGAACCTCGTCCGGCAGGGTCGCTCCCTTGACGATGTCCCATGCGCCGCCAAGCTGCCGCTCGGTGCTGCCGATCAGGGTGACGATGACCGCATCGCCGTCGCGGCCGGGCGGCATCGCCACCGCGCTGTCCGTGCGGATCAGCGCGACGCGGCGGACCGACGGCAGCCGCCCGATTTCCTCGGCCAGCGACGGCGCACCGGCAAGCGGCACGCGATGAATCGGCGAGCCTTCATTGGCCAGCACCCGCACGTCGTAGCCGGCCGTATCGAGGAGATCGCGGAACGAGAGCAGCAGGCCGCGCGACAGCAGCAGCATGTTGAACAGCAGCGCGCCGATGACAGCCACCCCGCCAATCGCCAGGCAGGCTCGCGCCGGGTTGTGGGTGACCGTGCGCCACGCGAGGCTCCAGGCGCTCATCGGCGGACCAGCGAGACGATGTCGCGGCGCAGCAGCGTCCACGAACCGACGAGGCCGGCGAGGACGCCGAGGGGTACGGCGAGGGCGATCGACTGGAGAGCAATCCGCGCGGTGACGCGCACGAAGACGAGCGTGGTGTCGTAGCGCCACTGGAAGAAACGGTTGACGCCGTCCTCCGCGCCCTTGGCGACCAGCACGCCGAAGATGGCGCCGGCGGCCGCAATCAGCAGGCCTTCGGCGAGGACGACGAGCAGCACGAATCGCTGCGACACGCCAATCAGCCGGACGATGCCGACGATCTCGCGTCGTTCTTCGGCGCGCATCACCATCAGCGCCAGGAGAAACGCCGTGCTGCCGATGACGGTGACGATCGCGACCGCGAGGTGGAAACGCTCGAGCACCGCGAACGGATCCGACCCGTCCTGCGCGCGCGCCGTCAGTCGCGAGATGACGCCTGGGAATCGCGCCGTCACGGCGGTCGCGAAGGCATCCGCCTGCGCCGGGTCGGCGAGCTTGACGTTGATGGCCCGCACCGACTCGGTTGAAGACGGATCGCCGGGCGTTGCGGTGATGGCGAGGAGATCGGGCAGGTGCAGGCGCGCTTCGATGCGCCGGCTGGTGAACCGCACCGGGTCGGGCGTCGGCTCGTAGATGCCGGCGACGCGAAACTGCCTGGCGCCGGCGCCGTCGGCTTCGGCGGCGATCGTCACCGTGTCGCCCGGGCGCACCGCGGCCTGCTCGGCAAGCTGACGTGAGAGCAGAATTTCGGGAAGCTGCGCCGGAGACGACGACGCGGCGGCGACCGCGGCGACGAGCGCGACGATGAGCGACACGGTCGCGAGCGCGGCACGAGCGGGCAGCGAGCGAAACATCCGAACGATTATTGGTTAATAATTCACCGGATGAAACGCCTCATTGTTGCCGCGATGCTCGCGGCCGGCGCGGCGGTCGCCGGCGCGCAGTCCGAGAAGCTCGACTACGCGATGCTTGGCCGCATTCGCGACGAAGGGCTTGCCCGATCGCAGGTGATGGACCACATCTCGTGGCTCAGTGACGTCTACGGCCCGCGCCTCACCGGATCGCCGGGGCTGCAGCAGGCCAGCGAATGGGCGATGAAGAAGTTCACCGAGTGGGGGCTCGCCAACGTCCACCAGGAACGATGGATCTTCGGCAAGGGCTGGTCGCTCGTGCGCTTCAGCGCGCACCTCGTCGAACCGCAGGTGCAGACGATCATCGGCGTGCCGCGTTCGTGGTCCTCGAGCACGCAAGGAACGGTGACGGCGGAGGTCGCCAGGGTGCAGATTGCCAGCGAGGCCGACTTCGCTGCCTACCGCGGCAAGCTGGCGGGGAAGATCGCGCTGGTGCAGCCGGCGAGGACCGTGCGCATGCTCGAAGGCCCGATCATCCTCCGCATGACCGATAAGGACCTGGCGGAAGCGGAGACGACGCCGGTGCCGCCGGCGCCGCCATCCAGGGCGCGCGCGTCGGAGGCAGCGTCGCGGGCACAGCGCGCGGCCGAATTCAGGCTGCGGCTCGCCGAGTTCTGGGTGAACGAAGGGGTGGTCGCGGTGTTCGATCGCGGCACCGACAGCGACATGGCGGCCGGCGGCAGCGACCTCTCGTGGGAGCAGCAGCATCCCGACGGCGGCACGATCTTTCCCAGCGGCGCGAGCGCCCGCGACGGCAACGCCGGCAAGGGCGTGCCCGAAGTGACGCTGGCGGTCGAGCACTACAACCGCATGCTGCGCGTGCTCGACAAAGGCGTGGCGGTGAAGGTCGAGCTGAACGTCGAGACGAAGTTCTACGACGAGCAGACGCCGAACGGCATCAACACCATCGCCGAGATCCCCGGCGCCGATCTCGCGCCGGAAGTCGTGCTCGTTGGCGCGCACCTCGATTCGCATCCGTATGCGACCGGCGCCACCGACAACGCGACCGGCAGCGCGGCGATGATGGAGGCGTTGCGGATCCTGAAAGCGGTCGGCGCCAGGCCGCGGCGGACGATCCGCGTCGCGCTCTGGGGCGGCGAGGAGCAGGGGCTGCTCGGCGCCCGGGCCTACGTGCGCGATCACCTGGCCGACGCCGCGACGATGGCGTTGAAGCCGGAGCACGCCCGGCTCTCGGCCTACTTCAACTCGGACAACGGCACCGGCAGGGTGCGCGGCATCTGGCTGCAGAGCAACATGGCGGCGCGCCCGATCTTCGAGCAATGGATGGCGCCGCTGCGCGACCTCGGCGTCGCCACCGTCGGGCCGCGGTCGGTGGCCGCGACCGACCACGTGGCGTTCGACGAGGTCGGCCTGCCGGCCTTCCAGTTCATGGTCGACCGCCTCGAATACAACGCCCGCACCCATCACTCGAACATGGACACCTTCGACCGCGTGCAGCGCGAGGACATGGTGCAGCAAGCGACGGTGATCGCCGCGTTTGCGTACGACGCGGCCATGCGTGATGAGAAACTGCCGCGCAAGGCACTGCCGGCGCCGCAGCGGGGACGCACGGATCCTTAATGAACCACGGAGGCTCGGAGACTCGGAGTCAAAAATCTCTGAGTCTCTGAGTCTCTGAGTCTCCGTGGTTCCTTTAATCGCCGGCCCGCTCCGGCGCAGCGACGAGCGCCGATAAGAGCTGAGCCGGGTGGAGAGCACTGATTCCAGCGAAGTGCTTCACCTGTTCTCGGCACGACGTGCCAGCCGCGAGGAGTACCTGGTCGGCCTTCATCGCTCGCGCCGCCGGCAGCAGCTTTCGTTCGCCGATCGCGCGCGAGACGTCGTAGTGCTCCTTCTTGTAGCCGAACGATCCGGCCATGCCGCAACAGCCCGCGTCGAGATCGACGACCGTGCACGACGGAATGCGCACGGCGAGCGCGCGCGCAGCCGGCATCAGGCCCATCGCCTTCTGATGGCAATGGCCGTGCAGCAGCACCGTCGCCGGGCCGGGCCGCAGTGACACGGTGATGCGTCCCGCCTTCCACTCTTCCTCGACGTAATCCTCGAACAGGACGCAGGCCTGCGCGACCGTCTGCGCCCGCTGCTGCTCGCCGCCCCGCAGCAGCGACGGCACATCCTCCCGCACCGCCGAGAGGCAGCTGGGCTCGAGAAAGACAATGCGGTCGCCGCGCGCGGCGGCGTCGTACAACGCGCCGGTGATCGCCTGGGCCGATGCGCGCGCCTCGTCGAGCATGCCTTGCGAGATCAGCGGCCGCCCGCAGCAGCCGTGCGCGACGAGGCGCGGCGCCTTGCCGGCGGCGGTGAGAAACCGGGCCGCGGCGACGCCGATTTCGGGATGGTTGAAGTTGGTGAAAGTGTCGTTGAAGAGAACAGGGGCTGGGGCCTGGGGGCTTGGGGCTGGCTGTCGACGGGACGCCGCCGCAAGCCGTTCGAAACGGTGCGCAAACGTGTCGCGGGCGAAGGGCGGCGGCATGCGTCGTCGATCGATGCCGAGCAGCTGTTCGTTGAGCCACCGCCCGGCGGCACTCCTGGCGACGATGTTCGACAACGGCGCGAAACGGCTGCCGGTCTCCGCCAGCCGGCGTGCGCGGCCGATCGTGCGCACCCGTATCGGCAGCCCGTGGCGGCGCCAGTAGCCGGCGAGGAACTCGCTCTTGAAGCGGGCGACGTCGACGCCGACCGGGCACTCGGCCTTGCAGGCGCGGCACTCGAGGCACAAGTCGAGCACGTCCATGACGCCCTGATCGTCGAGCCCGGCGCCGGCCAGCTTGCCGGCCATCGCCAGGCGCAGCGTGTTGGCGCGCCCGCGGGTCGAGTGCTTCTCCTCCCGCGTCGCCATGTAGGACGGGCACATCGTCCCCTCGAGCGTCTTGCGGCAGACGCCGAGGCCGCTGCACATCTCGACGGCGCGGCCGAAGCCGCCGAACTCGACGTAGTCGAACTGCGCCGGCGGATCCGCCGTCTCGTACGCGGCGCCGTAGCGCAGGTTGGCGGTCAGCGGCGGGGTGTCGATGATCTTTCCCGGGTTCAGGAGCCCGTCGGGATCGAAGGCGCGCTTGACGGCGCGGAACGCGTCGTAGAGCGCCGGGCCGAACATCTTCTCGGTGAACGGACCGCGCACCATGCCGTCGCCGTGCTCGCCTGACAGCGCGCCGCCGAACTGCAGCACGAGGTCGGCGACGTCGTTGGCAATCGCCTCGAACTTCCGCACGCCGTCGGCGGTCTTCATGTTGACGACCGGCCGCACGTGCAGGCAGCCGACCGACGCGTGCGCGTAGACGCCGGCCGACGTGCCGTGGCCGCGGATGAGGTCGAGGAAGCGGGCGATGTAATCGCGCAGCTTCTCGGGCGCGACCGCCGTGTCCTCGACGAACGACAGCGACTTGGCGTCGCCTTTCATCGCCATGGACAAACCGAGCGCCGCCTCGCGCAGGCTCCAGATGCGCGCCTGGTCCGGCTGCGTGAAGCGCCGGCTGTGGCACGGAATGCCCGAGGCTGCCAGATCGCGCTGCAGCGCATCGAGCCGCGGCGGCAGCAGATCGGCGCGGTCGTCGTACATCTCGACGCACAGCAGCGCGCCCGGATCGGTCTCGAGGATGCTTCGCCGCAGCGCGTCGAGCGCCGGGCTTTCCTTCGCATGGTCGAGGATGAACCTGTCCATCACCTCCACCGCCGACGGACGGTGGCGGAGAACCAGCGGCGTCGCGCCGAGGGCGTCGAGCAGCGTGGGAAACTCGATCGTCAGCACCGCTTTCGCCGCCGGCAGCGGCACCAGGCCGACGCGCGCCGCGACGACCAGCGCCAGCGTCCCTTCGCTGCCGACGACGATCTTCGCGAGGTTGAAAGGCTTCGAGGGATTGACGAACTCGTCGAGGTTGTAGCCGCCGACGCGCCGCAGCACTTTCGGAAACCGGCGATCGATCTCCTCACGGCACGACGCCGCCAGCTGCCGCACCGTGCGGTAGCACTCCGCCTCGCGCGTATCGCCCTGGCACGCGCGCTCCAGCGCCGCCGCGTCGAGCGGCCTGAAATGCGCCGTCGATCCGTCTGCCAGCACGACGCGCAGCTCGATCACGTGGTCGATCGTCTTGCCGTAGATCACCGATCGGGCGCCGCTCGAGTTGTTGGCGATCATGCCGCCGACGGTGGCGCGGCTGGCGGTGGAGATGTCGGGCGCGAACCGCAGGCCGTGCGGCCGCAGCTGCGCGTTCAACTCGTCGAGGACGACGCCCGGCTCGATCCAGGCCCAGCGTTCCTGCGCATTCACCTCGAGGACGCGGTTCAGGTACTTCGAGGTGTCGAGCAGGAGTCCCGCGCCGATCGCCTGCCCGGCCTGCGACGTGCCGCCGCCGCGTGCGGTGATCGGCACGCGGTGCCGGCCGGCGATCTCCACGACGCGGACGACGTCTTCGGCCGTTTTCGCGACGACGACGCCGAGCGGCTCGATCTGGTAGACGCTGGCGTCGGTGGCGTACAACGCCCGCGACACCGGATCGAACCGGACTTCGCCCTCGATTTGCTGTTCCAGGTCCTGCTGAAGGGTCCGCGCCGCCACCGTGTGCCGGATAGTACCTCTCATCGCCGCGCGCGGCGGCAATCTCCGTGATCGCGTGCGCCGTTTGAGAACAGCGTGCACGCCGGTGCACGGCGCCGCGCGATCATGCGTACGCCTTCATAGGCGCGCTGTCCACAGTGGACGTTCGAGCGTCAAGCATTACCAGCGCAAATGCAGGCGCAGGCGGTGTTTTTCGTGGCATCCGTGTTGCGGTAGCGCACGGCAACACGTCAATCAGCGGGAATGGAACAGGAGGGCGCTGTGGCAAAGGGAGGAATCGCAATCGACCTGGACGACGTCTACGAACTCCCGCCAGTGGATGCCAGCGGCGAGATCCCTGACGAGTGGCAGACGACGGCCACCTACAACCTCGAGATGGCGGTGCGCTGCCCGCACTGCGACGACGCCATCCGCACCATCCGCATCGTCGGCATGAGCCGCTCGCAGGTTGCGTTCACGTCGACGCTGCCGCGGAAGGGGCGCATTGCCGTGTGCCCGGAATGCGATCGAATTCTGCCGGTGGAGTTGTCGGGGTTGATTTGATTCAGGGGGGCCGAGCAAGCTCGGCCCCTACGGAAGTGCAGACAAATTATCGGGGTTTCAGGATCGCATACGCGGGAAGCCCGACCGCGTCGAAGCGCTGCATCAGCGCTTTTGCCGGCTGCTCGTCCGGCTCCTCCGCCTGGTACTTCACCTTCACGTAGCCCGCCAGCGCATTCTGCACGCCGTCGTTCGCCAGCGTCGTCTTGTCCATCGTCAGGCAGTTCTTGCACCACGTCGCCCACATGTCGATCAACACCGGCTTGTGCTCGCGCTGCGCCGCGGCGAGGCCGTCGGCGAGCGACGCGTGCCAGCCGGCCTTCAATTGCTCCTCGACGCTCGACGCCACCGCTTTCGGATCGACCCACCGGTTCGCGAAAATCGAATACGCCTCGTAGCCATAGTAGGCGGCGGTGGCGAGGATGAAGACGCCGAACGCCTGCTTCACGCGCACCATCCACATGCCTGGCTTCGGCAGCGCCGCGAGGCCGGCGCCGGCGATCGGCCAGGGGATGGCCATGCCGACGCCGAGGAAGAACGGCAGCGCCAGCGCGATCTTCGTCCCGGTTGCATAGAGGTTGCTGGAGAAGAGCACGACCTGGATGACGACCGGCGCGACGCACGCGCCGGCGAGCAGCGCGGCCACTGCGCCCATGGTGAAGGCGAGGCCGAAGCTGCCGCGGCTGGAGCCGGTGCCGAAGTTCGACGAGTACTTCGAGAAATCGATCAGCAGCACGTCGAACATCGCCAGCCCGAGCACGACGAACAGCACGGCGATGCCGAGATTGAACCACGCGGACGAGTTGATGGTGCCGAAGGTGCCGGCGGTGAGGATCACGATCAATCCGAGGACGCCGTAGACGACGGCCATCGCGCCGCCGTAGGCGAGGCCGAGCCAGAAGCCGCGGCTGCGCGACGAGGCCTGCGCGCCGGCGCCGATGATCGCGAGGTTGATCGGAATCATCGGCAGCACGCACGGCGTCAGGTTGAGCGCGAGGCCGCCGATGAGGACGATCAGCAGGATCGCGAGCGGGCCGCGCCCTTCGAAGAGGCCGCGCTCCTTGACGCCTGATTCGGCGTTGCGAATGAACTTGAGGAAGTCGCTGGTGCCCTGGTAGCCGCCGGTCGTGCCAAGGACGGTGAACCTGTCGAGCAGCGCGGTCGCGTCGACGCCATTCGATCCACCTGCGCCCCCGCCCGCGCCGTTGACCTCTCCGCCAGCCTCACCCGCGCCGCCTGTCTTGACAGGTTTTGTTCCCGTCCCGAACGGGATGGTCGCGAACACCGGATCCGCTGCTCCTGTCGATCCACGCGCGGCAACGGGTACTTTCCATTGCACGCTGGCGGTGACCGGCGCGTAGCACAGGTTCGCGTCGCACGCCTGATAGCGAAGCTTCGCCGGAATTGAGATCTCGCCCGCGCCGACGTTGCTCGCAAGCGTCAGCTCCGAGCCAATCGCGAACTGATGGTCGAACACCGACAAGGGTTCGGGCAGGCCGGCCTGTTTCAGATCCGACGCCTTCGGATAGACGATCTCCTCGACCGTGACGCCGGCCGGCGCATCGATGGTGAGGACCGTCGGGATGAAGGTGGGATCGCGCGGCTTGTCCGATTGCGTATGCAGGCCTTCGGGGAGCGCGACCTTCAGCGCGACGCGGACCTTTCCGTTCGGGCTCGCGTTCTTCTCAACGACAGGGGTGATTTCTGCGCGCGGGCGCGATTGGGCGCGAAGCGTCGCGCCACCGAGGACACAGAGGGTACAGAAGACACAGAGCACAGAAGTTGTTCGAATACGACGTAATACCCGCCCGGCCGCCATCCTCTGCGTCCTCTGTTTCCTCTGTGTCCTCTGTGCTGCCACCGGGCTCATCTGACTTCTTTCAACGGGATCGCGCCCGGTGGCAGGGGAAGCGATGAAGGATCAACAGAGCCCTTCACCGGCGGAAGATCCTGGAACATGAAATCCCACTTCCACCGCTCTGACGGGTTCGAGTTCTGCAGCCAGTGCCGCGCGTCGACGGTCTGGTTGAACGCGAGCGACGACAGCCCGGTGAGCGCGCCGCCCATGCGTGCGGCCGCATCGGCGCGCACGTGCGCGGCGGTCGTGTAGTCGAACCGCACGCCCAGCGCGGCACCGAGGTTCACCAGGATTTGCCAGTCCTCCATCGCGTCGCCGGGGGGATCCATCGCCCGGGCCGTTCCCTGCAGGCGCCCCTGCTCGTTGGTATAGGACGCCTCCTTCTCGACGTAGGATGCGCCCGGCAGGACGAAATCCGCGGCCCGCGCCAGATCGGTCATCAGCACGCCCTGCACGATGAGCAGCGGGAGCGTCCCCCGTTTGCGTGCTTCCGCAATCCAGGCCGTGTCGCCCAGCGAGCCCTCGGGCCCGGGGTCGAATACATAGAGCGCGGTCACGCGGCCGCCCTCCACGGCCTTGCGCAGCGCGGCGATGTCCGCCGTGCCGACCGCGTCGCCCGGCGTGCCGGGCGCCAGGCCGAAGACGCGCGCGCCGTTCACGTTGGGCGCGTCGACGGCCGGCACCTTGAACTTCGTCGTGTCCGGTTGCGGCTTTTCCCGGTATCGCCAGCTGACGCTGATCGCGTTCGGCCCCGACTCGCCGAGCAGCTCCTCGGTGAGGCGCTTGAACAGGAACAGTTCCTCGTGCGACGCGTGTGCCGAGAGCAGGAACCGGACGCCGTCGGGGTTTGCCTGGCCGGCAGCGCCGAGGCGGTCGGCCATCCTCGCAAGCACGTCGCGCCACGCGATCGGCTGGTGCGGCGCGTCGCCGGTCCGCTCCAGCGGCTTCTTCACGCGCGCGTCGCCCTCGATCCAGTGGTATTCGAACCGGCCGATGTCGCACATCCAGTAGTCGTTGACGTCGGGGTTGAAGCGCGGCGTGAAGCGAATCAGCTGCGACCCCTTCGCCCACTCCGGCTTCGCCTTGATCCAGGCGGTGACGTTGCAGCCCTTCGCGCACTGCGTGCAGATGGTGTCGGCGGCCGAGGGGTTGTCCCACGGCCGCGACTTGAACCGGTAGTCGCGCGTGGTGATCGCGCCGACCGGGCAGACGTCCATCAGGTTGCCCGAGATCAGCGAGTGCACCCCTTCTTCCTGGAACGTCGCGATCTCGCTGCCGTAGCCGCGATCGATGATGTTGATCTGCGCGTCGCCGTCTACCTCGCGCATGAACCGCACGCAGCGCGTACAGAGGATGCAGCGGTTGCGGTTCAGCATCAGCGTCGGGCCGAAGTCGACGTCCGCCTTGACGCCGTCGCCGTCGAACACGCGCCGCGGGAATTCCATCCGGCTCGCGTCGGGACCGAAGGTGTAGGAGAAGTCCTGCAGCGGGCACTCGCCGCCCTTGTCGCACACCGGGCAGTCGAGCGGATGGTTGATCAACAGGAACTCGAAGACGCCGGCGCGCGCCTCGACGACATCGGGGGTCCGCGTCGAGACGACCATCCCGTCGGCGCACACCGTCGAGCACGAGGTCTGCAGCTTCGGCATCTTCTCGATCTTGACGATGCAGACGCGGCAGGAGCCGTCGATGCCGATGCCGGGGTGATAACAGTAGTAAGGGACGGAGATGCCGCTCTCGATCGCGGCCTGCAGGACGGTCTTCCCCTTCTCGACCGTCACCTGGCGGCCGTCAATCGTGAGCGTCACCGTGTCCATAGAAGATCGATGATAGCGCCTACTTGACGATCTCTGCCATCGTCCCGTCGTCCTTGCTGACGTCGACCCCGCGGAGCACGCCTTCGAGCGGCGTGCGGTGATCGACGGTGCGATCGGTGACCGGCACGAGGACATCGACCGGCTTGCGGTCGGCGTACTGCAGAGTCAGCGTCAGCGGCACGTCGAAGATCTCGCCGATCTGTTCGACGTGCAGGACGACGTCGTTCCCTTCGACGCGGTGGCTCACCTTCAGCTTCGGCAGCGTCGACCCGTAGATCCAGCGGTCGAAGAAGCGCTCGAGCGGCTTCCCGGATTCCTTCTCCATCGCCGCGCGGAAATCCTGCGTGCCGACCTTGCGGAACCGCGCCTCGCGGTAGAAGCGGCGGATGCCGCGGAAGAACACATCGTCGCCGACCAGGCGGCGCAGCATGTGCAGCACCGCGGCGCTCTTGTTGTAGACCAGCGCGCGGAAGACGCGGCTCTCGCTGCGGATGTGCCCGAGGCGGTAGCCGAGCGAGATCGGGCCCTGGTCGGTCGTATCCATGCCCCAGCGCCGCAACTGCTTCAGCACCGAGGTGAATCCTTCGTCGCCGCGCTGCTGCTGCGCGTACATCGCCGCGAAGTACTGCGCGAAGCCCTCGCTGAGCCACTGCTCGTGATAGTTGCGCCAGCCGACCGCCTGGCCCCACCACTGGTGCGCCAGCTCGTGGGCGAGGAAGAAGTCGGAGTAGCCGGGGAACGCCGCCGGATCGTTGCGCCAGACCAGCCCTGAGGTCGGCAGCTGCTGGTTCAGCGCGGCGAAGTAGCCCGGACTGTGGCCGCCCGGCAGATCGCTCTCGATCAGCGCGATGGTGAAGCTCGAATACGGCGAGTCGCCGATGATCGACTCGTAGAAGAGCGCGATCTCGGCGGCGCGCTCCGCGAGGTCGCGGCCGCGCGACACCTGGCGCGGGTTGGTTTCGACCGACAGGCTGAGGCTGTGATACTTCGCGCCGTTCAGCGGCGCGTCGCCGCCGGCCGCGCCGTCGGGGCCGTCGCTCTTCGACTCGGGCTCGACGGGGAACGCGATCGTCGTCGTCTCCGCGCGCGCGAACCGGCTGAGGATGAAGGCGAGATAGCGGAGCGGCTGCGCGGCGGTGAAGACGTACAGCTTGCGGCTCTGCGCCGGCTCCTTGCCCGCCACGAGGACTGGAAACCCCGGCTCGAGCTCGCCGCTGGCGACGCAGTCGATGCCCTGCGGCACCGAGAGATGGAGGCGCGCGGTGGCGTAGTCGCTGACCGGCGCCTGCGGATACCAGTAGCTGCGGCTGCTGTACAGGTAGTTCGGCTCGGGCTGCATCATCATCGGCACGTCTTCGGCAACGCGCTGCTGCCCTTCGAGGGGGCCGATGGTCTCGCGCTCCGGCGCCTGCGGCTCGAGCCGCCCGGCGTAGGCGATGGTCAGCGTCAGGATGCTGTCGCGCTGCAGCGTGGTCGGCAGGTTCACGACCAGCGTGTTCTGGTTCTTCACCCGGATGCCGAAGAGGCGGCCGTACTCGTAGCTGACGATCGACTGGACGACGAGCGGATCGGCGAGCCGCAACATCAGCGTGCCGAGGACGTAGGCGCGCACCTTGATGCGCAGCCGCGCCCGGCCGTCGATCCAGTGCCGTCCGGGATCCGCCGCCACTTCGATGTCGTAGTCGAGGACGTCGTAGTCGACCAGGTCGTCCTCGTTGTACGAGGCCTGGCCCCGCCGCAGCGCGCGTTCCTGCGACGGATACAGCGCGATGTTCTTGTGCCGCTTGCGGTCGAACAGGGTGATGTCCTCGGCCTCTGTCGACGAGCGCGCGTAGGTCAGCGTGTCGAAGCGGCGCGTGCGCAGCTCGGCGAGGAAATCGCCCGACGACGGCAGCAGCGTCCACGCGTCGCGGCTCAGATCGCCGAGGTCGATGACGAACGACTTCTGCGACTCCTCGCGGAAGATCTCCTGCGCCCGCCGCATCTCGCCGGGATCGACCGGCTTCGGCTGCAGCGCCGCCTGGTCGAAGAACTCGTCGTACTCGGCGGGGTTGACGCGGATGTAGGCGACGTCGAAGCGGGTCTCGAGCGCCTCGCTGCCGCAGAAGATCTTGACCTGCCCTTTTTCCGTCGCCGGCGCGGGATGGAAGTTGAGCATGCCGCGGCCGATCAAGACCACCGCGGTGACGCCGACGTCGATGTCGCCGACGTAGACGGTGCCCTCGGGCAGCGTCAGGTCGAGATCTTCGGCGGCGATCTTCAGGTTGCGCGCGGCGAACGACTTCGCCGGGTTGAGCGACAGCCGGTAGATGTTCTCGACCGACGACAGCCGCTCCTCGTCGGCAATCGTCCACTCGCGCTCGCTGCCGGCCGTGCCGGTGCGCTTGATGTCGACGCGCCAGGTGGCGATGCGCGCCCGCGATCCGTACTCGGCAATCACCTCGACCAGCAGGCTGTGGCCGCTGCCCGCCGGCGTGCCCTGCAGCGCCTTGCGATCGCGCTCGTGAATGGCGACGCGGGTGGCGCCGGGCACCAGCTCGCTGCTGGCGAAATCGCGCGCGGTGTTGCGGTTGGCCGAGGGCGCGAGCAGGTCGAAGTACGCCGCGGTGTCGCCGGCGCGCACGACCCGTTCGAGCGTGGCGAGGAACTGCGCCACGGCGTCGTTGTCCTGCGCGCGCGGCGCCGTGCCGCCGCACAACAGCAGCGCCAGGAATGCGGCCGCCCGTCGAACCCTCATCACCTTCGACCGATCTTTGCCGGAGCCGTTCTCTTAGACACCGGCCGGCGCCGCCGCGGTGCGGCGCAGGAGAAGAATAGTCAGATCGTCGGCAAAGCGCTTCTCCGCCGTATGGCGCTCCACCGACTGGACGACAGCCGCACCGACCGCGGGCAGGGTTTCGCGGGTGCTCGCTTTCAGCACGGTTTCGAGCCCGATTTCATCGAACGGCGTGCCGGCGGGATTTTCCGCCTCGGTAATCCCGTCGCTGTAAATGGCAAGTAAATCATCCGCC
>Ga0207675_100001617_pt1 | contig 22575 bp, 23 predicted proteins | sample KBSSwiS42_FD_184305 | JGI IMG/M metagenome (GOLD analysis project Ga0207675, IMG submission 184305) | Switchgrass rhizosphere microbial communities from Kellogg Biological Station, Michigan, USA - KBS Switchgrass S4-2 (SPAdes) (version 2) | ecosystem: Host-associated > Plants > Roots >...
GCTGACCCCGGCGCAGATCCACGTGCTGTCCGACGTGCGGCCCGATCCGCGCTTCGAGCCCGTGGCCGCCGGCCTGGAAGACGTGTACTTCGCGACGCTGAGCCGCGAGCGCGCGGCGACCGCCGCTTCACCCGTGGCCATCGCAGCCTGAAGCGCGCGCCATGCCATGCTGAGACACATCGCCGCCTTTGAATGGCGCTACCAGATCAAGAGCCCGGTGTTCTGGGTCGGCTGCCTGATCTTCTTTCTGCTCACCTTCGGCGCGGTCACCTCCGACCAGATCCAGATCGGCAGCCGCGGCAACGTGCACCTCAACGCGCCGTTTGCGATCCTTCAGTTGACGTCGATCATGAGCCTGTTCACCGGCTTCATCGTCGTCGCGATGGTGGCCGGCGTCGTGATCCGCGACGACGAGACCGGCTTCGCGCCGATCCTGCGCTCCACCCGCATCGGCAAGTGGGACTACCTCGTGGGCCGCTTCGCCGGCGCGGTGGCCGCCGCACTGCTGGTGATGGCGGTGGTCCCGCTGGCCATCGGCGTGGGCGTGCTGATGCCGTGGCAGGACCCGGAGAAGATCGGGCCGTTTCGACTGTCGGACTACCTGACGGTGCTGTTTGGCTTCGCCCTGCCGACGTTGCTGATCAGCGCGGCGGTGTACTTTGCGCTGGCCACCGCCACACGCTCGCTGATGTGGACCTACATCGGTGCCACCGCGATGGTGGTGCTGTACATCGTGATGCGTGCGCTGCTGCGCGATGCGCGCTTCGATGGCGTGACCTCGCTGCTCGACCCGTACGGACAATCGGCGATCGCGGTGGCCACACGCTACTGGACGGCGGCAGAGCGCAACACGCAACTGCCCGAGCTGAGCGGCGTGGTGCTGACCAATCGCCTGCTGTGGAGCGGCGTCGCCCTCGCGCTGTTCTTGTTCACGGCCTGGCGCTTCAGTTTTGCGCAGGTGCCGGGCAGTGCCGGTGCAGCCGCGCCAGCCGACGACGAACCGCGGCCGCCGCGCCGGGATGCCGCCGCCGCGTTGCCCGCCCCGCGCAGCGACGCCGCAACGCGGCGCGCTCAAGCGTGGGCACTGGCCAAGTTCGACATGGCGTTCGTCTTCAGGAGCCCGGCATTCGTCGTGCTGCTGCTGATCGGGCTCATCAACGCCGGCGCCAGCTGCTGGTTCGCGGGCGAGCTGTATGGCAGCCCTTCGTACCCGGTGACGCGGCTGATGGTCGACGCGCTCAACGGGGCCTTCACGATCATGCCGATCCTGATCGCCATCTACTACGGCGGCGAGCTCGTCTGGCGCGACCGCGAGCGCCGCATGCACGAGATCGTCGACGCCACCGCGGCGCCCGACTGGGCGCACCTGTTGCCGAAGATCCTCGCCATCACGCTGGTGCTGTTGGCCACCAATGTCGTGGCCGCGCTCACCGCCGCAGCCGTGCAAGGGCTCAAGGGCTATGGCGCGATCGATGCCGCGGCCTATGCGCTGTGGTTCGTGCTGCCCACCACGGTGGCCGCGCTGCTGATGGCGGTCTTGAGTGTGTTCGTGCAGGTGCTGGTGCCGCAAAAGTTCATCGGCTGGGCGCTGATGCTGCTGCAGCTGGTGGCCGCCATCGCGCTCGCCTCGGCGGGCTTCGAGCACAACCTGTACAACTATGCCGGCACACCGCCGGTGCCGCTGTCGGACATGAACCGGCTCGGCCATTTCTGGATCGGTGCCTGGTGGTTCCTGGCCTACTGGAGCGCGTTCGCCACCCTGCTGACGGCGCTGGCGTACGCGCTGTGGCGACGCGGCGCGACGACTGCGCTGCGGCCACGGCTGAAGCAGTTGAAGCAGCGCCTGCGCGGCCCGGCCCTCGCGCTGCTGGCGCTGGCTGCGGTGGCGTGGATCGGGCTCGGCGCATGGATCTACATCAACACCAACGTGATCAACCGCTACGTCACCGCGCCACAGCGCGAGCGCAGCGCGGCCGAGGCCGAGAAGACGCTGCTGGCGTTCGAAAAGCTGCCGCACCCGCGCATCACCGCGGTCAAGATCGACGTGCAGCTGTATCCGCGCGAGACGCGCGCCGTGACGAGCGGCCGCTACACGATCGACAACCCGCGCGGCGTGCCGATCACCGACGTGCACGTGCAATGGGGCGAGCGCACGGAGCTCAACGCCTTCGAGCTCGCTGGCGCGACGCTGAAGCAGGAGTGGCCGCTGTACCACTACCGCATCTACACGCTGGCCACGCCGCTGCAACCGGGCGAATCGCGCGACCTGGCGTTTCGCACCACGCTCGAGGAGCGCGGCTTCAGCAACGGCGCGCCACTGACGCGCGTGGTCGAGAACGGCAGCTTCATCGACAACTCCGAGATCGCGCCGGGATTCGGTCCGCAGCGCGACGCGTTCCTGAAGGACCGCGCCAAGCGGCGAAAGCACGGCCTGCCGCCCGATCTGCGACCACCGAAGCTCGAGGACGACAGCGCACGCGCGTTCAGCGCCTTTCGCCACGACAGCGACTTCGTTCGCGCCGACATCACGGTGACCACCGACGCCGACCAGACGCCGATCGCACCCGGGCAGACGGTGAGCGACCAGGTCGCCGACGGCCGCCGTACCGTGCACTTCGTGTCCGACGCGCCGATCGACAATTTCTACTCGATCCAGTCGGCGCGCTACGCGATCGAGCGCGACACCTGGCACGGCCCGCACGGCGACGTGGCGCTCGCGGTGTACTTCCACCCCGAGCATCCGTACAACGTCAAGCGCATGCTGGAGGCGATGAAGCTGTCGCTGCAATTGTTCAGCGAGCGCTTCAGCCCGTTTCAGTTCAAGCAGGCGCGCATCCTCGAGTTTCCGGCTTACGCCAACTTCGCGCAGAGCTTCGCCAACACGATTCCCTACTCCGAGGCGATCGGCTTCATCGCGCACCCCAGCGACCCCAGCAAGATCGACATGGTGACCTATGTCACCGCCCACGAGATCGGCCACCAATGGTGGGGCCACCAGCTGGTGCCGAGCGACCAGCAAGGCGCGACGATGTTGATCGAGACCTTCGCGCAGTACTCGGCGCTGCTGGTGATGGAGAAGATGTACGGCCGCGACCAGATCCGGCGCTTTCTGAAGTACGAACTCGACCGCTACCTGCGCGCTCGCGGCGGCGAGGTGGTCGAGGAGCTGCCGCTGGCGCGCGTCGAGGATCAGCCCTACATCCACTACCAGAAAGGGTCGTTGGCGATGTACTGGTTGAAGGAGGTGGTGGGCGAAGCGGTGGTCGACCGCGCGCTGGCCGAGTTCCTGCAGCAATACGCGTTCAAGGTGCCGCCGTATCCGAACACCAAGGACTTTCTCGCCATCCTGCGCGCCGAGGCGGGCCCGCAGCACGATGCGCTGATCACCGACCTGTTCGAGAGAATCACGTTGCTCGACATGAAGACCACCGCCGCGACGACGCGCAAGCTGCCCGATGGCCGCCACGAACTCACGCTGCAGATCGAGGCTCACAAGCGCTATGCCGACGGCAAGGGCCAGGAAACCGAGGCGCCGCTCGATGAAGAGATCGACATCGGCGCCTTCACGGTCGAGCCCGGCAAGACCGGGTTCGAGGCCGGGTCGGTGCTGGCGCTGTCGCGACATCGCATCGTCAGCGGCCTGCAGACCGTCACGCTGACGCTCGACAAGCCACCGGCCTGGGCGGGCGGCGACCCGTACAACAAGCGCATCGACCGCAACTCCGAAGACAACCTGAAAGCGGTGAGCGCGGCCCCGTGACGCAGCCGCTGTGCTCGAGGGCTGCGCGCGCGCGACGTCGCGGCCGGCGCGCGCGGCTCGCCTGTTCGCTCGGCGTGCTGGCAGGCCTGCTCGCCGCGTGCGCGGCGCCGCCTGCTCACCAGGGCGCCGCCTATGCGCCGCGCGCCGACGGGCAGCGCCTCGACGTGGCCGCGCTGACCGAGCTCGGGCGGGCCCTCTTCTTCGAGCCGTCGCTGTCGGCGTCGGGGCGCACCGCATGCGCCAGCTGCCACGACCCGGCGCACGCCTACGGTCCGGCCAACGCGCTGTCGGTGCAGCCGGCCGGGCGCGACGGCGCCACGCCGGGGCTGCGCGCGGCGCCGTCGCTGCGCTACCTGAACACGCTGCCGGCGTTCACCGAACACCACTTCGACAACGACGGCAACGACAGCATCGACGCCGGCCCCACCGGTGGCCACACCTGGGATGGACGCGCCGGCTCGGCGCGCGAGCAGGCGCGCCTGCCGCTGCTGTCGGACGCCGAGATGGCCAACGCGGCACCGGCCGAAGTGGTGCAGCGGCTGCGCAGCGGGCCGCTGGCGGCGCGCTTTCGCGCGCTGTTCGGGTCGGCAGCGCTCGACGACGACGCGCGCGCCTTCGAGTCGCTGCTGTTCGCGCTCGAGGTGTTCCAGCAGTCGCCGCGCGACTTCTATCCGTTCACCAGCCGCTACGACGAGGTGCTGCGCGGCCGCGCGACGCTCAGCGCGGCCGAGGCGCGCGGGCTGGCGATGTTCAACGACCCGGCCAAGGGCAATTGCGCGGCGTGCCACCCGAGCGCACCCAGCGCCGACGGCGCGCTGCCGCTGTTCACCGACTTCGGGCTGGTGGCGCTCGGCGTGCCGCGCCATCGCGGTCTGGCGGCCAACGGCGACCCGGCATTCTTCGATCTCGGCCTGTGCGGCCCGCTGCGCACCGACCTGCGCGAGCGTGCCGACTACTGCGGACGCTTTCGCACGCCGGGGCTGCGCAACGTGGCGCTGCGGCGCAGCTTCTTCCACAACGGCGTGCTGCACTCGCTGGAGGAGGTGCTGCGCTTCTACGCGCGGCGCGACACCGAGCCGCAGGCGTTCTATCCGCGCGCCGCCGACGGCAGCGTGCGCAAGTTCGATGACCTGCCGGCGCGCTACCACGGCAACGTCAACACCGAGCCGCCGTTCGACCGCCGGCCCGGGGACGCGCCGGCGCTCGACGACGCCGAGATCGCCGACGTCATCGCGTTCCTGAAAACACTCACCGACGCCGACGTCATGCCGCAGCGCTGAGCCGGCTGCGCGCTTATGATGCGCGCCATGTCGACGCGCACGGCACAGCGCTTCAGCAGGCACGGCGTGCGACCCGGCCGCCGCCTCGCCTGGGTGCTGGTGCTCGCGCTGCTGCTGCCGTTTGCGCAGGCGCTCGCCTGGTCGCACGCGCTCAGCCACCACGGCTCGCTGCGCGCCGACAGCGCTGCCACCGGTTCGTACGACGCCGCCTGCGCCACCTGCCTGGCGGCCGCGCCGCTGCACGGCGGCGCATTGCCGACGGCGCCGGCCATCGTCGCCGCGCCGCCGCTGCAGCACGCGCACCCGACGCCCGCGCGCGCACTGCCGCAGCGGCGCGACGTCGCGCTCGCGTACCACAGCCGCGCCCCGCCGGCGGCCTGCTGACCGCGCCCACGCCGCCACGCGCTCGTCTCAGCGAGCGCGCGGTTCGTCGTCCATGCAGGCAAGGAACCGGCCATGCACCCGATGACTTCTGCGGGCTTGACGCTCGCCTTTCTCGCCACGCTGGCGCCGCTGCACGCGCGCGCCGCCACGCCGGCCGAGGAGATCGCTGCGCTGCGCGCCGAGATCGACGCGCTGCGCCAATCGTACGAGGCGCGGCTGCAGGCGCTCGACGCGCGGCTGCGCGCAGCCGAAGCCGCTGCGGCGACGCCCGCGGCCAGCGCGCCCGCGCCGGCGCGCGTCACCGCGCAGCCGGCAGCGCCCGGCGTCGCGCCCGAGACACCGCAGCCGGGGCTGCCCGCCGCCGCGTCCTCGACAGCGCAGCCCGCCGCGCCAGCGGCGGCCGGCGCCGGCAGCGGCAACGCGTTCAACCCCGCGCTGTCGCTGATCCTGTCGGGGCTCGCGACCCACACGTCGCAGGACCCGGCGCGCTACCAGATCACCGGGTTCGCGCTGCCGCCCGATGCCGAGATCGGCCCGGGCACGCGCGGCTTCAGCCTGGCCGAGAGCGAGCTCGCGTTCTTGGCCAGCATCGATCCGTGGTGGCGCGGTGCCGCCAACATCGCGCTCGAGCCCGACAACTCGGTGTCGATCGAGGAAGCGTTCGTGCAGACCACCGCGCTCGGCAACGGCTTCACGCTGAAAGCCGGCCGTTTTCTGTCCGGCATCGGCTACCTCAACCCGCAGCACGCGCACGCCTGGGACTTCGTCGACGCGCCGCTGGCGTACCAGGCGATGCTCGGCGGCCAGCTCAACGACGACGGCTTGCAGGTGGTGTGGGTGGCGCCGAGCGACCTATTCGTCGAGCTCGGCGCCGAGGTCGGCCGCGGGCGCAGTTTTCCCGGCACCGACACGTCGCGCAACGGCGCCGGCCGCGCATCGCTCGCGCTGCACGTCGGCGGCGACGTCGGCGCGAGCCACAGCTGGCGCGCCGGCATCTCGTACCTGCACGCGAAGGCGAGCGACCAGGCGCTGACGCAGCTCGACGCCAACGACCTGGCCGTCGACAGCGTGTTCAACGGCCGCAGCAACGTCACGGTGCTCGACGCGGTGTGGAAATGGGCGCCCGAGGGCAACGCGACGCGCACCAACTTCAAGCTGCAGGGTGAGTGGATCCGCAGCGCGCGCGGCGGCACGCTGGCCTACGACACCGCGGGCGCCAACCTGCTCGGCGACTACGCGCAAACCTCGAGCGGCTGGTACCTGCAGGCGATCTACCAGTTCGTGCCGCGCTGGCGCATGGGCCTGCGCACCGAGCGGCTGGACGCCGGCACCGCGCAGTACGTCGGCCCGACGCTGCTCGATGCCAACGGCTACAACCCGCGCAAGAACACGCTGATGGTGGACTTCAGCGCCAGCGAGTTCTCGCGGCTGCGCCTGCAGTACGCGCGCGACCAGGCGCGCGCGGGCTTCACCGACAACCAATGGCAGCTGCAATACCAGATGAGCCTGGGTGCGCACGGCGCGCATGGATTTTGACCACCCCCGAAGCGGCCTGTCGGCCGCCGCCCCTCCAGGGGGCGCCGCCAGCGGACCGGCAGAGCCGGATCCGCGGCGTCCACTTGAAACGTATGGCAGAGGATCTCGCATGAACGCCATCAAGACCTTCACAGTTTGCTGTCTCACCGTCATGGCGGCCTTCAGTGCCCCCGCGCACGCCGCGCTGCGCGTGCTCGCGTGCGAGCCCGAGTGGGGCGCGCTCGCGCAGGAACTCGGCGGCCCGCTGGTCGACGTGTCGGTGGCCACCGGTGCGCTGCAGGATCCGCATCAGATCCAGGCCAAGCCGAGCCTGATCGCGCGCGCGCGCAATGCCGATCTTTTGGTGTGCACCGGCGCCGAGCTCGAGATCGGCTGGCTGCCCGTGCTGCTGCAGCAGTCGGGCAACGCCAAGATCCAGGCCGGTCAGCCCGCCAATTTCGCCGCCGCCGACGTCGTGCGCAAGCTCGAAGTGCCGACGCAGGTCGATCGCTCGCAGGGCGACGTGCACGCCGCCGGCAACCCGCACATCCAGACCGACGCGCGCAACATCGCGCTGGTGGCCGGCGCACTGGCCACGCGGCTGCAGCAGCTCGACGCGGCCAACGCGGCGGCGTATGCGCAGCGCGGCGCCGACTTCCAGCAGCGCTGGCAGCAGGCGATGGCACGCTGGAACGCGAAGGCCGCGCCGCTGAAGGGCCTCGCCGTGGTGTCGCAGCACAAGGCCTTTGCGTACCTGTACGACTGGCTCGGCCTGCGCGAGGTCGCGGTGCTGGAGCCCAAGCCCGGCGTCGAGCCGTCGGTGTCGCACCTGCAGCAGGTGCTCGCGTCGTTGAAAGCGCAGCCGGCACGCATGGTGCTGTACGCCGCGTACCAGGACGGGCGGCCATCGGAATGGCTGCAGAAGAACGCCGGCATCCCCGCGGTGCGGCTGCCGTTCACGGTGGGCGGCGACGACGGGGCGAAGGATCTCTTCGCGCTGTTCGACGACACGCTCGACAAGCTGCTCGCGGCCGGCGGAGCCGCCAAATGAGTCGTGCCGAGGGCTTCCCACGCAGCGTGCTCCCGGCCAGGAGCACGCCGCGCGGCGCCAAGGGGGCGCGATGAACCTGCACGCGCTCGACTGGTCGATCCTCGGGCTGCCGCTCATCGCCGGGTTGCTGGTGTTGGCCACGCACGTGCCGCTCGGCGCGCAGGTGCTCGACCGCGGCATCGTGTTCATCGACCTCGCGGTGGCGCAGATGGCGGGGCTGGGCGTGATCGTCGCCGATGCACTCGGTTTTCCCGACCACGGGGCTGCGGTGCAAGCGGCCGCGGTGGCGGCAGCGCTCGCCGGGGCCGCGCTGCTGGCGTGGACCGAGCGGCGCGCCGGCGCGCAGCAGGAGGCGCTGATCGGCGTGTCGTTCGTGCTCGCCGCGTGCGCGGGCATCCTGGTGCTGGCCGGCAACCCGCACGGCGGCGAACACCTGAAGGACCTGCTGGTGGGCCAGATCCTCTGGGTCGATGGGGCGCAACTGGGCTGGCTCGCGCTGGTGTCGGCGCTGGTGCTGATCGGCCTGCGCGCAGGCCTGGCGCAGCGCTTTGGCCGCTTCGGCTTCTACGGCCTGTTCGCGCTGGCGGTCACCGCATCGGTGCAACTGGTGGGGGTGTACCTGGTGTTCTCGAGCCTGATCATCCCGGCGCTGGCGACGCGCGCGCTCAGCGGCCGGCGCCGCATCGGAATCGCGTACGCAATCGGCGCCGCCGGCTTCGCGCTCGGCCTGGTGCTGTCGGCGCTGTTCGACCTGCCGTCGGGCGCGGTGATCGCGTGGGCGTTGGCCGGCTGTGGCTTTCTCGCGGCAGTCACGCACCGGCAGCGCGGCGCAAACGGATTTCCGCGCTAGGGTGGTGGCGACCTCACTGCGAGCCCTGTCATGAGCAGTCCCAACGTTCTCCCGGACGCGTTGTCGCGCAGCGCGATCGAGGCCACCGCGCAGCGCATCGCGCCGTACGTGCGCCGCACGCCGCTGCTGCAGGTCAACGGCGCCGACTTCGGTCTGGCCGGCGTGCAGCTGGTGTTCAAGCTCGAATACCTGCAACACGCCGGCTCGTTCAAACCGCGCGGCGCGTTCAACCACTTGCTGACGCGTGCGGTGCCGCGCAACGGCGTCGTCGCGGCCTCGGGTGGCAACCACGGCGCGGCGGTGGCCTATGCAGCGGGCCAATTGAAAGTGCCGGCGACGATCTTCGTGCCCAAGGTCGCGAGCCCGGCCAAGATCGAGCAGATCCGCGCCGATGGTGCGACCCTGAAGATCGTCGGCGAGCGCTATGCCGATGCACTGGCGGCCAGCGAAGCGTTCGTGCAGCTGAGCGGGGCGCTGCCGATCCACGCCTACGATCAGATCGAGACGCTGCAGGGCCAGGCCACGGTCGGGCTGGAGTTCGAGCAGGAGGCGCCGCCGCTCGATGCGCTGCTGGTGGCGGTGGGCGGCGGCGGACTGATCGGTGGCGTGGCCGCCTGGCTGCAGGGCCGCGTGCGCGTGATCGGCGTCGAGCCCGAGCTCGCGCCGACATTGACCCACGCGCTGCAGGCCGGCGAGCCGGTCGACGCACCGGCCGGCGGCGTCGCAGCCGATTCGCTGGCGCCGCGGCGCATCGGCACGCTGCCGTTCGCGATCGCGCGCCAACACGTCGATCGCACCGTGCTGGTCAGCGACGACGCGATCCGCGATGCGCAGCGCGCGCTGTGGCGCGTCCTGCGCATCGTCGCCGAGCCGGGCGGTGCGGCGGCGCTGGCCGCGTTGCTGTGCGGCGCCGTATCCACGCGCGCGGGTCAGCGCATCGGCGTGCTGCTGTGCGGCGCCAACACCACCGCGGTGTCGTTTGGACCCACCCCCGATGCGGCCTAGCGGCCGCTTCCCCTTCAAGGGGGCGGACCGACGAAGCCGGATCCGCGGCGTTCACTTGAGTTTGCACTGCGGTGAGTCGCCGGCCTCGCGCAGATAGGCGATCAGGTCGGCGCGCTCGGCGGCGTCGGGCACGCCGTCGTAGGTCATCGCGGTGCCAGGCACCGCCTTCAGCGGCGCGGCGAGGAAGCGCTCGAGCGTTTGCGCGTTCCACACGATGTGCGCGTTCTTCATCGCCGCCGAGTAATCGAAGCCCGGCACGCTGCCGGCCGGACGGCCGAACAGCCCGCAGTGCTTCGGGCCAACACGGTTGTATTCCAGCGCATGGCACGCGGCGCAGCGCGCGTAGATCGCCTCGCCGCGCTGCGCGCTCGGCGGCGGCGCAGCGGCCGCGGCCGCACAGCCGCCGGCCGCGAGGCATGCCAACCCGCGCGCGGCACCGCCGCGGGCACGCCGCAGCCACCGCATCACGCCACGAAGGCCGACGGCACGGGCGCCTCGCCGAGCGCCTGGCGCAGCACCGCCCAGTGCATCGCCTCGTCGCCGAGGATGCTGGCGGCGGCCTTCGACAGATCGCGGTTGGCGAACAGCGGCACCGCGCCGAGGTAGGCGCTGACCGCGCCCTGCTCGAGCTTGGCCGCGAAGCGCAGCACGTCGGCCTGCGTCTTCAGCGACGCCGTCGGGAAGTCGTAGTTCGTCTTCGCGGTGGCGGCCTTGCCGCCCAGCTTCTCGACGGTCTTGGCCAGCAGGTCGGCGTGCTCCTTGTGATGGCCCTGGAACGTCAGCGCCAGATCGAGCGCGGGCTTTTGCAGCAGGTTGCTCTGCGCGCCCACCTGATAGGCCGCGATCGCCTCGAGCTCGGCGCCGAGCGCGGTGTTGAGGATCTGCACGTCCTTGGGATCGGCCGCTCCGGCGGCGGCCGCCAGCGTGTGATTGCCCGCGAGCAGCGCGACCGCGGGGCCCGACAGCACGAGGCCCGAGCGACCCAGAAAGAGCCGGCGCGCGAGCACGGGCGTCGGTGTGGCGAAGAACGACATGATGACTCCTCGAAAGTGTGTGAGCCATCAGATGGCGCGCCGCCGCACCACGTTCCCGCCGCGACGCCGCGGCCAGCCGTCAGTGCACGCCGTCGACCGGCGGCACGCTGGCGCGCTGCAGAACGCGCGCGACGATGCGATCGCAGCGCTCGCCGTCGAACGAGAACGCGTCGCCCATCGCCACGTCGATGTCGCGCGACAGGCCCTCGCGCAGCAGGCCGCGCGCGCGGAACAGGCGCGTGCGCACGGTGGCCTCGGGCAGGTCGAGCAAGGTGGCGACGTCCTCGACGCTCATCTCCTCGACCGCGCGCAGCATGAACACGCTGCGAAAGGCATCGGGCAGGCGATCGATGCAGGCTTCCATCATCTGACGCAGCTCGGCGCGCATCGCCACGCGCTCGGGCTGTCGGTCGGGGTCGTCCTCCATGCGATCCTCCATCGGCTCGTGAGGCTCCTGCTCGCCCGCGGAGTCGATCGGGATCACCTGCGCGCTGCGGCCGTGGCGCAGCCGCATCAATGACTCGTTGATGACGATGCGCGCCAGCCAGGTCGACAGCTTGGCCTCGGCACGAAAGCCGTCGATGCCGCGCCATGCGCGCAGATAGGCCTCCTGCAGCGCATCCTCGGCGTCGAGGTCGTTCTTCAGGATGCTGCGCGCGGTGCGAAACAGCAGCCGGTTGTGGCGCCGCATGATGGCTGCGAACGCCGCGCCGTCGCCGGCCGCCGCGTGGGCGGCCAGCTCAGGGTCGGACAGCGCCGCCGTCGCCGGGGCGCGCGCCAGGGAATCGGCTTGGGCCATGGTCACCTCCGCGCATTGGATGCCTCATGGGGCTGCTGCGTTCCCGCCTCAGCGCTGCCGCCACGTTTGAGGCGACGCGCCGGTGTACTTCTTGAAAGCCCGGCTGAACGCCGCCTCGGACGCGTAGCCCACCGATTCGGCGATGGTGCGCACCTTCATGCTGTGCTCGGCCAGCAAGCGGGTGGCCAGCTGCATGCGCCAGCCGGCCAGGTACTGCATCGGCGGCTGGCCGACCAGTTGCACGAAGCGCTCGGCCAGCGTGCTGCGCGATGCCCCTGCAGCCTCGCTCAGCAAATCGAGCGTCCAGGCGTGCGCCGGCTGTGCGTGCATGCGCGCCAGCACGCACGCGGTCAGCGGGTCGCGCAAAGCCGCCAGCCAGCCGGTGGGCTCGGTCGCGGCCCCCGACAGGTGGCGGCGCACCACCTCGACGAACATCAGTTCGCTCAGGCGCAGCAGCACGTCGCGCCTGCCGGCGCGCAGCTCGCGCAACTCGGCGATCGCATAGGCCAGCAGATGCGACAGGCGATCGCCGGGCTGCGCCACGCGGTGCAGGTGCATGACGCGCGGCAGCGCCCACAGAATCGGATTGAACGGCCGCGCGTCGCACCCGAGGAAGCCGCAGATGAACGAGGTGTGCGCGGCGCCGCTGCCGCCCTCCTGCACCACCGACGGCAGCTCCCCGGCGGCCATGGCGCGGAAGAACGCCACCGCATCGTCGTCGCCATAGCTCGGCGGCGCATCGGGCGCCGAGGCGAGCGCATAGGCATCGCCCTGCGGCACCACCAGTGCGTCGCCCTCGGCGAGCGGCTCCATCGGATCGCCCGCCAGCCCGGCCCAGCATTGGCCGCCCACGACGATGTGGTACGAGATCAGGTGCTGAGCGTGCGGCAGCACGGCACGCGCGAAGGCCTGCGTGGCGGGCGCGTGCGACTTCCACGGCTCGGTGGCGTCGACCAGGAACAACATCGAGCCGCTGAGCCGGATCGTGCGCAGCACGTCCGACAGCACGTCGGACCCCTGCACGGGCAGCTCGAACGCGTCCGGACGATCGGGCAAGCGATTCGGTTCTTCGGTCATGGCCTCGCGGTGCCGCAGCGCCGATCCTATGTTCGCGCATCTCACGGAGTTCAGCCATGACCGCGATCGCCGCAGCGAGCACCCGGCCACCGGCCTAGGTCTGCGAAAACGAGTTCGTGTCGGCGCTGTTCCGACCGTTCAGCCCGTCGGCGGCCGGCGTCACGACCACTCACCCGCTCGCCGAACGGCCGCATCGATACCATCGGCGAACGGTGCGGCGCTGAACGCGCACAGCGCGCGCAGCTACCGGCGCATGGTCACCGGTGGGGCCGCCAGCAGCGAGCGCTACGCCTTCTCACTGTGCGACGGCGTCATCACGGCGCTGACCTTCGGGGAGGGTGATCCGAGCGGGGCCCCAGCGGCCGCGAGCATCGCCCACCGCGACTGAGGGCGATGTCCGGGGATCGCCGGCGGCGCTCAGCGCTCCAGGCGCAGGATGCGACCCTTGTCGGCATCGGTGAGCACGTACAGCCAGCCATCGGGCCCCTGGCGCACGTCGCGGATGCGCTCGCCCAGGTTTTCGAGCAGGCGCTCCTCGCCGACCACCCGGCGGCCGTCGAGCGTCAACCGCACCAGCGCCTGGCCGCGCAGCGCGCCGATGAACAGGCTGCCCTGCCAGCCTGGGTAGCGCTCGCTGGTGAGAAACGCCATGCCGCTGGGCGCGATCGAGGTCGGCACCCAGGTCTTCAGCGGCTGCTCGAAGCCGGGCTTCGGGCCTTCCTCGCCGATGCGCGTGCCGGTGACGTAGTTGCGCCCGAAGGTCACCAGCGGCCAGCCGTAGTTGCGCCCGGGCTCGATGAGGTTGATTTCGTCTCCGCCCTGCGGGCCGTGCTCGCTCTCCCACAGCTCGCCGGTGGCCGGATGCAGCGCGGCCCCCTGGACGTTGCGGTGGCCGAGGCTCCAGATCTCGGGCAGCGCGCCGGCGCGGCCGACGAACGGGTTGTCGGCCGGCACGCGGCCATCGGCCTCGATGCGCACGATCTTGCCGAGGTGGTTGTCGAGCCCCTGCGCGTCGTCCTTGCGCGAGAAGCGCTCGCCGAGCGTGACGAACAGGCGCCCGTCGCGCGCGAACACCAGCCGCCCGCCGCAGTGCGCGCTGCTCGACACCTTGGGCAGCTGCACGAAGATCGTGCGCACCTCGGTCAGCGCGTTGCCCGAGAGCTTGCCGCGCGCCACCGCGGTGCTGTTGCCGCCGTCGCCCGGCTCGGCGTAGCTCCAGTACACCAGCGCGTTGTCGGCAAAGCGCGGATCGAGTGCCACGTCGAGCAACCCGCACTGTCCACCGACCGAGATGGCAGGCAGGCCGCCGATCGGTGCACCGAGCGTGCCGTCCTTCTCGACGATGCGCAGCCGCCCGGGCTTTTCGGTGACCAGCAGGCGGCCATCGGGCAGGAACGCCAGCGACCATGGGTTCACCAGCCCTTGCGCGACCGTGACGGGCTTGAGGGGATCGGCGGCCAGGGCCGTCGCCGGCCACGCACACCAAGCGCACGCCATCGCGATGGCACCAGCAAAGAGTCTTCGCATGCCCCGATGATGCAGCGGGGACGCAATCCGCATCGAGGCACGGGGCAAGCAGACGCCGCGGATCTGGCTCCGCCAGGCCGCAATGGGGGGTCAGGTCCCCGGCGCGAACACCGGCATCGGCGTGCCGTCGTCGGTGGGCACGAAGCGCACCTGCACCGGCATGCCGATGCGCCAGCCCTCCGGGCCCGCATCGACCAGGTTGGTCAGCAGCGTGGGCCCTTCGTCGAGCGTGACGTAGGCCAGCGTGTACGGCGGCTCGACGCGCTGCATCGTCGAATGCGAATAGACCGTGCCGCGCCCGCTCGCCGGCTTCCACTGCGTGTTGCTGCTCAGGCAATGCGGGCACACCGCGCGCGGGTACCAATGGGTCTTGCCGCAGTCGTCGCAATGCCTGAGCAGCAGGCGGCCTTCGCGCGCACCGGCGAGGAACGCCTCGTTGTCGGGGCCGCTGCCGGGCGACGGCATGACTCGGGTTTTGCTCATGGCGTCACTCCCGCTCGAGAATCAGTGTCGAGTTGCCGTGCCGGGTGGCGAGGTTGCCGCCGGTGCCCTGCGCGAGGGCGAGCGCGCAGCCCTTGACCTGCACTGCGGGATGCGCCTCGCCGCGCAGCTGGCGCACCGCCTCGATCACCTTGGTGATGCCGCCGCGGTTGGCCGGGTGGTTGTTGCACAGCCCGCCGCCATCGGTGTTGAATGGCAGCCGGCCGACCCCCGAGATCAGATTGCCGTCGGCGACGAAGCGCCCGCCCTCGCCCTTCTGGCAGAAGCCAAGGTCTTCGAGCTGCAGCAGCACCGTGATCGTGAAGCTGTCGTAGACCGATGCGTACTGGATGTCGGCCGGCTTGACGCCGGCCTCGGCGAACGCCGCCGCTCCCGACACCGCAGCCCCGGTGGTCGTCAAGTCGACGTCGCCGGCGCGCGCGCTGCGCACCGTCTCGCCGGCGCCGATCACCTTGACCACCGGACGCTTCAAGCCGCGCGCGATCTCGGGGCGAGCCACGATCAGCGCACCTCCGCCGTCGCTGACCACGCAGCAATCGAGCCGGTGCAGCGGGTCGGAGATCACCGGCGAGTCGAGCACGTCGCGCACCGTGACGACTTCGCGCAGCATCGCGTGCGGGTTGTGCTGCGCATGGTGCGACGCCGCCACCTTGATCCACGCCAGTTGCTGCGACGTGGTGCCGAACTCGTGCATGTGCCGGTTTGCGACCATGCCGTAGCCGTTGACCGTGGTGATGCCGTACGGTCCCTCCCACGGCGCCTCGGGCGTGCCGGCGCGCGTGCGCGGCGCAGTGCCCGACGAGCCCTCGCTGCGCGGCCGCCCGGCCAGCGTGATCAGCGCGACATGGCAGCGGCCGGCCGCGATCGCGTCGCGCGCGTGCCCCACCAGCGAGATGTACGAGGTGCCGCCGAGGTCGGTGCTCTCGGTGTGGCGCACGGTCAGGTTCAGGTAGTCGATCATCGACGTCGGCCCCATGCCCGGCGCATCGCCCGAGCAGAAGTAGCCATCGATGTCGCTCTTGCTCAACCCGGCGTCGGCCAGCGCGCCCGCCGCACATTCCGCATGCAGTTGCGCGACGGTCTTGTCGGGCGCCTTGCGCGTCGGATGCTCGAATGCGCCGACGATGCAGGCCTTGGCTTGGCGGGAACTCACGGGCGGCTCTCCTGGTTGATGGGCCATTCGCGCAGGGCCGCGCCGTTGGCGGGCGCGCGCACGCGCCTGCCCAACCGCAGCCTTGCGCACGCGCACCGCAAATGGCGAGCGCACCGCATCGCCTCAGTCCTTGTTCCCGACGCTCTGCAATTCATACCCAACGGTTGCCTTGAAGTTCTCGCGCAGCTGCTGCAGCGACCAGCCGCCGAACGAAAACGCCTCGGCGATTTCCTTCGGGTGCGACCACAACGAGAGCTTGTCGCCGCCGATGCCGACCACCTGGCCGTTGATCCACGACGATTCGTCGAGCGCCAGGAACACGGCGACCGGGGCCACGTCGTCGGGCGTACCGCGACGCCGCACACTGTTGCCGCTCAACGCGAGGTCGCGCTGAGCGGCCACGTCGATGGGAATGCCGGCGGTCATCGCGGTCTCGGCGCGCGGCGAGATCGCGTTCACCGTGATGCCGTACTTGATGACCTCCTGCGCCATCGTGCGCGTGATGCCGAGCACGCCAGCCTTCGCGGCCGCATAGTTGCTCTGGCCGACGTTGCCGCGCAGGCCCGAGCGCGACGCCAGGTTGATGATGCGGCCGGGGCGCTTCTCGTCGCGCATCCAGCGCACCGCGGCGCGCGAGCACGCGAAGGTGCCGGTCAGGCACACCGCGATCACCGCGTCCCAGTCGGCCGCGCTGAGGTTGAAGCTCATGCGGTCGCGCAGGATGCCGGCGTTGTTCACCAGGATGTCGATGGCATCGAAGTCGGCCAGGCAGCGCTCGATCAGCGCATCGGCGCCGCTGAAGCTGGCGATGTCGGTGCCGTCGGCCTCGGCGATGCCACCGGCCTCGCGGATCGCCTTCACGGTCAGCGCGGCCTTGTCGGCCTGGATGTCGTTGACCAGCACCTGCGCGCCGGCGGCGGCCATCGCCCTGGCGATCGCCGCGCCGATGCCCTGGCCTGCGCCGGTCACCAGCGCGACCTTGTCTTGCAACGGATGCTCGTTCATCGGCGTGCTCGCAGCGCTCTCAGCCGGTGCGCAGGCGCGCCACCGCATCGCCTTCGGCCACGTCGGCACCGACGTCGACCAGCCACTCGGCGACGATGCCACCGGCTTCGGCCTCGATCGGTATCTCCATCTTCATCGACTCGAGCGTGCACAGCGCGTCGCCAGCCTGGATCGAGTCGCCGGGTTTGACGTGCAGCGCGATGACGCGGCCGCTGATCGGGGATTGGACGTCGCTCATCGGGGCGTGCATCAGGGGCGAAAGCCAAACGCGGTGAGGCCCGGCTGGCGCAGCGGCGCCGCCAGGTTGGCGAACTCGATCAGGCGGGCACGCGTCTGCGCCGGATCGATGATGTCCTCGACGACAAACGCCTCGGCGCTGCGATACGGTGAGCACAGCGCGCGCACGCGCGCTTCGATCGCGGTGCGCTGGGCTGCGGGGTCGGGCGCTGCTTCGATCTCGGCCTTGTAGGCCACCTCGAGGCCGCCTTCGATCGGCAACGAGCCCCACACCGCGCTCGGCCAGGCGTAGCGGAAGCTGAAGCGATCGGGATGCTGGTGCGCGGCGCCGGCGACGCCGAAGGCCTTGCGCACGATCACCGTGCACCATGGCATCGTGGTCTGCGAGATCGCCGTCAGTGCGCGCACGCCGGCGCGCATCACGCCGTCGACCTCGGCCTCCAGGCCGATGCGAAACCCCGGGATGTCGACCAGGTGCAGCACCGGCAGGTGGAACACCTGCGCGAGATCGACCATGCGGTTGATCTTCTCGGAGGTTTGACGATCCCACGCGCCGCCGTAGTGGTACGGGTCGCTGGCCACCACCAGCACCGGCCAGCCGTCGATGCGCGCCAACCCGGTCGCGCTCGCCTTGCCCCATTGGCGGCCGATCTCGAAAAAGGATCCCGCATCGACCAACGTCTCGACGATGCCGCGGACCTTGTACACCGCACGCGGATTCTCTGGAATCACGCGGCGCAACGTCGCCTGATCCACCGGGTTGTCGCGGTTCGCGTCGGCGCGCGGCGGCAGCCCGTGCACCGACGACGGCAGGTACGACAGGAAGCGGCGCACGCGCTCGAACGCCTCCGGCTCGCTGGCGGCCTCGTCGTCGACCACGCCGTTGCGGGTGTGGATCTGGCTGCCGCCGAGCTCGTTCTTGCCGAGGGTCTGACCGACACGCTCCACCACCGGCGGGCCGGCCACGAACAGCTGCGAGGTCTCCTTCACCATCACGCTGTAGTGGCTGGCCGCGACGCGCGCGGCGCCCAATCCCGCCACCGACCCGAGGCCCAGGCTCACCACCGGCACGGTGGCGAGGTTGCGCGTCACGTCGGGCCAGACGCGCACCTTGGGCAGCAAGGTGTAGCCCTTCTGCTCGATCGTCTTCACCGAGCCGCCACCGCCGGTGCCATCGACCAGCCGCACGATCGGCACGCGCAGGTCGTGCGCCATCTTCTCGGCGATGATCATCTTGTCGCCCACCGCGCCGTCGCTGGCGCCGCCGCGCACCGTGAAGTCGTCGCCCACCACCACCACCGGCCGACGCTCGATCGCCGCTCGGCCGAACACCAGGTTCGACGGCGTGAAGTCGACCAGGCTTCCGTGCTGGTCGTAGCGGCCGCTGCCGGCGAGCGCGCCCACTTCGACGAAGCTGCCGCCATCGACCAGCGCATCGATGCGCTCGCGCACCGGCAGGCGTCCGTTGTCGCGATGGCGCTGGATCTTCTCGGGGCCGCCCATGCGCTGCGCCAGCTCGGTGCGGTGGCGCAGCTCGTTCAATTCGTCGTCGCGCGACATGGCCAGCGGTCGGTCGGTGGGCGCCCGTCTCCTGCGCGACAGGCCGTGATGCGTGGGCTTCGCTTCAGTATCGCGAGCGACGTCGTGCAGCGTCAAGCGCGGACAACCCTCGCGGCGCTCGGGTTCGCGCACGACGCGGCGCCGGCTGGCCAGTCCGATTAGGATCGCGCCATGCTCGACAAGACCGTCGCCACGCTGGCCGACGCGGTGAAAGACATCCGCGATGGTGCCACGCTGCTGGTGAGCGGCTTCGGCGCGTCGGGGATTCCCACCGAGCTGCTGGTCGCGCTGCTCGAGCAGGGCGCGCGCGACCTGACGGTGGTCAACAACAACGGCGGCAACGGGCCTGCGGGTCTGTCGCAACTGTTCCTGGCCGGCCGCGTGCGCAAGCTGATCTGCTCGTTCGCGCGTTCGGCCAACCCGGCGCAGCCGAGCGCGGCCGCATTCGCCGAGGTGTACCGCGCCGGCAAGATCGAGCTCGAGTGCGTGCCGCAGGGCATCATGGTCGAGCGCATGCGCGCCGCGGCCGCGGGCCTGGGGCCGTTCTTCTCGCCGGTGAGCTATGGCAGCAAGCTGGCCGAGAGCAAGGAGACGCGCGTCATCGACGGCAAGGGCTACGTCCTCGAGCAGCCGCTGCCCGGCGACTATGCGTTCGTGAAGGCGCAGCACGCCGACCGCTGGGGCAACCTGACCTATCGTTATGCTGGACGCAACTTCGGCCCGGTGATGTGCATGGCGGCGCGCACCGCGATCGTGCAGGTCGACCGCATCGTGCCGCTCGGCTCGATTGCGCCCGAGCACGTGATGACGCCGGGCATCTTCGTCAAGCGCGTGGTGCAGGTCGAGCGCCAGGAGGGCAGCGCATGAGCGGATATCAACCCTTGTCGCGCGAACAGCTGGCGCAGCGCATCGCCGACGACCTGCCCGACGGGGTGTACGTCAACCTCGGCATCGGCATGCCGACGCGGCTGGCGCGCTGCCTGCCGCGCGACCGCGAGATCATCCTGCACAGCGAGAACGGCATCCTCGGCATGGGGCCGGCGGGCGAGCTCGAAGACCTCGACCTGATCAACGCCAGCAAGGAGCAGATCAGCCTGGTGCCCGGTGCGTCGATCTGCGACCACGTGGTGTCGTTCACGATGATGCGCGGCGGTCACATCGACATCACGGTGCTCGGCGCCTACCAGGTGTCGGCCAGCGGCGACCTCGCCAACTGGGACACCGGCACGCCCGACGCGATCCCCGCGGTCGGTGGCGCGATGGATCTCGCGGTCGGCGCCAAGCAGGTGTGGGCCATGATGGAGCACACCAGCAAGAAGGGCGAGCCCAAGGTGGTCGAGCGCTGCACGTTGCCGCTCACCGGCGCCAAGGTGGTCGACCGCATCTACAGCGACCTGGCGCGCATCGACGTGACGCCGCAGGGCCTGGTGGTGCGCGCGATGGTGCCGGGGCTCGACCCCGACACGCTGCAACGCCTCACCGCGGCGCCGTTGCACTTCGACGTGCGGGTCGGCGGCTACATCGCCTGAGCGCTCAGGCCGACGCCATCAGCTGCTTGTAGAAGTATGTGGTCGCGCACGGCGCCCCATCGGGCAGCAGCGCGTAGCCCGGAATGCGCCCGCACGCGACCCAGCCGGCGCGTGCGTACAGGCGCTCGGCGTCGGCCGACGCGGTGTCGAGCACCAGCAAGGTCTTGCCGGCCGCCAGCGCCTGCGCCTCGGCCCCGCGCATCAGCGCCTGGCCGAGCCCGAGGCGACGCGCGCGCCGGTGCACCAGCATCTTCGAGACGTCGCCGCGGTGCGGCTGATTCTCAGGTTGGGCCAGCACCACCTGCACGGTGCCGCTGATGCGCCGCTGCGCATCGCGCGCCACCAGCACGATGCGCTCGCCTTGCGCAGCCGCGGCCAGCACGCCGCGCCAGAACTGCAGTGCCTTGTCGCGCGCCAGCGGCCACATGAAGCTGACCGACGCGCCGCCCTCGACGCAATCGAGCAGGATGTCGGCCAGCGGCGAGAGCACCGCGGGCTCGTCGCCCGGCTCGACGCGCTCGATGCCCGGCACTTCGGTGCTGCGCATGGCTCCCGCCCTCCGTGCTCAGCGCGTGGCGATCGCCACCAGGTAGCGCACCGTCTTGCGCCCCGGGTTGCGATAGCCGTTGTGGCGATCGAGCCGCAGCGCCAGGCAGTCGCCCGCTGCGAGGCGGTAGCGCGCGTCGCCCACGGTGGCCTCGAGCACGCCGTCGAGCACCAGCACCTGCTGGTGGATCTCGGTGGTGCGCGGCGGGCTGTCGTAGAGCACCGCGGCGCCGGGCGGCAGCTCCACCGCCACCAGCTGCAGCGGCGAAGCGTGCTGCGTCGGCGACAGGTTGCGCCGCAGGTAGCCGCTGGCCGGATCGCGCCACTGCAGCTGCGCGTCGCGGCGCGACAGCGGGCTCGGCGCTGCCGCGGCATCGTCGAACAGCGAGGCCAGCGCGACGCCCAGCCCGGCCGCCAACCGCTCGAGCACCACAGCGGTCGGGCTGCTCTCGCCGCGCTCGATCAGCGAGATCATCGAGCGACTGACGCCGCAGCGCTGCGCCAGCGCCTCCAGCGACAGCCCGTGTTGGTGGCGCAGCGCCGCCACGCGGCGCGCGATGCGCGTGGTGGCATCCGCCTCGGGTGGGGCCGGCGTCGCCGCTTCATCCTTCATGCTGGACGAATAATCCAGGAAAATGGACGCCGCCGTCAAGCGCCTCCCGCGGGCGGCGCCGCCGCGCGGGCTCAGAAGGGTGCCTGGTCGACGATGCGCGCGAACAGGTGTCGCAATTCCATCTCGGTGCCGGCGCCGGCGGCCGTGTCGCGATCGTCGGCGAATGCGGCATCGAGCGCCGCCCAGTCCGCGGTGCTCAGGTGGCGCTGCGCGGCCGGCAGGATCACGCCCTCCTCGCGGCCGAGGTGATCCCACAGGAAGCTCGCGTAGTGAGTCACCTCGTCGCCGAGGGTACGCGTCGCCGCGATGCGCGCGGCATCGTCGCCAGCCGCGTCGAGGGCATCGATGTGCTGGCCCAGCTGGGCCAGCAGCTGCGCATCGCGCTCGTGCTGGCGTCCCAGCTCGTCGAGCTCGGCATGGCAGCTCGTCGTGCGCTGGCGCAGCAAGGCGAACAGGTGCTGGTCTTCCTTCGGATGGTGCCGTTGCAGCGAGAACTCCTGCAGGTAACGCAGCATCGCGCGCATCGCCGCCGGGTCGACGGCGCTGCCGGCTTGGCGTGCCTCGGCCAGCGCATGCAGCCAGGCGTGCATCACGGCGGCCAGCGAGCGGTGCTCGTCGCGGATGATCGCGATCGCGCGCGCCGGGGGCTGCAGCTCGCCGGTGGAGGACACCAGCACCGGCAAGCCGGCGTTCATCAACACCGCCAGCGTCTCCGAGCCGAACAGCATGCCGAGCTTGCTGTGGCCGTGCGAGGCCATGAAGATCAAGTCGCAGCCGCTGGCGCGCGCCACCTCGATCACCGCGTGCGCCGGGCGATCGCTCGCCGCCTGTCGCGACGTGCACGGGACGCCGAGCGCGCGCGCAGCGGCTTCGGCCTTGGCCAGCAGCTCGCGCGCCTTGCCGTGGCTGGCGTAGTCGAACTCGCCGCGCGCAGTCGCGCGCAGCAGCTCGGCATCGCCCTGCAGCAGGCTGCCACCGTCGGGCATTGCATGGAAGAACGTGATGCGCGCATCGAGCGAGCGCGCCAGGGCGACGGCGTTGCCGACGACCTGAACCGACAGATCGGTGCCGTCGATGGGCACCAGCAGATGGCGATACATACAGCCTCTTGAAGAAACGAGCCGATGCTAGGCATGCCCGCGGGCGCGG
>Ga0207675_100001618_pt1 | contig 22574 bp, 21 predicted proteins | sample KBSSwiS42_FD_184305 | JGI IMG/M metagenome (GOLD analysis project Ga0207675, IMG submission 184305) | Switchgrass rhizosphere microbial communities from Kellogg Biological Station, Michigan, USA - KBS Switchgrass S4-2 (SPAdes) (version 2) | ecosystem: Host-associated > Plants > Roots >...
GGGTCGCACCAAGGCACTGCGCGGCGCGAATCTTGTTGCCGGGAACGCTGATGACGCCGGCCATCGTGTTGAGCACGACGATGAAGATCGTCGCGTAGACGATGAGGAAGACCTTCGATGTCTCGCCGATGCCGAACCAGATCACGGCCAGCGTCAAGAGAGCGATGGCGGGAATGAAGCGGAAGAACTCGGTGTAGGGCTCGAACAGGCGCCGGAAGAAGCGAACGTTGCCCATGAGCAGGCCGATGGGAAAGCCAAGCGCGGAACCGATTGCGAAGCCGAGCAGGATGCGTTTCATGCTGACTGCGATGTCGGTCAGGAGCACGCCGGATGCGGTCAATTCCACGGCCTTCTTGAAGACGGCGAGGGGCGGCGAGAACAGCACCGACGGAAAGATGTAGGTGGCCATGATGTGCCACAGCAGGAACAGCGTAAAGAAGGAGAAAACGTAAGTTCCGAACGAGCGTGCCTGCGGGGATGTCAGCACGGCCGAGACCCACGGCGTGCTCACGGCCTGGTTAACGGCGTCCCTGGTGGTGGCGGTCATGCCTGGGTTCCTCCTACCGAGCTCGATTGCGTGTCCTGCTCTCGCAGGAGCGTCTTGTTCACTTCTTCCTCGATCAGCGCGTGGATGATCTTGAAGAATTCCATGAAGCTGGGGTGGCGCCGATCGTGACCCACGCTCTCGTCCACGACGATGACTTCCTTCAGCCGCGCCGCCGGCCCTGCCGTCATGACGCCAATACGCGTGCCGAGAATGATGGCCTCGTCGATGTCGTGCGTGATGAACAGGACGGACTTGCGCGTCGCCTGCCAGATCTTGACCAGCTCCTGCTGCAGTACGCGACGGGTCTGCGCGTCGAGCGCCGCGAACGGCTCGTCCATCAGCAGCATTTTCGGCTCGTTCGCGAGCACGCGGGCGATCTGGGTGCGCTGCTTCATGCCACCCGACAGCTCGTGCGGCCGCTTCTCGCTCTGGGCGCGCATTCCCACGAGCTCGAGGTAGCGCGTCGCGATCTCCCGGCGCTCGCCGGCGGAAACGCCGGAAAGCCTCGGTCCGAACTCGACGTTCTCGCGCGCGGTGAGCCAACCGTACAGTGAGTCGTCGCCCTGGAAGACGACCCCCCGATCCCGGCTCGGCGCGGTGATCGCAACACCGTCCATCTCGATCGTGCCACTGGTCGGCGCCTCGAAACCCGCGAGCATGTTGAGCACCGTGGTTTTGCCGCAGCCACTGGGCCCCAGGAGGCAGAAGAACTCGCCGTCGGCAACGTCGAGCGTGAAGTTCTCGACGGCGACGAAGCGCGGCTTTCCCGTCGGGAAGTACGACTTCTCGACGTCGCGAAACGCGACCAGCGGCGCGGAGCTCATCGGGGCGATTATCGGGGCACGCAACGGCCTAGTTCAAGGGTGGCTCTGCGCTCTATAATCCTGCACACGAAATACGGTGAGAGCGCGATGGACCTCGGGTTGAGTGGCAAAGTGGCGATGGTCACCGGTGCGAGCAAAGGTATCGGCAGCGCGATCGCCAAGGCGCTGGCCGCCGAGGGGGCGCAGTTGGTGCTCGTGGCCCGCACGCGGGAGCTGCTCGATTCCGTGGCGAGCGACATCCGCGCGCGTTATAGCACGATTGTTCATGGCGTGCCCGGCGATCTCAGCCGCGACGGCGAGGTGCGGCGCGTCGTCGACGAGGCGCACCGGCGCTGCGGCCGCATTGACATATTGATCAACAATGCCGGCAGCATTCGCACGGCGCCCTTCCTCGAGATGCCGGACGAGCATTGGCTCGAGGACTGGAACCTGAAGCCGCTCGGTTACGTTCGACTCACCCGGGCGGTGTTTCCGCTGATGTCGGCGCAGGGAGCAGGGCGCATCGTGAACATCGCGGGAGCGGCCGCCCGCAATCCTGTGCACGTGTACGCGTCGGGCGGCGCGGCGAATGCGGCCATCGTCAATTTCACCAAGAGCATGGCGGACCTCGGCGCTCGCCACCAGATCCTGGTGAATGCGGTATCGCCGGGCGCGACGCGGACCGAAAGGCTCGAGGCGCAAATCGCCGCCAAGGCGGCCGCGAACCAGCGAACTACCGACGCCGAATGGGCGGATAAGGTCTCGTCGCAACCGTTGGGCCGTATTGCGCGACCGGAAGACGTTGCCGATCTCGTCTGTTTCCTGGTGTCGAGCCGCGCGTCTTTCATTACCGGCGCTTGCCTGACGCTCGACGGCGGGGCGACACGGGGCGTCTATTTGTAATCGGAGCGACTCGATGACCGAAGCACACCTGCCGCAACCGATCTATGGCGACGCGCCGTGGTCGGAGCGATACACCTATGCGCCGGCGGTGCGGGTAGGCAACCTCCTGTTCTTTTCCGGCACGACCGGCACGGACGAGAACAATCAAATCGTTTCCCCGGACATCGTCGAACAGGCGCGCCAGATCTACCGGAAGTTCGACCGGGTCCTGCGGTCGCTCGGCACCTCGTGTGAAGCCATCGTGCAAACGATCGACCACATCACGACCACCGATAACTACAAAGGCACGGCAGCGGTGAGGCGCGAGTTCATAGGGCACTCCAGCACGACCGCCACGGGCGTTATCGTCGCCGGCCTGCTGCGGGAAGGTGCGTTGATCGAGATCACCGCGATTGCGGTACTACCAGGTGGACGCGAATGACGAAGTATTACGAAGAATTCGAGGTCGGCTCCAAGCACCCGACGTACACACGGACCCTGACGGAGGGTGAGCTCGCCTTCTTTTGCTCGTTCGTTGGTTACCACGTACCCTTGTTCATCGACGAGGAATACGCAAAACAGACCCGCTATGGCGGGCGCATCATTCCGAGCGCGATGATCATGGCCATCTCGACCGGCATGACCGAGAGCCTGTTTCGCCGGAGTGTCGTGGCGCAGCTCGGGATCGACAACGGCCGATTCCTGAAGCCGGTGCGCATCGGCGACACCATCACTACGGAAGTGGAAGTGATGTCCAAGCGCGCGACGTCGAATCCCGAACACGGCCTCATCGTGTTTCGGGACCGCGTCAGCAATCAGCGCGGCGAAGTCGTCTTCGAAGTCGACAAGACAGTGCTGGTCCTCTACCGGCCGCGGGAATCGTAGGGCCGTAATTCCATAGGGAAGGAGTAGTTCGCCCTCTCGGCTATACGAGTTCGAATCCCGCCCTCTCCGCCAACCGCTCACGCGCTCTACGTGCTCAAGGACGATCTTAAGCGGCCCTGGAGCCGTGACGTGCTCGTGAGACCTGTCTCATAAGACGCCGTCGGGTACGGGGTCACACTTCTCGTCGGAACACCATACGACGCCCGCAACTTGTTCGATACAATTTCCACTCCTGCACGAGCTACCGGATACGCGAACGGGTGCGAGGCTGCCGCAAACGCGTCGAATTGGATTCCGACAAGGGAATGACACGATGACCCGCGCAACGAAAAAAACGACACCAGGGAAGAAACGCGCCGCGCCTGCTGATCGTGTGCTTGCTGCCGCGCCCGCATGGGGGAGGGTCAGGAGCAATTCAGACGGTCAACAACTGGCTTCTCTGCGCGGAGAGTTTGTCTACAACCAGTTGCGCGGCGACATACGAAGCGGAGCCTTGATGCCCGGAAGTCGTCTGCGCGAAACGGAAATAGCAGAGCGACTGCAAGTCAGCCGAACTCCTGTCCGCGAAGCACTCAAGCGCCTGGAATCCGAAGGTCTTGTCGTCTTTTCGCAACCGCGCGGCATGACCGTCACCGAACTTTCCGCAGGCCAGGTCCTCGAGCTCTACGCGATGCGGGAAATCCTGGAGGGCGCTGCCGCCAGGTTTGCGGCCGAGCATGCTTCCGCAATGGAGGTCGAATCCCTCAAGCATCTGGTCGCGCAGCATCCATCCATCAAGACGCCGGCGGAGGCATATCTGAACAATCGCCGCATCGACGAAGCGATCGCCAGCGCGGCGCACAACGTCTATTTGTTGAAGGCGTTGACTGTCCTGCAAGATGCCGTCTCATTGCTCGGCCCCACCACTTACACAGTCCCGGGGCGCATCAAGGTTGGCTTGGCTGACATCGCCAACGTCGTGAAGGCGATCGCAAATCGCGACCCCGACGAGGCAGAGGCCGCAGCGCGCGCGGCGGTTCGGGCCGCGGGCGCGGTGCGTCTCGTGATGCGCCTGAAGCTTTAGTCTGCGGACGCACCAGGCAACGTAGACAGCCGTAGCGGTCGCTCCCAGTTTCGCACGACGAGTGCGGCAACGGTGAGCCGGCTTGACATTGCCCGCACAAGTATACTATCGTATACAAACATGTCCTGGCCCTCCCGGTGATCAATGAAGAGTGACCTGCTCGAGGTCAATGTGACCGACGATCTTGCTGACAATCTCGTCCCCGGTGGCGGTATGGGACGGCCGGTGATCACCGAAGGATCGGCGTCGACTGTGACCGACGAGGACGGCAACGCCTATCTGGACCTGGAGGCCGGGCCAGGCGTGGTTTCTGTCGGTCACTGTCATCCGAAAGTGGTCGCGGCGATCCAGTTGCAAGCCACCAAGCTGATGCAAGGACCGGGCCGATATCACAGCCGGCTGACCTCGGCGCTCGCAAGCAGGATCGCAGGCGCGACGGGCAACCGGCTGAAGCGCGTGTTCTTCACCAACAGCGGAGCCGAGGCCAACGACGGCGCCATCAAGATCGCATTCAAGCATGCCACGCGGACCGGTAAGCAAGGTTACGGGGTGATCGCGGTCGAGCATGGATTCCACGGGCGAACATCGGTCGGGCTGAGCCTGACCGGGAATGCCAGTCGCAAGAAAGGGTTCGGTCCCTACGCATCGTTTCCCGGCATCGTTCACGTGCCGGCGCCGTATTGCTATCGGTGCCCCCTCGGTCTGACCTATCCGACCTGCAAGGTCAAGTGCGCGGATGTCGTAGAGGACGCAGTGAAGACGCGTGTCCCGGGCACCGCCGCTGCGATGATTGCCGAGCCGGTGATCTGCGTTGGCGGCGTGCTCACGCCGCCTCCCGAGTACTGGCCCAAGGTTGAAGCGATTTGTCGCCGTAACAACATTACGTTGATCCACGACGAGGTGTTCAGCGGCTGGGGGCGCACGGGCAGGATGTTCGCCCACGAGCATTGGAACTCGAAGCCCGATGTGGTCACGTTTGCCAAAGCGATCGGCGGAGGGCTGCCGCTCGGCGGTTTCATCGCCACGGAGGAAGTGGGCATGGCGTTCGAGGAAGGCGACCACTTCACGACCTTTGGTGCCAACAACCAGGTCGGTATCGCGGCAGGTCATGCGGTGCTCGACGTGCTCGAGCGCGAGCAACTTCCCGCCCGCTCCGCCGAAATGGGCGGCATCTTTCTCGAAGGACTCCGCCGCCTTGCCGCGAAGCGACCCAACATCGGCGACGTGCGAGGATTGGGCCTGATGATCGGCGTGGAGATCGTGAAGGATCGCGGCAGCCGCGAGCCTGCGCCGCAGCTCACCAAGCAGCTGCAGCAGGCCATGCGCGAGCGCGGCGTGCTCGTATCGATAACCGGGGTACACGGGTGCGTGCTGCGCATCACGCCACCGCTGGTGATCACCGCGGCGCAGGTCGATTTTGCGCTGAAGACACTGGATGCAGCATTCGCGGCCTGCGCAGGCGCATAGCTGGAGCAAGAACGGGTGACGATCATGGACGAAGGCGGCGCAGTGTCCGAATTGCTGATCGGCGGCGCATGGGTCAAGGGCGAAACGACGGAGACGCTGCGCGACCGCTATCGTGGTGATGCGTTTGGCGAAATGAGCCTGGCTTCCGCAGCTCACGTGGACGCGGCGGTCGGCCGCGCATGCGAAGCATTCGTGGCGCATCAGCTGACGCCGCATGAGCGGTTCAAGATTCTCTCGAAAGCCGCGGCAATTATCGCGTCGCGCCAAGAGACGCTCGTCAAGTGCATGACGGCGGAGGCAGGATTCACCAGAGCCGACGGCGAGGGCGAGGTGAAGCGATGCGTGCAGACGCTCGAGCTGTGCGCAGAGGAGGCAAAACGCATCACCGGCCGCATCGTGCCGATCGAGTCGACGCCGAATCTGCGCAATCGGATGGGCTTCACGATCCGCGTACCGAAGGGTGTCGTGTGCGCGATCACCCCCTACAATTCCCCGTTGAACACCGTGGCGCACAAGATCGGCCCGGCGATCGCGGCGGGTAATGCGGTCGTGCTGAAGCCCTCCGAGTACACGCCGTTGACCGCCGTGCTGCTTTGCCGGGCTCTGCTCGACGCAGGTCTGCCGGCCGGCTTGCTCAGCCTCGTGCACGGCCCCGGCCCGCAAGTGGGTCGCCAATTGCTCAACGACCAGCGCATAGCGTTCTATACGTTTACAGGCAGCACTCGCGTGGGTCGCGAAATCCAGCAGGCTGCCGGATTGCGCGGTACGCAGTTGGAGCTTGGCAGCATCGCGAGCACGATCGTCTGCGCCGACGCCGATCTTGCCACTGCAATGCCGAAGCTCGTCGGTGCGTGCTTTCGCAAGGCGGGCCAAGTCTGCACGTCGATCCAGCGGATCCTCGTCGACGCCGCGATTGTCGACCGTTTCACTGAGCTCTTCGTCGGCGCCACGCGGGTGCTCAAGGTTGGCGATCCCGAGGCGCCGGACACGGTGGTCGGTCCGATGATCAGCATCGCACAAGCCGAGCGCGCCGAAGCATGGATCAGGGAGGCCCAGAACCAGGGCGCCAGGGTTCTGACTGGTGGTATCCGGTCCGGAGCAGTGCTTCAGCCGACCGTTCTCTGCGAAGTCACCGAAAAAATGCGAGTGGTCTGCGAGGAGATCTTCGCGCCGGTCGTGTCGATCATTCCGTTCCGAGGGCTCGACGCGGCCATCACGCAGGCAAACGCAACGCCCTACGGTCTTGCCGTCGGCGTATTCACTGCAAACCTGAGTACCGCGCTCAATGCCGCGCATCGGCTGCAATTCGGGGGCGTGCACATCAACGAGACGTCGAGTTCGCGGGTGGACGTCATGCCTTTTGGCGGTGTCAAGGATAGCGGCCATGGTCGCGAGGGCCCGGAGTACGCGGTACGCGAGATGACCGACGAACGATTGATCACCGTTGCCTATTAGGCGCATCCATTCGACGCCACCGGCACGAAAGTTGACGCGATGACACGGTCGTCATCAACATCCAAGGCGAAAGTCCAACCGATCAAGTCCAACGGCGGTGCCATCAACGCGCCGAGGGGAGAGTTCGTCTATACCGAACTCCGTGACGCGATTCGCAGTCGCGCTTTGCGTCCAGGTGAGCGCTTGCGCGAGACCGCGATCGCCGATCAGCTGGGTGTGAGCCGAACACCCGTGCGCGAGGCGTTGAAGCGACTGGAAGCGGACGGCCTTGTCGTTTTCAACCAGCCGCGCGGCCTCGTCGTCAATGAGCTCACTCAAGCGCAAATGCTCGAGTTGTACGCGATGCGCGAAGTGCTCGAGGGCGCCGCAGCGCGCTTTGCCGGCGAACAGGCGTCCGCGCTCGAAGTCGACGCGCTCAAGCACCTGCTTGCAAATCAGCTTGCGGCAAAGACGCCGGAAGAAGCGGCTGCGGCGAACCGCCGTTTGCACGACGCCATCGCCAAAGCTGCCCACAACGAATATCTGCTGCGCGCCATGAACGTCCTGACCGATGCGCTGGCGTTGCTCGGGCCGACGACGTATTCGGCGCAAGGACGGATCGACTCCGGCGGCCGCGAGAACGCGCAGATTGTCGATGCAATCGCACGCCGCGATCCCGTCGCCGCCGAGGAATGCGCGCGGCGACATATCGTTGCTGCGGGCGCGGTGCGCCTCGGCATGCGGTTCGGCAAAGGATGAAGAGGCCGCCTGGCTGAACGCGGTCCCGTCAAATTGGCTTGATTCGACTCGAAGGAGAAGCACATGAATCTCGGCAAGGAGCGCTGGCAGAACTACGTCGACGGGCAATGGCGCGACCCGGCGTCGCGGGATTGGATTCCGATCGAGGATCCGGCCACGGCCGAGCGCGTGTTTTCGGCGCCACGCGGGCAGAAGGAAGATATCGACGAAGCGGTCGACGCTGCGCGACGCGCGATCGATTCGAGGGCGCTCTATGAAATGGCCCCACACGACCGGATGCTTCTTCTTCTGCGCATCGCGGCGGAGTTGCGGAAGATGGTCGATGAGATCGCTCCGGTCATCACTGCGGAGAATGGGAAGAGCATCAGTCTTGCGCGGGATGAAGTCGAGGATGCGGCGCGCTACTTCGAGTACTACGCAGGACTCACGGGGAAGCTTCACGGCCGGCAGATACCGCTCGGCGAAGGATTTCTCGATTACACGCAACTTGTCCCCATCGGTGTGATCGGAGTCATCATCCCCTGGAATTTTCCGCTCGAGCTCGCCGGTCGCGACATCGCTCCGGCGCTCGCCTGCGGCAACGCGGTGGTCGTCAAATCCCCGGAGCTTTGCCCCGTCTCGCTGTGCTTCCTGGCAATAGCCTGCGAACGGGCGGGCCTGCCCAAGGGATACTTCAATGTTGTCTGTGGCTACGGCAATGAAGCAGGGGAGAGTCTTGCGTCGCACTCCGGTATCGACCAGATCGTCTTCACGGGCTCGGTCGAAACCGGCAGGCGCATCGCGGCCAACGCCGCCAAATCCCTGATCCCGTGCGTTCTGGAATTGGGGGGCAAGGGCGCAGGCGTCGTCTATGCCGACGCCGACCTCGATGCCGTCGCTCATAGCGCGGGGATCGGCATCTTCATCTATGGCGGTCAGGTTTGTTCCGCCGGATCGCGGCTCATCGTTCACCGGAGTATCGAGAAGGCATTGACCGAGAAGCTCGTGGCGTGGGTGGGCAAGCGCACGATGGGGCCCGGATCCGAGGATCATTTTTTCACGCCGCTCATCTCCCGCGGCCAACGCGACAAGGCGGAAAAATTCTGCGCTTCTGCGATCGAAGCTGGTGGCAACGCGGTGATCGGGGGCCGTCACCCGGAGAAACTCAAGGGTTACTACCTCGAGCCCACGATCATCGCCGACGTCGCCCCGGATGCGCCGATTGCCCAGAAGGAAGTATTCGGCCCGGTGCTGACGATGCTCACCTTTGACTCCCCGGAAGAAGCCCTGCACATCGCCAACGGCACGGATTACGGCCTGACGGCAGGCGTCTACACCAAGGATCTCAAGCTCGCGCACTGGACCGCGGATCGTCTGCAGGCGGGCTCGGTGTATGTCAACAAGTGGTACGCCGGTGGCATGGAGGCGCCCTTTGGGGGTTTCAAGAAGTCGGGCTTCGGTCGCGTGAAGAGCGTCGATGCACTCTCCCATTATTACCAGGTACGCAACGTCGCCATTCGCCTCTAGAGGCTCGATCGCCACGCGCACCTGTTTTTCCAATCGCAGCATCGAGGCGGAGGTTGAAATGGAAATCCAAACGGTCGTCGCGAAGGGAGTATTCAACGCGCCCGCCTACGCGCAGGCGGTCAAGGTCACCGGTGTCAATGCACTTATTTTTCTGGCCGGCCAGGTCGCGCTGGACGAGCAGGGCGAGCCTGCGCACCGGGGCGACTTCAAGGCGCAGGCGCACGCGGTGCTGGATGCCGTGAAGCGACTGGTCGAAGCCGCCGGGTCGTCGATCGACCGGATCGTCAAGCTCACCGTGTTTCTCACCGATGCTCGCTATCGTCCCGAATTCGGTCCGATCCGTGATGCATTTTTCGGAGGCAAGGTTCCGCCGCTCGCCGTGATCGAAGTAGGAGCCCTGATGCGGCCAGAGTGGCTGATCGAGATCGAAGCGATAGCGGTGGTCTGAAAGCAATGGCGAGCAAAGACATGGCGATCGCCGACACCCGACCCTTCATCGGTATCCGTGTGCTGGATCTCACGCATGTCCTTGCCGGACCGTTCTGCACGTATCAATTGGCGCTGCTCGGCGCGGACACGATCAAGATCGAAGACCCGGCGAATCCCGACATCGTGCGCGAATCGGGACCGGACCTTGCGCACAATCGACGCGGGATGGGAACGAGCTACCTGACCCAGAATTCGAACAAGCGCTGCCTCACGTTGAATCTCAAGGACACCCGTGCGCGCGATGTGCTGCGGCAGCTGGCGCGGGACGCCGACGTGCTGGTCGAGAATTACCGTTCCGGTGCGCTCGCGGAGCTGGGCCTGGGCTATGCGGACCTTCGTGCGATCAATCCACGACTCATCTATTGCTCGATGACGGGCTATGGCCAGGACGGGCCGAAGGGCAAGCACAACTCGTACGATCCAGTCATCCAGGGCATCTCCGGCCTGATGAGCACCACCGGCACTGCAGCCGTTTCGCCGCTCAAGACCGGCGCGCCGGTTATCGACTACGCAAGCGGGCTGTCAGGGGCATTCGCCGTCTCGTGCGCCTTGTTCCAGCGCGAGCGCACCGGCCAAGGACAGCACATCGATTGTTCGATGCTCGATGCCGCACTGACCATGATGAGCTCGCTCGTCACGTCGTACCTGTTCAGCGGCCATGTGCCGGTGCCGCGCGAGAATGACCTGGACCAGGCCGGCGTGAGCGGCTATCGAGCCAAGGACGGCGCCATGCTCATGCTCGGTGCGTTCAATGCCCGTCAGAATCGCCGCCTGTGGATGGCGCTCGGGCGCCCGGACCTCGCCGACTATGGTTCGCTCGAGCTGCAGGAGGCGCATCGCGATGAAATCGCGCAGGCGTTACGTCAGATCATCGCCACGCGCTCCGCTTCCGAGTGGGAAGGCTACTTCGACGAGATCGGCGTTCCGGCCGGTCGCGCGAGGACGCTGGACGAAGCCCTCGCGCTCGGCCAGGTGCGTCATCGCGAATTCGTTCACGAGTTCGATTCGGCCCCGGGGGTCGATCGTGCGTTCGCGGTGCCAACAGCCGCCTTCCGCTACCTGCATGGGGGTCCCAAGGTGGATTCGCCCCCGCGGCCGCTGGGCGCGGACACGGATGCGATCCTGTCGGAGCTCGGGCTCGATGCCGGGAAAATTGCCGAGTTCCGGCGCGACGGCGTCGTGTGAGCGCGAAGGACCGCCCCGAGCGCGAACACCGGAGCGCGGAGCGCGAAGGCACTTCAAAGAGCGCTGGGCCGCAGGCGGCGCACCGCCGCGCGCAAGTGATGATGGTGGGCGCCGCACTGTGCTGGTCGTCGGGCGGCTTTTTCGTGCGTCAGCTTTCGATCCACGACCCGTGGCAGATCCTGTTCTGGAGAGCGCTGTTCGTGGTGTTGTTCCTCTGCGGGTTGCTGTTCGCGATCCATGGACGGGCCATGCCGCGGGCGGTGCTCGCCGTCGGTCGACCCGGACTTCTTTCGGGCTCGTTTTCGGCTCTCGCGTCGGTATGTTTTCTCGGGTCGCTCGCCTATACGACGGTGACCAATACTTATGTTCTCATGAGCGTCTCGCCGTTTGTCGCCGCCATCGGTGCCCGGATCCTTCTGCGTGAACACGTCCCGCGAATCACCTGGATCGCGATGAGCGTGGCCGCGGCCGGCATCTACGTTCTTTTTTCCGGCTCGCTCGGAACGCGATCGATGCTCGGCGATCTGCTGGCGCTCGGTGTCTGCTGTGCGTTCACAGGTCAGATCATCACGCTGCGCAAGGTCGGGGTCGCCATCGACATGCTGCCGCAAGTCATGATCGCCGGACTGATCGCGGTCGGCATCGGCTTTGTCATGGCGCCACAGTTCGCCGTGAACGGACGCGACCTCGCGATTCTCGCGACGATGGGGTGTGTTCAGATCGGAATCGGATCGTCGTTGTCGACTCGGGCGTCGCGCCACCTGCCCGCCGCCGAGATGGGGCTCATCGGGCTTTTGGAACCCATCCTCGGGCCCCTGTGGGTCTGGGTCTTTCTCGCGGAGCGGCCGGGCGCGTCGGCGCTGCAAGGGGCAGCGATTGTTCTCCTGGCAGTCGCCGCCAATCAAGTCTGGCGCTACCACTCGCTGACGCGAGCGGAAGCCGCGTTGACAATCAAGCGGGCTGGGCAGTAGTATGCGACTGTATACGAACGGATGCAGAAAACTGAAAAGCGTAGGTGACGGTGGCGAAACAGGCCGCCGGAATGCTCGAGATGAATGACGCGCGAACCGCTGCTCTACCAGCCCAAGCTGCCATGAACGATCTTGCGCCGATCATGAACGCGCAGAGCATCGTCGTGATCGGTGCGTCGAAAACCGAGCCGCACGAGCTCAAGCTCACCGGCCGTCCGATCAAGTTCCTTCGCAAGCATGGCTACGGAGGACGGATCGTTGCCGTGAATCCGAAATACGAGGAGCTCGACGGCGTCCCGTGCTATCCCAGCGTAACCGCGATACCGCACGCGGTCGACGTCGCGGCAATTATGCTGCCCAAGGCGCGAATCTTCGAAACCGTCGAGGAATGCGGTCGCAAAGGCGTCAAGGCGGTAATGATTTTCAGCTCGGGCTTCGGCGAGCTTGGAGACCAGGGTCGCCGCGACCAGGACGACCTCGTCGCGCTGGCGCATCGCTACGGCATGACCCTGATCGGTCCGAACGCCGCGGCCGTGGTCAGCGTCGCCAACCGGATGGTCCTGTCGTTTCTGACGGCGTTCGGCCAGCAGGAGCTTACGCAAGGCAATATCGCCTTTGCGTCGAACAGCGGCGCGCTGTTGAGCACCGGAGTGCGGCTCGCCGACGACAAGGGGTTCGGTTTCAGCCTTCTGGCCTCGATCGGCAACGAGGCGGACGTCACGCTGAGCGACTTCGTCGCCCACGCGGTGCGCGACGAGCCTACAAAAGTGATCGCTGCCTTCGTCGAAGGCATCAAGGACGGCCCCGGCCTGCTTCGCGCAGCGACGGAGGCCGCGCAGGCCGACAAGCCGGTCGTGCTGGTCAAGGTGGGTACGTCCGACCGCGGCGGCAGGGTCGCGACCTCGCACACCGGCGCCATCACCGGCGACGATCGTGCGTTTAGCGCGGCCTTCAAGCAATATGGCATTACGCGAGTGAAGGATCTGACCGAGCTCGTCGACGTCGCAACGCTCTTCGCGAGATACCCGACACCGGACACGCCGGAGGCCGTGATCGTCAGCGTGGGCTCGGGGGGCGCAGCGGAGCTGATGGCCGACCTGGCGGACCAGCATGGCGTCGAGCTGATCGACTTTGCCCCGGATGTCCGCCGCGACCTTGAGGAGTTGCTGACGCCGTTCAGCATCCTCGTCAACCCGATCGATATCGCCGGCATGACGTCGGATCTGAACGAGGAGCCGCGGCTGTTCCGGCGCATGATGGAATACCTCTTGCGCCAGCCGTCGATCGGCTTCTTCGGCGTCATCATTCCGGTGCTGCCGTACATGGACCAGCTCGCGCAGCACATCGTCGAGCTCGTCGCGCAATTCGGCAAGCCGATCATTCCGATGCTGGTCGGCGGCGGCGAGACGCCCCGGTGCGCCGAGATCTTCGGGCGTAATCGAATTCCGTTCTTCGCGACGGCGGAGCAGGGCGCGCGCGGGATGAAGCTTCTGCAGGATCGCGCGCGGTTTCAGGCGCGCCGGGCCGCGATGCCACCCGATGCGGTATCGAGCGTCGACGCGAATCGTCGCGAACGCACCCTTGCGGCATTGCGGGCGTTGCGCGCTGCCGGTCGCTCATCCGTAACGTTGCGGGATGCGGGCCCGTTGCTTGCGGACTACGGGCTGCCGTTGCCGCAGCAGGCGCTGGTCCGATCACGGGAGGAGGCGCGAGCGGCGGCTGGCACGCTGGGCTATCCGCTCGCGATGAAGATCGAGTCGCCGAAAATCCTGCACAAGACGGAGATCGGAGGCGTTCGACTCGGTATAGCGACGATGGACGACGTCGACGCGGCGTTCGACGCGCTGATCGCGGCCGGGAGAGCGGCGGTTGCCGAATCGGACATCGACGGCGTGCTGATGCAGAAGATGGTGCGGCCCAACGCCGAAATGATCCTGGGCTCGACGCGCGATCCGCGGCTCGGCCACGTGCTGCTCGCCGGCCTCGGCGGGGTGCTCGTCGAACTTTTCCAGGATGTGGCGTTACGGCTGCCTCCGTTGTCGCCTGACGAGGCGCACGCGATGGTGATGGAAACGCGCACCGCCAAGCTCCTCGCCGGATATCGTGGTAAGGCAGCGGCGGATCAGCCCGCACTCGAGCGCGCGCTCGTCGCATTCTCGGAGCTCGTCGCCGATGCAGGCGACCTCATCGACGAGATCGAGATCAATCCGCTCTTCGTGCTGGACCGGGGCGCGGGGGTCCTGGTGGGCGACGCGTTGTTGACCTTGCGCGCACCCGATTCGAAATGAACACGTAAGCTAATCTACCGGAGCATTGCAATGGAAACCCAAGTCAAACCCGCTGCGGCCCCGTTGGTCGAGCCTCTGCCCGCTGCCGAATGGCCCCTCGAGCGGCAATGCGAATGGATCGCCGACTGCTGGCGCTCGCAGTGGGGTGCAATTCAAATGGGGCTGCTGCGAGAGTTGGGTGGCCAGGAGCTTGCCGAGTTCAAGGAGCGCATCTTGCGCCGCCACCAGCGCGGCCACTTCCTCGAGGGCCTCACCAAGCTCGGCATCTCGCGCGACCTTCCTCCGGCCGTGATCGCGGGACGCTATCACTATCTATCCAACATGCTCGGCGGACTGTCGATGGAATACATCGAGGAGTCGCCGAAGCGCGTGTGGGTACGCTACCATGCACCGTCGTGGAGCTTCACCGGATTGAGCCTCATTGCCGTGCCGTCGATCGTGCAGCGGGCGATGTTCGCCGGCTGGCATCCGCACAACGGTGTCTCGCTCGGTTGTCCGCAACTTGGTTTCGTCGTCACCAAAGTGTTCCAGGATGGCGAGCCGTACGACGAGGGCTATTTCGAAGAGTTCGACCAACCATTGCTACCGGAGGACCGCGTTCAGTATCGCCCGGTCACGCGCAGCCCCGACTTCGATCCCGACCGCGCACCCAAGCTCGACCCCAAGGTGTGGCCGAAGGACCGACTGTCGAGAGCGTTCCGCAGTTTTTCGCGCGGCTACATGGACGATGCGATCAAGACGTGCCTCGAGCGCTACGGTGTCCACGCGACGGCCCGCTATGTCGGCCATTCGCTGCGTCTGTTCGCCGTGCAGTTCTTCGCCGAATACAAGCAGAAACTCGGTGTCACCGGCACGAAGGCGCGCGATCTGGCGCAATTCTTCGCCTATCTCGCGGAGATGGCGGGGGAAGAGTTCGCGGTCGAGCGGGACGCGAGCGGAGCGCTGCGCGTGACGCGCAGCAACCGGCTCCTCGTCGGCGAGGACGTGCCCGTCGAGATCTATGATGCCCTCTTCCAATTCCCGAAGACGTGCGCCAAGGTACTCAGCGCTCGCGTCAGGATCGTCATGGAATCGCTGACGGTCGATCGGGACAAGGGCGCGCGCGAAACCTGGCTGATCGAGGACACGAAAGACCGGCTGTACTGATCGCTGGGAGGAAACATGAAGCTCTTGAGCGACGCAACCACGCCCTTCGGACGAAAGGTCCTGGTGGCGGCCATCGAACGGACGATTGTGCTTGAAGAAAGTTTTGTTCCGCTCGATGGTACGGGACCGCTGGATCAGTGGAATCCGTTGCGACAGATTCCGACGCTCGTGCTGGACGACGGGCGTGCCATCTACGACAGCGATGTCATCATGGACTACCTGGACACCTGTCATCGTGCCGAACCATTGATTCCGAAAGCCGATCGGTTCGACGTACTGACCCGGATGGCGCTCGGCAACGGGTTGATCGAGGCCACGCTGTTGCGGCGACTCGAAACCGTGCGCGCCGCCGGTGAACGCAGCCCGTCGTTCATCGAGAAAATGGAGCAGCGCATCGAACGGGCGCTGCGCGCGCTCGATACACAGGTTCAATCGCTAGCGGACTCGGGAACGCTGTTCGCCGATCAGATCACCGCGGCCTGCGCGCTCGGGTATGTCGACTTTCGCTACAACGATGCATGGCGCGCACGGTATCCGGCGCTTGCCGAATGGTTCTCGCGCGTAAGCTTACGGCCGAGCATGCGGGTGACGGCACCTACCCGTACCGGTCCGACGACGGCACGGGACTTTCAGGCAGGTTGACGGCGACCCGTGCCGCCAGCCGGCCAAGGCAAGGATCGGCCATTGGACATAGACCCGCGTACGCTTTCCGACGAGTTCCGGTCGAAGCTCCTGCTCGGGCTGGTCGTGCCGCGGCCCATTGCGGTCGTTTCCACGATTTCCCGCGACGGACATTTCAACGTCGCGCCGTTCTCGTACTTCAATGTCGCGAGCGACACGCCCATGGCGCTGTCCTTTTCGATGACGGGCCCCAAGCCGGACAAGACGGAGAAGGACACGCTGCGCAACGTGCGCCGGCCCGCGCAGGGCGGTATGGGCGAGTTCGTCGTCAACGTGGCCTCGGAGAACTATGCCCTTGCGATTGCGGCCGCGGGCGCGTCGCTGCCCTATGGCTCCTCCGAGTTCGAATATGCCGGAATTACGCCGGTGCCGTCTCGGCACGTAAAGGCCCCGCACATCGCCGAGGCCTACGCTTACTTCGAGTGCCGCACCCGCAGGATCATCCGGATCGGTGAGGCCCATATGGTCATCGGTACCGTCCTGCACATGTGGATGCGCGACGATCTCGTCGACGAACGCCTGCGCGTCGACGCGGACAAGCTGCAGGCGATCGGCCGGCTTGCCGGCTACGACTATTGCCGAACCGCCGACCGCTTTCAAATGACCACCGGCGCGAAACCTGACGGAAGCCGGTTGCGGAAATGATTGGTGATTTTCCACGGGGACACCCATGAACGCGATCCCACTCGTGCGGAGCGTCGCTCCCGCCCCCGGCATTTTCGAGATCCGCCTCGGTATCCCGGAGCGGTTGAACGCAATCGACGAGGAGGTCCTCGCGCAGCTCAACGCCGTGCTCGACGAAGCCGAAGCCGATCCGACAGTGCGCGCGCTGTTGATCGGTGGTGACGGCCGGGCGTTCTGCGCAGGCGCCAACTACAAGAAGCACGTGAAGGACGAGCGCACGATGTACCAGAAGCGCCAATACGTGGACATGATCTTCGACACCTATCGCCGAATCCACCGATTCGACAAGCCCGTGGTCGCCGCGGTCCAGGGCATTGCCGCCGGCGCTGGCGCGGAGCTTGCGGTCAATTGCGATTTCATTCTCATGGCCGACGACAGCGAGCTCTGGTTTCCGGAAATCGGCGTTGCCACCTTCATTGGCTGCGGCGTCACGGTTCTGCTGCCGCGGTTGATCGGGCTCGCCCGGGCGCGGGAGATGCTGTTGCTGGGCGAGCGGGTCAACGCGCGGGACGCGGTGGCAATGGGGCTCGCTACCCGAACATTTCCAGCGGATGGATTGCACGCCGGCGCCCTCGATTTCGTCGAACGCCTCGCGGCCCGCGCGCCGGTCCCGCTGAGCCTCGCCAAGCGCCAGCTGAACGCTGGCATCACGCGCGACTACGACACGGCGCTCGTTGCAGAACGGGAGGCGGTACTCGCGTGCATGATGACCGAGGATTGGAAGGAAGGCGTGCGCGCGTTCGCCGAGAAGCGCAAGCCGGTCTACACCGGACGCTGATCGGACGCGGCGAGACTTCGAAAAGGGCGAAGCATGAAAATTATTCGGATCGAAGCGATTCCCTTTCAGATTCCGATGGCGCGCGTCGAGCATTTCGCCACGGGCTCGATCCTTTCGCTCGATCACGTGCTGGTTCGGATTCACACCGACGAGGGCCTTGTCGGCCAGGCGGAAGCACCGCCGCGGTCGATGATCTACGGCGAGTCGGTCGCGTCGGTGCTGCATGCGGTTCGGGAATGGTTTGGCCCTTCGCTTATCGGATTGCATCCGGCGGAGATCGAAAAGGCATTCGCCGTGCTCGACCGGGTCGAGCACAACTCGGCCGCCAAGGCGGCAATCGACATCGCGCTGCACGATCTCGTCGGACAGATTGCCGGGCTGCCGCTGTATCGGCTCCTCGGAGGATGGACGAATGAAGTCGAGCTGACGTACATCCTCGGCCTCGGAACGCCCGAGGAGATCGCCGAGCAGGCCCAGACCGTGATCGCGCAATACGGCTTCCGCACGTTGAAGCTCAAGGCAGGGCTCGATCCCGCGCGCGATACGGCGATGTTGCATGCGGTACGGACGGCTGTGGGGCCACAAGTGCGCCTCTACCTCGACGTCAATCACGCCTTCCCGAGCGTGGTCGCGGCGAAGGCGATGAAGGATTGGGAGCAATACGACGTGGCGTGGGTCGAGGAGCCGTGTCCGGTCTGGGACCGCGCCGGCCGGGCATTGATCGCGCGATCGACGACGATTCCGATGATGGCGGACGAGAGCTGCAAGACGGTACCCGCGGTGACCGCGGAGATCGCATATGGGCATTCGCGGCTGATCAGCGTCAAGACCGGCGGCACCGGCTATACGCTCTCCAACCGCATCCGCGTGCTATGCGAGGCGCACGGAATCGTGCCAGTCAGCGGAAGCCAGAGCGACAGCGATCTCGGCGCGATGGCGGCGGCGCACTTCAACGGCGCTTATCGCTCCCTGGCGCAGGGTCCCGCCGAGCTTACTTCGTTTCTCGATGCGGCCGGCGGGCTGCTGACGGAACCCATCGCCATTCGCGACGGCAGGTTCACGCTGCCAGAGCGTCCCGGTGTCGGCGTGGTGGTCGACGAGGGACGATTGGCGAAATACCGGCTCGACAAGTAGTTGCGTACGGTGATCAGGGCTCGATCTCGCAATGAGCGAGCGTCTCGTCGAGCGTCGTGACCAGCAACTCGACCGCGGTTTCGTCGAAAACAAGCGGCGGACGAATCTTGAGGATGTTGCGTGAGTTCCGGTCCGGTCCGGTGAGGCCCACCAGCACGCCGCGGCGGCACAGATCGTTGATGACCCAGCGCGCCGCCTTGCTCGCGGGCTTGCGCGTGCGCCGATCCGTAAGCTCGATGCCCAGCAGGAGCCCTTGACCGCGCACGGCGCCGATCAGCGGATGGCGATCGGCGAGTGCCTGCAGCCGGCGCTTCAAAGCGGCGCCAACGTGCTGCGCATTTTCGCGAAGGTTCTCCTTCTCGACAACGTCCAGCACCGCTAATCCCACCGCGCATGAAACCGGGTTGCCGGCAAAGGTGTTGAAGTAACGGTCCTTGGCATAGAAGGCATCCACGATCTCGCTGCGCGCGACGACGATGCCGATGGGATGTCCGTTGCCCATCGGCTTTCCCATGACCACGATGTCGGGGTCGAACCCGAGGCGCTGGAACGACCAGGTGTGGCTGCCGGAGCGCGCGAGGCCCGCCTGGACCTCGTCGGCGATCACCAGCGCACCGGCCTTGCGGACGAGATCGACTGCCTGCGTCAAGGACCCGGTCCGAGGCAGGCGGACACCGTCCGTGCAGAAGAACGGCTCCAGGAACAATGCCGCGGGTCGATAGCCGCGGTCCGCGAGCAATGCAATCGCGCTTGTATACGCCGTGGAATAGGAAGCGCCGCCCCCTGCGTCCGCCAAATCCGGCTGCTCCGACTCGTCGCGAGGGGCGGGCACGGTCGTCCACCAGTCGGGCGTTTCCCGATTGGCTTTGATCGACGAGCCATCGATGCTGTCGAGGAACGTCGTGTTGCCGTGATAGCCATTGTGCGTCGTCATGACGCCGCGGTTGCCGGTGAAATTCCTCGCCAGGCGCCACGCGAGATCGTTGGCCTCGCTGCCGGTGCAAGTGAACATGACGGCGTCGAGGCCCGGCGGCATTGTCCCGACGAGCCGTTCGGCGTATTCGACGATCGGCTCGAAGAGGTACCGGGTGTTGGTGTTCATCCTGCCGGCTTGGCCGCACAGGGCTGCGACGACATGAGGATGTCCGTGGCCGACATGCGGAACGTTGTTGTACGCATCCAGGAACCGCCGCCCCGCGCTGTCGTAGAGCCATTGGCCCTCGCCGCGTACCGGATGAAACGGAACGTCGTAGTAAAGGCGCAGACCCCGAAGTACCCGCTTTCTACGATCCAGCAGCTCGGCATCCGTCATCGTCATCCCATCCTCACTCGTCAATGTTTCTGCTTGTGGCGCGCTCATACGCCGGCTTGGGTGCGCCACCGTTCCGTCGCTTCGGCCGCGCCGACCTCGTGCAGCAGTTCAAGGAGGTCCAGCGCGTCGTCGATTTGCGCGGCATCGCCTCGACCATCGCACTGGTTCAGGCGCCAGGAGCCGATCACGGCCCGCATCGCAAGCCGCGTGCGAACGATGAGGTACAGACTGTCGACTTCGCTGCGGGTGAGAGGAGCGACGCTGCGATAGCCTTCGATGATGAACCGCGGTGCGTGCATCAGTTCGCTTGAATCCATGTGCCTGGCGATCGTGATGCCGAGGTCGACGACCCTGGGTGCGGTCACGACGTCGCCAAAATCGATCACGCCGACGATATGAGGGCCGGCAACCGAGTCGAACAGGATGTTCTTGGGATTGAAGTCGTTGTGAATCACCTGCAGCGGAAGGGTGCCCAGGCGCGCCAACCCCCCGAACTCGAGCTCGGCAAGCACGGTGTCGGCGAGATTGCGCCGGCCCGCATGGGCGACGTATTGGACAAACGGCCGCAATTGCGGCGCGCGCCGTACGTCCCACAACAGGGGAAACTCGGCGTCGGTGACCGGGACTCCGCACAGCGCATTGTCGAGCCGCGCCAGCATGCTGCCGATGCTGGCGAGTGTCGCGGGCGAGCGGGGTGGGCGGAGGATCGGAAACCCGGGGACGTAGCTCAACACCCGTAATCGATATTGCCCGTCGACCGTGTCGACGGTCTCGACATCGTATCCGCGTTTGCTTGCGAGTACACGGGGCACCGGCAGCGAGGGATCGACGCGCTCGATCGCGCGAAGCGCCCGGTTCTGCAAGGCCAGCGAGGCTGCCGGCTCGCTTGCGCGCGATACGCGGACTACGCAGCCTTGACCGGTTCGCGCTTCGAGTCGGTAGACGTCGTCGCGCTCGTACGCCAGGTGCGCGAAAGTGCCTTCGAGAGCAAAGCGCTCGCGAACGATGCGCGCTACGGCGTCCGCCGGGAGGCACGGGCCACGCGCATCGACCGCTTTCCAGTCGATTCCGTCCGGCGCCGTGGTTGACAGGACGCTACGCATACGACAGTATACAACAGAGTACCGAAGGGCGGCAACGCGGATCTCCGCAGGACTCCGACAGCCGCCGCCCGGGCTACCCCGCAGTGGATTTCGCCAAATGGACCGCTTGTTGACGACCGTTCAGTACGAGCTGCGTGACGGGATCGCCTGGATCACGATGAATCGACCGGAGGTGATGAACGCGTCCAACGTCGCGATGAAAGAGGACCTGACGGAGGCGGTCGCGGCTGCGGAACGCGACGCGGCGGCACGCGTCATCGTCCTTACCGGCAACGGCAAGGCGTTCTGCAGCGGTGGCGATCGCACGGAGGCGGTGGCAGCGACTCCCGATAGCTACCGGGCGCGAATCCACTTGCACCAGCAGTTGTGTCTCGCAATATGGAATGCGGGCAAGCCGGTCATTGCCGCGATCAATGGCTATGCGCTCGGAGGCGGGCTCGAGATGGCCGTGATGTGCGACATCCGGCTGGCCGCGAGGTCCGCAATGCTGGGTACTCCGGTCAGCCGCATCGGGTCCATCTCGACCGGCGCGTTGCACGATCAACTGGCGCGCATCGTCGGCGTCGGACACGCGATGCACATGCTGCTCACCGCGGACCCCATCACTGCAGAGACGGCACTTCGGTTGGGACTCGTGACCGGCGTGTTCGATGACGAAGCGCTGGCGGAGGAAACGCATCGGCTCGCCGTCCGGATCGGTGACTACCCCGCAGCCAGTATCACGGCCGCCAAGCGGGCACTGCGCGCCGCCTGTGGGACCAGGCTGAACGCAACGCTCGACCTCGAGGAAGATCTCGCGGCTGGCATGTTCGGCAAAGCATGACACCGGCTCCTTTGTTTTCGGAGTACGTCGAAACGGTCCGTGCGGAGTGGACGGCTGCCGGACATCTCGAAGTTTCGCGCTACCTCATGCTCTTCGACCGTGGAACGGACGCCTTTCGCGATCACCTCGACTTGGGGGGCGGCTATGCGGATGCGAACGCGCGCGGACTCGTGGTAGCCGAAGCGCATCTCACGTACGCGCAGGAGGTCCGTGCAGGCGAAGTCGTGCGCATCGCTACCCGGGTGCTCGGCATTGCGCCCAATCGGATGCACCTGTTCCACGAGATGCGACGGGAGGGCGAGATGCCCGTTGTCGCCACCGCGGAGCTGATGCTCGTCCATGTCGACCGCAAGACGGGGCGCAGTGCGGCATTTGCAGCTGATGTGCTGAACCAGCTACAGGCAATTGCGCAGCGACATCTTAGGGACCCACTGCCCGCGCAGGCCGGCAGATCAATCAGCCTCGGACGACACCGATGACCAACGTGCCGAGCAGCTTCGGGCAGTCATGCGCAGCGTCGTGAAGGAAGCGGTGCGCACACCGGTTTCGGTGTGGGATCCGTCGCTGACCTATGACGTTCTTGTCCTGGGCGGCGGCAATGCGGCCCTTTGCGCGTCGTTGATGGCGCGCCGCG